>SPJK01080192.1_pt1 | contig 25196 bp, 22 predicted proteins | sample 3741771 | NCBI WGS metagenome assembly SPJK01 (sample SAMN10925997, study PRJNA522277) | cold seep metagenome | isolation source: Elba SIP-enriched marine methane seep metagenome, extraction at timepoint T2 | place: Italy: coast of Elba, Mediterranean Sea
AATCGTGTGTCTCTCAGCACCCGTTCGCTTCAATCAAGCCGTCAATTTCCGGGATCCAGACATCCCGGTCAAAATCGGTCAGCGAGTCGCTTTCGTTCAGGCGCGCCAGAATGGACTTGCCTTCGTTCAGGGCGCCGCATGATCGTTCAGGTGTGCTCGTGATCGCATAAACCCGGCCGGCCGCTTTCAGCGTGCCGGCCAGATCGCGTTGATGGGACAGGGTCTCTGGGAAATCCGCGACGAGACGACGCCGGATCTGCAGGCCTTCCTCAATCGACGACAATCCCTTAGCCGCGTCGCCATATTCCGATTGCGCCCGCGCGACCATTTCCAGCTTGGTGGCAACATAGCCCCAGCTGCCTGCGTCTTCCTCGTCCGCGCTCAACAGATTGCGCGCGATCTGCAAGCCTTCATCGGCACTCCGCTTTGCGTCTTCGCCGCGCCCAGCATTGAGCTGAGACAGGGTCAAAGGGCCGATCGTGGTGAGTTTTTGCAATTGATAATAATAGGTCGAATTGTCCGTCGCTAATATCTCGTCATAACTCGCAATCGCGCGCTCAGGCGGCGGTATGGCTTCTTCCCAGCGTTGCAAATCCGAGAGCGCTTCGCCTTCTTGGCGGGAAAAATAGGCGAGACGAGAGTTCCGCCGACGAGGTTCTTCGTCAAACTCGCTTTCCGCCAGCTCGGTCTGATATTGGCGCGCGGCTGCAACAGCGTCTTCGAGCGCGTTTTCGTAAGCCAGAATCTTGATGTGATCCGTCCTGGAGTTCCATAGGCGAAAATACAGCCGCGTATCTTCAGCGCCCGGCATTTGCAGCCCGCGTTCGGCGAGCGCGAGACCTTCAGAATTGGTTTGGCGCGCGCCCTCCACATCCAGCTGATAGGTCAATTGCTGGTTGGCCTTGAGACGCTTTACCCACGCCATCTCGTCGATCGCAGCGACGTCGTCAGGATTTCGTTCAAGCAGCCGGGTCAGCGCTTTCTCCGCATCGAGCAGTAGCGCCCATGAGGTTTCCGTATCACCGAGATTGGCAATCCCCAGCCCACCATAAATATCAGAAAGACGCGTGTTCTGAACCGCAACATCCATCAATACATTATCCGGAGCATTTGGATCTGCCGCGAGTTCTTCAACATAAGTCTTGACGATCCCAGCCATATTTTCGCGCGGTTCGAGCGTACCTGGAACCTGGTCCATCGCGCCATAGACATCGGTCATCATTGAGCGACTGAGTTGCCGCGCCTGTTCGAACCGATCGTTTGCATGAACAAGAGCGGTTTCGGCGCGCTGGTATTGCAGCAACGTCACCACAAACGCTGCAATCAGAGCCCCGGCCGCGAGCGTCCCGAAAGAGACCAGCCAACGCCGACGACGAATATACTTTCCAAACCGGTACATCGCCGATGCTTCGCGCGCTTCCACCGGGTAGCCGTTGAGATAGCTTTCGATATCGTCAGACAAAGCCGTCACCGAGGCGTATCGATCGTTCAATTGTGGTGCTGTCGCTCTCGAGATGATGGCTCGTAAATCGTCATCCAGGTCGCGCTCGCCCAGGATTGCCTCGAGCAGTTTGCCCAAGGAAAAGACATCCGAAAGCGTGTTTGCGCCCGCGCCTTGTTTGCGCTCCGGAGCTGCGAAGCCGGGTGTAAAACTGAGCGATGCGAGCGATTCCGGGTCAGGAGTCTCGCCGATGGCATCGAGAGATTGCGGCTTGGCGATGCCGAAATCGATCAGCTTGACCGCACCTTCCTTGGTGATCAGGACGTTAGACGGCGTGATATCGCGATGAACAATCAGGTTCTGGTGCGCATACGCGACCGCGCCGCAAATCTGCACGAACAAGTTGAGCAGGTCGTTGAGTGACAATTCGGCAGCGTCGACCCACCGGCCAAGCGGCACACCATCAACGAATTCCATAATGATATAGGGCGATCCGTCCTCAAGCGTGCCGCCATCGAACAAACGGGCAATCGCGGGATGATTCAGGCTGGCCAGCGTCTGGCGTTCCCGCTCAAAGCGGGCGGTCAACTGATCCGATAATACGCCAGGTCGAACGATTTTAATCGCCGCGATATGGTCAAAGTCACCACTATCGCGATGCGCTTTATAGACAGCGCCCATCCCCCCCTGCCCGATCAGTTCGGAGATTTTATAGTTCCCGGCGCGCTCCGGTTGCTGGACGTCTAACGCATCCGACCGAGCGCCTCCGGTTCGCAAAGCCGACGTACCCGACGCGTCGCGTCGCAAGAGTTGCAAGACACGTTCAATCAATTCCGGACGAGATGAATAATGTTCCTCGATCCATTGCTCACGCGTATCGGATGCCTGGTCCAGAGCCAGAGACAATACGTGCATAGCCTCTTGATCAAGCGAGTCTGAAGTCATCGCCGCGCTCGGCCTCCAGATTATCCAACAACCAGGCCCGCGCGACCCGCCAATTGCGTTTAACAGTTGAGCTGGACGTATTCTTCACCGTAGCGATCTCTTCCAGGGATAGTCCGCCAAAATAGCGCAACTCGACAATATCCGCTTTGTCAGCATCGATAATCTTTAGGCGGATCAGGGCTTTTTCCAGGGCATCGAGCTCGATGCGATCTGCTGTGGCGCCCGGCAGTTGCGTGATCAACGTTACTTTCTGGTGGAAACGCTTATTGGCATTCTTGGATCGCGCGTGCTCGATCAGCACGCGGCGCATGGCGCGGGCAGCCAAAGCGAGGAAGTGCGCCTTGTCGTTCCAGTCGATCTTATCCATTCGGACAATCCGCAAGACGGCTTCATTGACCAGGTCTCCCGTGGACAGCGACGCATTGCGCTCGGTTCGGATCAGGGCTGCTGAGATCTGGCGAAGCTCGGAGTAAAGCAACTCAAATAGCGAGTCCCGGGCACGCTCGTCCCCGCCTCGCCAAGCGCTCAAAAGACCATTTACACGGGTCGGTTGTTCAATCGCCATAATACAATCCCCGATCCTGTTTGGCGGATAAACCGCGCCATCGCAAGTTTCAGTGGTATTTACTGCGTTCAAAGTTTTTCAAATTTTCTCTGACCCGTTTCTCCGGATTCTCGCGCCTTCCTGAATAGACACACCTTTTTGAAAGGGTTCAGGGATGACTGAAACACTCAACACTATTCCGCCTGAAGCATGGCCACTGATTGAGCTTTTGTTCAACATCACGATGGCGACGGTGGGCATCTGGCTCGCGATCACTGTCTTTGTGTGGTGGCGCCGAAGTGCCTCAAACCTGACCCCGGTCAATGCTGCAGGTCGCAACAAAAGTGCGCAGCCCGACTTCCTGAAAGTCGACGATCAGGCCCGCGCCCAGGCTGAAGCCCGCGGCGAGGCGTTTGATAAACAGCTCGAACGCCAAGAGCGCGAAGCGGCCAAAGCCGAAGCGCGCGGCGGTCGTGAACGGCGATCGGCATCACAAAAGATCGCTGGGCTTCTGAGCTTCCTGATGTCGCTGTTCACGCTCGCGACGATGATCGTTGGTGCGATCTGGCAGGTCTCGCGTATGGGCCAGCTCATGCAGGAATATTCGACGTTCGAGCGCATCGTCGCCGTCGTCCAGAACCATCCGATTTCTTTCTCAGTTGCCGCTCTGGTGATCGGCTTTCACGTTTTCCGGTTCTTCACAGACCGCCAATGGAAGGAGGGCTAATCCATGGCCTCACAACCTCTCGTTCTTACCGATCCCAACTTGCTGGCCGAATTCGTTCGCGAAGATGAGTTTAAGACATTCTTCGAAAAACGGTTCGCCACGCCGCCCGATCTCGCAGCCCTGCTGTTTCGCAATGGTGAGCTGATCGATTCTTTCAAAGGCGCGCATTTCTCGGTCGGTGGCCTGGCCACGGCAATGAAAAGCGTTGTCGGTGGCTCGACTCACATCGCGCTGATGCTCGCGGATCTCAAACCATTTCAAGTGCAGATCCCGGTTGGCGCGCTGTCCAAGGACAATGTTGAAATTGCCGGCACGGCAACGCTTGAATTGCAACTCAATCCAGACAAGCCATCAAATATTCTCGGGTTGATGAGCGGCGTGTCGCGTCAGCAACACGATGCAGACACCGGCGATATCCCGATGACGGGGCGCCGGGCGCTCTCGCGCATTGATGTCACGGATCGGATCGCACCGCATTTCGCTGACCGGGTCATGGAAGCCATTATCGGACGATTGAATGCCGAAGACATTCGAGGCGAAACCGGGCTGCAAGACAAGATTCAAGCCGACATGATGAAAGAAGCCGAGCGCATTTGCGGCGATATCGGCGTCCTGGTTCGCGCTGCATCGGTCGAGTGGGCCATGAACGCGGTTGAACGCGAAGCCTTTGAACGTGCGAACATTGCGCGCCAACAGGAAGCCCTGGACTATCAGCTGGAGCTTCTGAAGCGCGAAGTATCTCGCCAATCGGAAGCCGCCGAAGTCAAGCTGACCTCCAGTGTCGATCTGGCCAAGATTGAGAGCGCCAGCGAGGATGAACTCGCGCACATGGTGCTGAACAGCGAAGTCAGCTTCATTGACGCCCGCGAAGCGGCAACGCGGCGACAGGAAATGGACGTTCTGGCGCACGAAATTGAGGTTTTACGTACCGAGCGCGCGGCCAAGATGGAAAACGATCTTGCCGAAGCTACGCATGTCACCGACCTGACCAAGGAAGCCGCAACGCTTCGCAAAACAGAACGCGACATCGAATTGCTGGACGCACAACACGTTGCCGAGATGCGCAAGATTGGCGCGTTTACCGACAATGAGATCCACGATCGCAAGGAGCGCATGGAGCTTGAACTGGCGCGTCTCGCGTCGGAACAATCGTCCAAGAACCTCGCCACTTTGATGGAAATCGAGCAAGGCGCGAAGGACCGCGATGCAGATCGCGGGATCAAGGTCGCGGACGCTGGCACGGCGAACGAAATCGCTCGGCAGAAGGCCGACACCGACGCCCGGATCGCACAATTGCAGGCGGGATCCAAAATGACCCCGGAACAGATAATGGCGATCAATGCCGGCCTGTCGGCAGATGTCGCTGATGTTCTTAAAGAACAGGCCAGGGCAAATGCCGCAGCGAGCGATGACAGCATGGGCGCGATGAAAGAACTGATCAAGGGGGCCGCCGCGGAGCGCGACGCCAGTCGGCGCCATGAGCTAGACATCCTGAAAGCCGGCATGGCCGGCGCCAGCGGGGTAGCTCATGGCGCAGGCGGAAAATCCGGGGACGATCTCTCAAGCGACCTGGAGTCCAGTCCGACAAAAGTCGAGTGTCCGGAATGCGGCCGCGAGCTGCCGGCAAAAGCGAAATTCTGCACTGGCTGCGGCCATCAGATGAGAACCTAGGGCTGTGAGCGACCTGATGTCCTCTGCAATTCTTCCTCCGCGCACACAAACACCGTGTTGTTACACCTCGGCGCTCGACGCTTCGGCGACGTATTGTGGTGATTGCGGCAAGCCGTTGATGCGCTGTATGGCGGCTGAAGAATGCGGCGGGCTGTTAGATGATCACGGTCTGTGCACGGTCTGTGTTACACCGCATCTGCAAATTGATGCTGGCGCAATGATCGCGGCCCGGGTTGGCGGCGCGTTGGCTGTTCCGATCTCGGTCGCCAATCTCTCGGTCGTCGGTCGACCGCTCTTTGTGACAAATGTCTGGAGCCGGGAAGCGGGCGGTGAATGGCAACCGCAAGCACTTGGCTGGGAGCGGCTTGCTGCGGGCGAAACTGCGCCTCTCTCGATCACGGCTGACAAATTGGAACGCGCCGGGGCGCACAGCCTCGATATTCTTGTAGCCCTCGCCAGTCGTTGGCGTTGGCGCCAGGAATGCTACGCGTTCTCGGCATCGCTGCGCCTGACAGTGGAGGATGAAAGTTCTGCCTCTGGTCCCGTTGTAAACATTGGCGGTGATAGCGCTGGGCATGGCAACGTCGTATACATTGGCGGGCAAGACGGCGCGAGTTCAGATCAGGCCCGCGCGGCGGATGCCATCACGTTGCCAATGGTTCGGGCCGATCGCGAAGAGCGTATGCTTGGGCTGCGCGGATTAGGTGATGGGATCTGGGTGCCGAAGTCCACGCAATTTCGCTGGATCGGCTTCGCAAAAGATGAAACGCCGCCTGATGGTCCTCTACTCACGCCGGATGGATTGTTCGCGGCCGGGCGATCGCGAACCCGCCAAGGCAGTGGACCGGGTGACATTCGGCTGCTTGTTCAAGACCAGGCGGGCAAGGTCGACGAAGACCTCAGTCGTCTGATCTCACGACGCCAGTTCGAGTTCTATATTGAGTGCGATCGCCTCATGCTTCGTGTGACCAGCGAGGGCGGCATCCGGATCAACGGAGAAGCATTCGGCTCAAGCAAAACCATCCAGCTCAAAGACGGAGACATGATTTCACCCATCGTGAAATCTCCGGATCTGTTGAGCATTTCCGTCAAATTCCATGTCGAACACGGCGCGGTGGGGTCAGTGTCGATGACCCGCATAACCGCTGACGCCTGAGGAGATTATTCATGGCCGAATGTCCAAAATGTAAAACCTCCGTTGAAGCCGACGCCCGCTTCTGTCCGGAATGCGGGCACCAGATGTCCAGCGAAGACACAGATTTCTCCGCGATGATGACGGTCGGCGGGTTGGAGACCGTCCAAGATGCGACCCTGTCCGGTGAAACCGCGATCCAAGCGCTGGAACCCGGTACGGTGTTCGCCGAACGCTATGAAATCGAAGCTGTGATCGGGCGCGGCGGCATGGGCGTCGTCTACAAAGCGTCTGATCAGCTGACCAAACAGACCGTCGCGCTAAAACTGATTCGGCCAGAGCGACTGGCCGGCAGCAATGCCGTCGAAAAACTGATCGCCGAAGGCGTAACGGCGCGTGACATCCGCCATCCAAATATCGTTGCGGTCTACGATGTCGGCCAATCGAATGGCCAACCTTTCGTGTCGATGGAATATCTCGAGGGGCAATCGCTACGCGCATGGCACCGCGAACAAACGCAAAAGCGCGAGGACATTCCGCTGCGAGTCGGCGCCCGTATTCTCGCCGAAACAATGGACGGGCTGAAGGCTGCTCATGAAGCAGGCGTCATTCACCGTGACCTGAAACCCGAGAATATCGTCCTGATGGGTGAGCCCACGGCAGAAAAGGCACCGCTCAAAATTCTGGATTTTGGTATTGCCCGTGCTGTGGGAGCGGCGCTCGACAGTGGCACCGGCACAGGACTGGGAACGCCCCGTTACATGGCGCCCGAGCAGATCACCAATCCTGACAGCGCAGGCGCGCCAGCGGATCTCTATTCGGCCTCCGTGATATTCTATGAACTGCTCGTCGACGTCCTGCCACAAGGCCATTGGCAACCGCCCTCCGGCGGCCGCTCGGACGTCCCCGCCGGAATCGACGAGCTGATCGAGATGGGATTGTCCAATCGGCCCTCTAATCGACCCCAATCCGCTGCAGAATATCGCAAGGCGTTGGTCGATGCCGTCAATCTGACTCCGATCAAGAAAAAAGATAAGTCGCCCAAAAAGCCGCGGGAACCCAGTTCGCTTGATCCTAATCTGATCAAATGGGGCACAATCGCCGCAGCCGCGATCTTCGGACTGTTGATCATCATCGCCCTGATCCCGGACAGTGAAGTTGAGCCATGTAGCGGCCTGACGGGAAACGCATATGACCAATGTATGGGGATCGAACGAGAATCCCAAAGTCCAGTTCAGGCCCTTTCAGGCAATTGGAACCATGACGGTGGCGGCGTGCTGAATGTCAGCGTCAATCGCAATGGCAGCTTCTCCGGATCTGGCAGATCTTCGGACGGGTTCAACACATCCATACGCGGCTCGATCTCTGGCACCAATGGAAGCTACACGATCACCGTTCCGGCAGCCGGGTTGTCTTTAGACGGACGTTTTGTATGGGATCGCGGCTGTCATCTGAGTTATCAAACTTTTGATCCAACCGGCTCCTACATTGCTGAACAGGGTCAACTGCACGTCAACCACGCGCCGGGGGCGCCGTGTCCGTCATGACCCAGGACAAACACGGTTGGATCGTCGAGCGCTGCCATCTCTGCGGAGCGTCTGCGCGCGCCGGAACAACCTGCCCGTATTGCGGCGCGGTCAATCTGGCACCGAACCCGGACTCAGATCGCTCCAATTCCCCTCCGCTTGAGAAAGGACCTCAAATCATGTCAGACAATTGGTCGAATTATAGCCTGGATGGGTGCCTGTTCGAAAGCACCCCAAAACCTGCGCCGATGCTCGAAGCGCCATCGGCAAACCTCCCGGATCGCATCGATCTGAGGAAGTTCTGCCCGCCTGTCGAAGATCAGATGACGACAAATTCCTGCGTCGCAAATGCCGTGGTTGGAGCGCTTGAGTTCCACCAGCTGAAAGCCGGGATGGCCCTGACCGACATTTCGAGATTGTTTGTCTATTACAACGCGCGCTCCTTGTCAGAATCGGAAAGTGAAGACAAAGGAAGCTTCATCCACCACGGCATGGCAGCCATCCTCGCCTATGGCGGCTGCGAAGCCCGCATGTGGCCATTCGAGCAAGCGATGGTGACCTCCAAACCAACCGCGGCCTGCTATGACAACGCGTCGCAATATGAAGCGGTTCAATATGCTCGCACGCCGCGCGGCGAACCGGCGTTGCACGCGCTTGCTCAAGGATTGCCCGTCGTGTTCGGGATATACGCACCGCACGAATACTACCAAGTGGCGGCGCAGACCGGCGCGATGCCGCGGCCTGACCAAGTGCGCCCACAGACCCCGCCGTCCGGGCATGCCATGCTGATCGTTGGTTATGACATGTCGGACAGAACGTATCTCGTTCGCAATAGTTGGGGAAGCGGCTGGGCGGATCAGGGCTATTGCCGCATTCCGTTCGAGACCATGGAGGCCTGGGGCCGCCCCGAGGACTTCTGGACGATTGGCGCGATTGAGCAAGCGGCCGGCCTCAAACTAACCGGCCCAAGCGTGATCGAAGCGATGAAAGGCGTCGGCGTATCCGATGCTCTGCTCAGCGAGATTGGCGCGCGAGTAAGCGATATGCGGGCAGATCTTCGCAGTCAGCTGAGCAGCAATATCGAGACTGCCAAACGTGACTTCAAGAACCGCATTCGCGGCAATTAAGCGACGGTCGACGAAACAAATTCGCCGTCAATATACTGGAGATCAAACCGATGAATCGTTGGCTCACAATCACTCCCTTCATGGCCGTTCCGGTTCTGATTTACATTTTTGTCACCGCGTTCGCACCGGGCGCGGCCGAGTCGAATGTGCCCGGTGCACTTGCCCGGTTGGACTCAGCGATATTTAGCATGCCGATGATTTCCGGAACCGTATGGCAATTCAGATTGGGTGACCTGGTTTTGCTCCTTGGCCTGATCACTTTGGCGATTGAAATCGTCAAATCGACCAGCACCAAATCCGCCGCCATCGCCAATCATGCGGCCTCGATGGGGTTGATGGTTATTTGCCTGATTTTGTTTCTCGCAGTTGGCAGCTTCTCAACGTCGGTATTCTTCTTCCTCACCATGATGACGCTGCTAGATGTGCTCGCCGGCGTGATGGTGTCGATTGTTTCAGCCCGGCGCGATTTTGGCGTCGGCGATGGTTTTGGAGGCTGAGCATGTTTGGAGCCTTCCGCCTTTTCATCGCGCTCTCTTCTGTCGTTGCAGTCCTCGCGGCATGCATCAATCCGCAGGGCGCTCAAACCGTCAGCCCGTCCGGCTATGCCTACAATCAGGCCATCTCCCAGACCAAGAGCGAACAGCTACTGCTCAACCTCGTTCGTTTGAAATATCGCGATGCAATTGTGTTCATGGATATCGATGGTGTGACGACGCAGCATCAATATTCGGCGACGTTCTCAGCTGAAACCTTACTGCCGTTTCGAAAAGCTTCCAACGGATCGGGCCTGCTGACGCCAGGCGTCGGCATCAGCGAAACACCGACCATTGTCTATAAACCGCTGGACAGTAGCCAGTTTGCGCAAGACCTTCTGGCACCGATAACACCCGACACCATCGTGTTGCTGGCCAATTCGGGCTGGAGCGTCGAGCGCTTGCTCGCCTGTTGCGTGGAGCGGCTGGGGCATTTGTCCAACGCGCCGAGCGCGTCCGGTCCGACCCCGGATGTTATTCCAGATAATGCCGAGTTTCGGCAAGTCGCCCGCCACCTGCGAATGCTGCAAAGACAAGAACGCGTGTGGGTCGATCGGATGCCTGCATCCTCCGATGACGGGACATTCGACACGCACTTGACCATTGATGCGTCCAATGATCGGAGCTGTGATGATTTGCGCCGCCTACTGAAAGCCCCGTCCTGTCAGATGCGATACCAGCTGGTCGCCAAAGGCGGCGGTACCGCGAACAACGAACTGTTCGCCCAAACGCGAACCGTACTGGGTGCACTCTACGCCCTGTCGCATGCGGTTTCCGTCCCGGATCCCCATCATCGCGCCAGTCTGACCACAGCCAGCCGCGCAGATTCGCCCCAAACAGCGGATTGGCGGCAATTTCTGGGCGGTGTATTCGCTGTAAATTCTGGTGAGACCGCCCCTCAGACCGCGGCGGTAAAGATCTTCTATCGAGACCATTGGTACTGGATCGCGGACGATGATCTTGAGTCAAAAACGACGTTCAATCTCGTCTTGTTCCTGCTGGCGCTGCAATCGGCGGCCAGCGATGGTGCATCGCCGCTGCTGACGATAGATGCCGGGGGGTGAAGATGAATGACCGCCTGAAAAGAGTTCGCCACTGCTACATTTGCGGCAACGGTCTCGATCCGCTGACTTCCAATTGCCCCCGGTGCGGATATTCTCAAACGCCAAACCCGATGGCTGAGAGCGCCTCCGACTCAGCAGAGTCAAAGACGAAGAATACACTTGCCGACAAGCGCAAAGACCTGCGCGCGGACCTCGAATCCAAACGCGACGCTGCGAAGTCGAAAATTCGATCGCGCCTGCGAAAAAAGTAAGGCGGCGCGGTCGCGCTCGTTCGGCCTAGGGCTTATCGTGTTTGCGACTTATGCGGCCACCGCCCGAGACATGCCCGCGCCCGCCGCTGCACCGCGCGCGACGCAATCTTTGACACATGGCGACAATGCTTTTGTCTACTCGTCCGCATCTTGCGATTTTCGCCGCGCATCGCGTCGTTCTTTGAGTCCGGAGGTGATCAACCACCCAGCAATGACGATCCCGCCAGCCAAATACAGTTCGGAAAATCCAAGCCCAGGTGCGATAACCGCGTTCGCCAATCGATAGCTGAAAATCAGAGCCATAAGAATCCCGAGTGCGATCATGATGTGGTGTTTCATCGGGATATCTCACTTCGTTCTTCGGGTTGAGCAGCGTCATGGCCACGCGTCCACCGCACCAATATCCAGAATTGCGGCTACTTCCAATGTTTCGGCATCCAACAAGGCCTCCTCTCGTGCGGCAAATGCTTTGACCATCGACATAATTGGTGCATGACACCGGAATGTGAGCAATGACGGTGACCAATGCCAGATTCCGAACAAGCGATCCTCGCCGAAAGCGAGTACGAAACCGAATATAAAGTCGGCCAGGACAATGTCGAAGTCCTCGGGCTGGATGTTCACAATCCTGTCTTTTTCCTTGCCGCGACGCTGGTCCTGCTCTTCGCGGGACTAACGCTTGTGTTTCCGGAAGCATCTGGTGCGGTGTTGAGCTCGGCTCGGTCTCACACGCTTCAATCCTTTGATTGGCTGTTTGCTGCGACCCCCGTGGTCGTGTTTGCGTTTTGCATGGCGCTGGCCGTCTCACCACTTGGCCGGATCCGACTTGGCGGACAAAGCGCGGTGCCGGACTACAAGATCCATTCCTGGATCGCGATGCTGTTTGCGGCGGGTGTCGGGATTGGTTTCATGTTCTGGGGTGCCGCTGAGCCGCTCGCCTATCACACAGACTGGTTCGGCATGCCGCTCGGTGCCGAACCGGGGTCGCCAGACGCCAATCGCCTGGCCTTTAGTGCGACGCTGTTTCACTGGGGATTGGCCCCCTGGGCGATCTATGCCGTTGTCGGGCTCTCACTCGGGTTTTTTGCCCATAATAAAGGCCTGCCGCTGTCCATCCGGTCAGCCTTTTATCCCCTGCTTGGCGAGCGCGTCTGGGGCTGGCCAGGACATATTATCGACCTGTTCGCAGTCGTCTCGACCATTTTTGGCCTCGCAACCACGATCGGCCTGGGCGGTACGCAGGCCGCGAGCGGGCTCGGTTACATGTTCGATTTCGAGCCAAATATCGGGACCCAGATCGGTCTGATCGCAGCGATGACCGCTCTCGCGGTTATCTCGGTCATTCGCGGTATGGATGGCGGCGTCAAACTGCTCAGCAACATCAACATGATTGTCGCATTTGGCTTGTTGGTGTTCGTCATAATCGCCGGGCCGACAGCATTGATCTTCACCGGCATGGGTGAAAACCTGCTCGCATACATTATGGATACGCCGGCTTTGACCAATTGGGTTGGGCGCGAAGATATTGGCTGGTTCCATGACTGGACGATCTTCTATTGGGCGTGGTGGATATCCTGGTCACCTTTTGTCGGCATGTTCATTGCCCGGATCTCTCGCGGTCGCACGGTCAGGGAATATTTCTCTGTCGTCCTGCTCGCTCCGTTTGCGATCTGCGTTGTCTGGTTTTCCGCCTTTGGAGAGACCGCGGTCTTCCAATACGAGAATGGAATTGGCGATCTTTCAGGCGGTATTGTCAGCTCATCGACCGTTCTGTTCCAGATGCTTGCAGCGCTGCCCTGGGGCGAGGTGACGTCGATCATTGCGGTTGGCCTGTTGATCGTCTTCATCGTTACGTCGGCTGATTCAGGCGCCCTCGTCGTAGATACGATTACCTCAGGTGGCAAAACTGATGCTCCGGTTACGCAGCGCGTGTTCTGGGCTTGCATGCTCGGATTGACGGCGTCTGCCTTGCTCTATGGCGGCGGGACATCTGCGCTGGAATCCCTCCAAGCCGGGACGATCGCTGCAGCCTTGCCGTTCACGATCGTCTTGCTGGCCTGCTGCCTGAGTCTGTATCTCGGCATGCGCGAGGCACAGACCACGCCATCGACGGAGTGACGATTGTAAAGACAATGGCAGGTAACATGCGTTTACGCTGCCGTCTGATACGCAAATTCCTCCCGACAAATTAATTGACATTCAAACTGCCATTACTACCATCGCGTTGATGGAGGAACTCGAATGTCAAAATCGGATCGGATAGAACTCACCGGCGCTGCGGGATCACCTTACACGCGCAAAATGCTTGGTGTGCTGAGATACCGACAGCTTCCTTATTCAGTCTTCTGGGGAAATGGGAATATTCCAGAAGGCTATCCGGAACCAAAGGTTCGTCTCCTGCCCACATTCTTTTTCCCGGATGGCGAGAACGGCGACCTGGTGCCGGTTACGGACTCCACACCGATAATTCGGCGGCTTGAGAAAGACTATGACGGGCGCTCCATTATTCCGACAGATCCGACGCTGCGGTTCATCAATGATCTCATCGAAGATTATGCCGATGAGTGGCTGACCAAAGCGATGTTCCATTTTCGCTGGGCCCATGAAGCGGATTGGAAAAACGCGGCGCCGCTGCTCGTGTATTGGGGCATGAACACGGCCCCAAAAGAGATGGCGGATGAATTCGCGGCGAATTTCGCGACGCGCCAAATTGACCGTCTCTATGTGGTCGGATCAAACGATATCACAGCCGCGACGATTGAAAGCTCTTACACGCGTTTGATCGAAATTCTGGACAAATTGATTGCGCAAAAAGGCTTCGTTCTGGGCGCGCGGCCATCCTCGGCGGACTTCGCTTTATTCGGTCAGCTGACACAGCTGGCCGTCGTTGAGCCGACATCCGCAGCGATCACCAGCAATACCTCTCAACGCGTGCGGGCCTGGGTCGATCTGATGGAAGACCTGTCAGGCCTCTCGCCTGGAGACGCCGACTGGTTCACTGCTGAAGAGGCAAGCGAAGCGTTAGCGCCGCTCCTGGCTGAAATGGGTCGCACTTACACGCCTGCCATGCTCGCAAATGCCAAAGCGGTGATGAGCGGCGAAGAGGCGTTCGAGACTGACATTGATGGCCGCCCGTGGACGCAGCCGACGTTTAAGTATCAGGCTAAATGCTTGCACTGGCTTCGCGAAGACCATGCCGGGCTGTCAGATAATGAACGCGGCGCTGTCGATGCCTTGCTCGCCGGCTCTGGCTGCGAAAAATTGTTTCAATAGAGGGTGAAGACGATGTGGAAAAAGCTCCTCGTCGGCCTTGTCACGGCCTTTGTTATTGCCGGAGCTATTGGTTGGTTTAATCGAGCAGCGATCCTGAGCCATCTGGTTTTGAACCGCGCCAAGGCCAATCATTATCCCGTCGCAGCGCACCAGCCTATAACCTGGCAGAGCGGCCCCGAACAGGCGACGACACCGATCTCGGAACGTCCACCAAATGTGGTGTTCATCCTGCTCGATGATTTTGGTTACAATGACTTGTCGACATTTGGCGGCGGCGTTGCAGACGGGCGCGTCCCGACGCCCAATATCGATCGGCTCGCCGCCGACGGCGCCATCTACACGCAAGCCTATTCCGGGACCGGCACATGCGCGCCGTCTCGCGCGATGCTGATGACGGGTCGCTACCCGACGCGAACCGGGTTCGAGTTTACGCCAACACCGGACGGGATGAGCAATGTCATCTCGACCATCGCCAATGGCATGAACCGAGGTGACTTGCCGGATATTGAAACCAATCGAGACGTCGGTGAAGGCGCACTTCCCTATGAAGAACAAGGGCTTCCAGGGTCTGAAATCACGATTGCGGAACTGTTGCAGGACAAAGACTATCACACCGTGCATATCGGCAAGTGGCACCTCGGCCGGCGCGATGACTTTATGCCAAATGCACAGGGCTTTGATGAAAGTCTATTGATGCAGAGCGGCCTGTTCCTGGCAGAAGATGATCCGAACGTTGTGAACGCCAAACTGGATTTTGATCCAATTGATCAATTCCTCTGGGCGGCGATGCAATACGCAGCGTCGTTTAATGGCGGCGAGCCATTTGAGCCTGGCGGCTACCTCACAGATTGGTGGACCGATGAAAGCCTCAAAGTCATCGAAGCCAACAAGAACCGCCCATTCTTTCTGTACCTGGCACATTGGGCGCCGCATACGCCGCTGCAGGCAACCAAAGAAGACTATGAGGCGGTCGGAGATCTCGAACCACATCGCTTGCGCGTCTACGCCGCGATGATCCATGCATTGGACCGCAGCGTAGGCCGGGTCATGGACAAGCTGGAAGCCGAAGGCCTCGCCGACAATACGATTATTGTTCTGAGCAGCGACAATGGCGGCGCAGGCTATATCGGATTGCCAGGCGTCAACGCCCCGTATCGCGGTTGGAAAATTACGCTGTTCGAGGGCGGCATCCGCGTGCCGATGTTTGTGAAATGGCCGCAGCGAATTGCCCCCGGCACCGTCATCGACACGCCGGTCGCGCATATTGATTTGCTGCCCACGCTTGCTGCCGCAGCTGGCGCAGAGTTGCCAACTGACCGCATCATTGACGGACAGAATATGCTTCCGGAAGCCACCGGCGAAGGCCTGATCGAGCGACCGAATGATGCCATCTTCTGGCAATCCGGCACCTATCGCGTCGTCCGCGCAGGAGACTGGAAGCTGCAAGTCGACGGCCGTCAGAACAAAACCTGGTTGTTCAACCTTGCCGTTGATCCGACGGAGCAAAACAATCTCGCCAACGCCGACCCGGAAAAGCTGGCGGAGTTGCAGGGGCTTCTGGACGCCCACCACGCGGACTCCGTCGGACCGCTCTATCCCCACAAAATTGCAAGCCCAATCAAGATCGATAAAACCATCAATCAGGATTCCAGCCCGGATGATGAATACATCATATGGCCAAATTGATGAGCGATCCGAACGGAATTTCGATTGACGGTTACGCCTTTATTGGACCCGAGCTATATAGGGCGACGGTGATAGCTGGAAACCGGGGACACGCGACATGAACACGGCGACAAAGAAGACCAATCCTTGGCCGAAACTTGAAGTCACGACCGACGATGGTCGCCGGCTCCGGAGTGATCGCAGCCGACGTCGGATCATTGAAGCCCTGTTCGATTTGATCTCCGAAGGCAACATGTCGCCTGGCGCTGCGCATGTCGCTGAACGCGCCAATGTCGGGCTCCGTACGGTGTTTCGGCATTTCGAGGATATGGACAGCATCTATGACGAGATGACCGAAGAGCTGATGGCGGCGGTCATGCCGAAAGTTGTTGCTCCATACAGGACATCGACGTGGCGTGAGCGTCTGGTTGAGTGCATCGAGCGGCGCGCAGAGCTTTATGAAATGGTCTTCCCGATGCGAGTCTGCATGACGCTGCGCTATTACCAATCGGAGTTCATTCAGCAGCAATATAAACGCGATCTGAGGCTGGAACGATCATCATTGAAAGCCATCTTGCCGAAGGCGGTCGCCTCCGATCGGACCTTGTTTGCTGCGTTGGAAGTTGTGCTCGGATTTCCCACGTGGCGAAGGTTGCGCACGGATCAAAATCTCTCGGTCGATAATGCCACGAAGACCGTGAAGCTGATGATTGATGGTCTGATTGCAAACATCGATGTTGACTAGAGTGGGCCTCCTCCATGCCGCACTTCTGGCCGTCATAACGGCCTGTGCACCGGAATTGCAGAACCAGCCTGTTGAGACGGCCTCTTGCGCCATTCCCCTGGGGGAGATGGGATCTTTTGTTGAGATTCCGGACGGTCAGTTCACCAAGGGAGCACAACCTCTTTATCCTGAAGAAGCGCCTACGCTCAGTTTGCAAGTCGATGGTTTCTGGATCCAGAAACACGAAGTCACAAATGCGCAGTTTTCGGCCTTTATTGAGGCGACGGGCTATGTCACCGACGTCGAGCGCGACGTTGCAAACGCGCGGATTGGCGCTGGCTCTGCAGTGTTTCTTCATCCGTCCAAGCGAGACGAAACGCGATCTCCCTGGATCTTGATGGCGGATGCCACATGGAAAACCCCGGAAGGCGCCGAGAGCTCGATATCCGGCCGTGACGCAAACCCTGTCGTGCATGTCTCGAAGCGCGATGCGGAGGCCTACGCCGCCTGGGCCGGCGGGCGATTACCGAGTGAGGTTGAGTGGGAATATGCGGCCAGCCTTGGTCTTCCTGATCCGGAAAATTCTGTCTCGGGCGCCTACAGCGAGACCGGACCGCGTGCCAATACATGGCAAGGGATCTTCCCTGTCGCCGACACCGGTACGGACGGGTTTCAGGGCGCTGCTCCAGTTGGCTGTTTCGATGCGGATCGGCTCGGCCTGTACGATATGATCGGCAATGTCTGGGAGTGGACTGATACACCCTATGGTGACGGCACCCACACATTGAAGGGTGGGTCATTTCTCTGCGCGGATAATTTTTGTCGCCGATACCGGCCCGCCGCTCGCCATCCGCAAGACACGGATTTCTCTTCAAACCATATCGGGTTTCGGATCGTGCGCGACACCGCAGAATCCCGTTCCGGCACCGAATAAGCTCGCCCTCCAATCAGGATAATAGCCATGAAGTTTTCGACAACGCGTTGGGTAAAAATCGCTTGGGTGGCCGCCTTGGCGATCCTGTTTATCGTCTTCTCTGCGTGGTATGGCGGCCATGGCAAACCGCTTAGCGCGGAAGAAGGCGCAGTGCTGATAGCCGAGCTTCGCGCCAGTTACGGCGACGTCCCCTCCGACGAGCGCGGTTTCGCAGACAATATGGAAGCCATGATCGCCAAAGATGACGGCAAGGAATTCTACGCCGTCAATCTTGAACAATTGAAGGACGGCGAAAAAGCAGAGGCAGCAGACAGATCCTATGCCCGACTCGTGTTCCCGCTGCTTATCAAGCGCGCCGGGCATCCTGTGTTCGTGTCGAATCGCGAAGGGCTGATGCTCGGAGAATATGGCACGGATGTCGATCGCGTTGCCGTGGTTCGTTATCGTTCGCTGCGCGATCTCATCAATATGGCGAAGGACCCGAAAATGATCGCTGGCGGTCACCACAAATTTGACGCGCTTGATCATACGGAAGTGTTTATCACACGGCCAACCATCACCTTTATCCACATTCGGGTCACGCTCGGCCTGATCCTGATCGTGATCGGCGGGCTCGGCCTGCGTGCGCTCAATTGGCTCAGCCATAGATCCCGCGCGGCTTAACCCCGACCGGGCTTTGCTCTAATCAATCGCTCCGTTTGATCTTGTCTGACCCGGCATGCAGGCTGAAGATCATTCCGTCCTCACCGACCGTGATCTTGCCATCAAAGATCTTTTTGGACTCCCCCAGAAAGACCGATTCCAGCATCTTCACCGGAAGCTGCGGGACGATGTGGTAGTAGACCAGATGATCGGCCTTAGCTTCCTGAGCGGCTTGCGCCGCCTCTTCAGGGTCCGTGTGGTAATCGAGTATGTCTTCGAAGATGGCCTCCGGATTTTTCAATCCGCGCTCGCCGAGCTTCGCGCCAATCGCCTGGACCATTTTTTTGCTCAAGGCCTCATGCAGCATCAGATCGACACCTTCAGACGCAGCCACAAATCGCGGTTGATAGATTGTGTCACCGCTGATTGAGATCGAGCGATCCTTATAGTCGATACGATAGCCGAAAGCCGGTTCAATCGGCGCGTGATCGACGCGGATCGCGGTGATTTTGACGTCACCGTCTTGAAGCACAACGTGTTGACCGCCCGGACCGGCAGCGATGGTGATTTCTTCTGATGCCCCGCCAAAGCCGCTTGGGTTCGCAACCTCTGGTCCGTGATGCGCAACACGGTACGTGCTATCGAGACGATATGCGGCGTTGAAGCCATTCACGACCTCGGCCGTTCCAATCGGTCCGCGCACGGGCGTTGGTGCAGATCGGCCTCCGCCTATCCACGACATCATCAACAACTCGCCGAGACCATCAATATGGTCGGAGTGCAAATGAGTCAGGTAGATGCTATCAAGACGCGCGATCGGAAACCCCATACTGCCGAGGTTGCGCGTGCCACCCGAACCAACGTCAAACACAAAAGCTTTAGTTCCGGCCAACACGCCAAGACAGGGGCCTGCGCGTGTCGCATCAGGCATTGGTGAGCCTGTGCCGCACAAGTAAACATGCAAGCCATCGGGCAGATCTGCGCTACGATCAACGCCTGCGTTCTGGTCGATGGCGCGAAGAAACGCGCGCTCGGCGATTTGTGGTTTGAACAGATTGAAGCCAATCAGTGCAATGACCGCAAAACCAGCGATCGCGATCAAGATACGTTTGAGCCAGGTCATGCGTCCATACTCTCCAAAAATAGCTTCATCCAAGGCAAAGACTTTACCGGATCGGGCATCACAGTTTCGAGGTTCAGCTGACCGGCAAGACCCGCCGAACGATGAACACTTGCGGCGCGCCATTCATCAGACGAGGACATTCGAGCCAGCGCCGCGCGGTCTGGATAGACGGCAATCGCGACTTCGTCCCATAGCTCCTCGACCTGGCCAAGTGACAGGAAGGTCACATCGGACATGAAGAAGAAACTGCCGCCAAAATCGGGCAGAATGCCGGCAACAGCCGCCCCGTACAAATTATAAGCCTGGCGTCCGGTGAGGTCGGTCTCGCGTCCATCCTCGTATTCGGCATGGTCTTTGAATTTGAGCAGATTGATCATGAAAACAGGACCATCGGGCCCCTTTTCCATCATCTTCTGCATCCGTACTGGATTGGTCGGCAAGACCTCGTTGATGACTTCCATTCCTGGCTCCTCCCTATGTCGTCGTTTCTTTTTGTGTCGCGGCTTTCAAGGCGTCTTCGATGACCCACAGCCGGTCCTGTCCCCAAGCGGCGACTTTACCAACGCGAAAACTGGGGACGCCCCAAACACCATGATCGAACATCTCGGCCTGGTTGATCGCTTCATCGGCGCGCCAGCGATCGCCGCTCAGCAAAGGCTGCATGTCTACCCATGACAAACCGGCGCGTTCTGTGATCATCTTTAAGCCACGGTCACGACCCGCATTGATGCCTTCAGCCCACACACCGGACAGGAAGGATTGGGCAAACTCAAAGCCTTTTCCAATCTCGATTGCTTCGTGCAGGATCGCATATCCGCGCTCAACGGGACGCCCGACCGGGTCGCACATATTGCCGAACGGTATACCCAGTCGCTCGGCTTCGCGAACCGTGTCGCCCATAATATAGAAACCCTTGCTGCGCCGCACCTCCATGCCGCGCATCACCATGGGCAAGACGTAGCGCAGTTTGAGGTCCGCGCCATAGGCGTCCGCGAGCGCTTTGACACGAGCCCCGACAATGCCGGTATACGGGCTTCTGAACGACAAATACCAGTGCAGCTCAGGGCGCGCGGTCGCGCTTGGTTCAGCGCTGGACGATGGCACAACTGGCGGACCGAAGATCGGCGCTTTGACCTCTCCGTTTACCGCGTCCAGATCGCACAGGTGGCGCTCCAAGTGGTGCAGCCGGTCGATTCCCCAATACCATTCGCCGCCATAGAACAATGTCCCGCCCAGATAATGCCCCTTGGTATCCCGGCGCTCGGTTGCCTGTGTCAGCATCTGCTCGACCAGGCCAGCATCCGCTTTGACGACGTCCAACGGTTTATCGCTCCACAAGGCATCCTCGATATCCGCCGCACGTTCGAGGAACGCGCCGTCCTTGACGGCTGAAACCAAAGCCGCGTTCGCTTCTGCAAGTTTTGTCCTGGAGGGTTGGTTGCCGGGATCAGAAAACCTCAAACCCGCGCGCGCGGCCAGACGCTGCGCATCCATACGACTGTAAGACTGAAGGCGGTCGCGGTCAGGTGCGGCCCAATCCGGCGGCGGTGATACGATGTGGGCACGAAACTCAATCGCGAAACGCGCGCAAAACTCCGGCAGAACTTGCGCCATCAAGTGGGAATATGGATCGCCCGCTTCGTGATAATATTCGACAATATGGGGTTGTTTTTTTGCCCGCCGCGTCTTCTCCACCTTGCGGCGTTTCGCATCTCGGCGCTGCGTGCTGAACAAATGCCGCGCGACTTTGTTCTGGATCAAGGCCCTCATTCCCATGTCGCAGCTGTCCACATTTTTAACGCTCCATTATTCACCTTCTTGAGGTCAAGATCATATAATGGCAATCTAAGTGTCATTACAATAAAATTCTGCCTCAGAGACAGAAAGCCGAGAAAGGTGTGCTGAAGAAATTGCCTCCACCCCTGGAAACGCACAAAATTCCCTAGAGACAGCACCTTACAGATCGCTATGCTGGACGATGATCGCACGATGAGGGGCAGCCGCGTGACCGTGAACGAGCTGAAAATTGGGCCACTCAAGACTCGCGAAACGCCGCGTCAAAAACGAGCGCAGGATCGCGTCACCAAAATCTTGCAAGCGACGGCAACAGCGCTGCGCACGCTGCCGCCTCATCGAGTTTCAACGACGATTATCGCCGGTCTTGCCGGTATCCCTGTCAGCTCAATCTATCGCTACTTCGCCGCTGTCGAAGACATTTTCGACGAGCTGTATGAACAATCAACGATAGAAGTTGATCAACGGGTTCTGGCTGTATTTGCCGATCCAGAAACCTATCCGGGATGGCGGGATCGACACCGTGCGGTGTATGCTGAGCTGCGCAAGTACCGGAACGAACATCCTTATTATCTGCCGCTCCTGCGCTCCTCAATCGCGCGCACGGGCCCCGAAACCGTGGATCTCGAAAAGCGAACAGGTGTGCCGTATTTTCTCGCAGATCGATGGGCGAATGGCGAGGATGGATTCCAGGGGGGCGACCCAAATGTCGTCGCCGAGGTGACGATCCAGCTCTTCCTGGCGATTGAAGGCTTTGTTGCCTCCGAAGTGTCTGCGGAGCAGGCAGATACCTATTTTGAAGAAGTCTCGCTCTCGATTGAAAGCTATCTCGCAAACTATTTGAGCGACCGGCGCTAAGAGGCGCAATCGCCTTCCATTTCGGCAATCCACCGGCGGATCAGCGCTGCGCCTTCGGCGTGGTGCAAAGCGCGACCAAGCTCTGGCATCATCGCACCGGGCTGCGTGGTTTCCAGACGGTACAGAAGAATGGATGCGTCCGGCGCTTGCGGGACAATGCTAAACGTGCGGCCGCCGGTTCCGGACCCCGCCGCGATCGGCAATTTGCAAATGCCCAAAGCAGGCCCAGGCTCTGCCTCTCGTGTCAGATCCAGCCCCGACGTATCGGCTGGCCCGACCGGATTGTGACAGTGCGAGCAATTGATATCGAGATAGGACCGCGCACGCGCCTCAAGCGGCAATGCATCATTCGTCCAGTCAACATTTGCCGGAACTTCGTGAACAGTATCAGGTTCGGTCAGAACGTTGCGCGCCTGCAAGTAGGCGACTTGATTCACTGACCCGTCTTCGTGGACATAATCCTTGTTCAAATGACGCGCGCGCAGGCCGAGCGGTTCGATTTTGCGCGTGGTATTGTTCGGCGCATGACAGCCAGAGCACTGATTGATGTCGGGAACGATATAGGTGAAGTCCTGCTCCGTTCCCTGCTCATCTGCCAGCGTCAGCGGCTGCGCATCGCCAATACGGGTCAGTACCGCATCGCTCTGGTCTTCATTCCAGACATAGGACACCGCGTCCCAACCGGCATCGCGTCTGACCAGGAGCCGGGTCTCCATCAGCCGCACCTGATCCAGATCTTCAAGGATTGGATTTAATCGGCCGATCGGGTCATCCGCTTTCAATACGTCTGATACCTCAGCTGCCGTGCGCGGATAGTAGAATGTCTTGCTGATCACGGTGCCGACCGGAAAGTCCGGCACGCCACCTGCGTGCAAGTCCACAGCAGGCGCACCGGGCGGCACCCAAAGGGTTCGCAATTTGTGCGCATAATCAGTGAAAAGCGGCGAGTTGAGATCGTACGGGATCACCCCGTCAGACAGGACCAGCGCGCCATCCGCCGTGTCAAACACACCCCACGCGCTCAGTTCGGCCGGGTTCGTTTCGGCGTGAAACACTGCATCCGTCCTGGCTGGCGCACACCCGGACAATGCGACAAGCACCAGCGATGCAAGCGCCAATAAGGGAAGTGACTTGCTCATCTTCGACCCGATTTGAAACGGACTATGACCGGCCGAGATCTACGGCAGGCAATTTATCCAGGGCGCACGCAAACGCGGATATGTCGGTCGAAGGCTGCGTGTAGCCGCTGGGTCCGTTTGCGTTCAGGACGCCGACATCGCCATTATCGATGCAAATCCGAAGCTTCGCCGGCATTTCGCCATCAACCTGCTTGTTATCGTCAAAGAACCCGTCCCAGATAATGTCTGGCAAGCGCCCGTCTTCGCCGAACAACATGGTCCGCGCGAGCGCGAGCTCCGGCGTGTCCGGATCATCGCCGCCGCCGGTGAACGTGTTGCCGTATATGAAAATGCCCTCTGGATACGGGTCGAAACTTTCGCTCGCTGAACTGTCAGAATACCCCGTCGAAAACAGGCTGGAAATGATGATATTGCCCGTCTTGTGGTCGGTGATTTCGGTGTTGAAGATCTCGACGTCATCATTGGAGTTAACAATGATTCCAGTGCCAGCGGGAACGCTCGCCACGGGCGTGCCGGGATGACCGAAATTACCCGTATTGTTGCTCACCACCTGATTGTCATAGACCCGTGTGATGCGCCCTTCCTGCTGCAATTGGGGCATGTTGAAGACCAGGATGCCGCCTGTATTATTTGTCGCTACATTATCATACACGTCAGCGCCGACCGTGTTTTCAATCTCAATTCCAGCGACATTGAACTCGGCGCGATTGTTGCGGACGATCACGTCTCGCGACTGACCCACATAGACACCGGCATCTGACGCCCCAATGGCGACATTGCCTTCGACCAGCACATTGGTCGTCTGCACCTGATAGATGCCATATGCGCCGTTGTCCTGACTTGGACCATTGGTCCACTCGGTCCGTACGCGTCGAATGGTGATGTTTTCACCTTCATTGACTTTCAGAGCGTCGCCCTTGGCGTCTTCGATTGCCAGGTCCTCGATCGTGAAATCGCTCGCGGTTACCAACAAGCCTTCAGCGCCGGCGATCTGATCGGCAAAGCTCAGAACCGACTTGTCCATGCCCTGCCCACGAATGGTAACGCCATCAACTGTCAGGCTGAGCCCGCGATCAAAGTTGAATGTGCCTTCGGGAATCTCGATCACATCACCAGGCTGAGCGTCGATCAGTTGCTCCATCAGCGCTTGCTCGAAATCAACCGACGTGTCCGCTGAATCAGTATCACTCGTTTGCCCACAACTGGCCACCACCAGGCAAGACGTTGCCGTTAATGCCGTTAGAAGTTTCACAATATTCCTCCCGATCTCTTGTATCGGGAGGACCTAACACAGATCGGGAAAACCGGAAATGTTTTCCGTTTCCTTGGCGGGGCCAATGTCGACCTAAGCGTCCCAGCGATACCCAAACTGCTCGATATCGCGCTGGAACAGGTCTGCGATCAGGTCGCGTGTCTCGTCATTGTAATAGCTGCGCCAATCGCGCCGGCGGTTCGAAGCGTTGAGAACGGGTAGCTCAGCCTGCACGCCTATGCGGTCGCACACGGTTTGGAAGTCATCCTGGAGCGTTTCAAACCGACCGACAAAGTCGATCAACTGCTCACCGTCTGGACCAAATATGAACGAGCTCTGCGATGGCGCACATTGCTCATACTGGTAGTGAATGTACCGCTCGAAACTGCCCAAATCCCGAATGATCTCGTGCTGACCATGGGCGGGTGTCTGCAATGCGTAAGCATAGTTCGACACCTGCCAGTCCCACGGATTGCGGACAAACGCGAATTTGAACGCGCTGTCGAAGGTTTCCGATGGCATTTCCTGACGCGCTTCATGCGCAGTCAGATGCTGACCGCAAACCAATCGCGCGCGCCATCCGATCAGGGTTGATGAAATTTCAGGGGTCAGCCGGATCGCCTTGTTAACATAACGATTGCTGAAATAGATCGGACACGCATCGCGCAACGCAGCGACCATCGACTCACCACCCGTCTTCCAGATGTGGATGAAGATAAATTTGCGTTTCGGATCATAGAGCATTGCGCAGCGTGTTCGGTCTTTTGGTCTGATGATAACCCTCCAAGCAAGAGCAGGACCATCGCGAGAAGTCACTGTTTTTTTGTACAC
>SPJK01075536.1_pt1 | contig 25072 bp, 24 predicted proteins | sample 3741771 | NCBI WGS metagenome assembly SPJK01 (sample SAMN10925997, study PRJNA522277) | cold seep metagenome | isolation source: Elba SIP-enriched marine methane seep metagenome, extraction at timepoint T2 | place: Italy: coast of Elba, Mediterranean Sea
AGAAACCACTTCAACTCTCCTTCAGTCTTTTCGATACACCAGCACCAAAGTTCCGAACACAGATGGATGTGACACGATGAACAAGCAACCCAACCAGTCCGCGAGTGTTTCTCAACAACTCCAACTCGTGAGTTTTACTGTCGGAGACGAACTCTTCGCGGTAGACATCCTCCGTGTGCAAGAAATCAACCGGATGATGGCACTAACCAAGGTACCCCAGAGTCCCCCCGGCGTCGAAGGTGTCATCAACCTGCGCGGGCGCATCATCCCGGTTCTCGATCTCCGAGTCCAGTTTGGATTCCCGAAGATCGAGCAGAGTGAACAAACCCGGATCGTTGTGATCGAGATCTCGGGAAATACGATCGGTTTCGTTGTTGATTCTGTACGCGAAGTCATGCGTATCCCCGCGAGCATCGTTGAGCCATCGCCTCAGATGGGGGCATCGATCGATTCGAGCTATGTCTCCGGTGTCGCCAAGCTCGACGACCAGTTGCTGATCCTGATTGAGTTGAAAAACCTGCTCAGCCCGGAATCGCTAAAGAACATCACCAACATGAAGGCCGCCGCCTAAGCCTGGTTCAATCCTCTCGGAGATCCATAATGTCAGCACTTGCTTCGCGTATCTCGATGACGCCCGACCAGTTTCAAAGGATGTCCAAGATCATTTACGATCGTTCGGGTATCCACTTCCCGGACAACAAAAAGTACGTCATTGAATCGCGACTCTCACATCGCTTGAGTGAGCTTGAGCTCGAAGACTTTGATCAGTACATCGCGTATCTCACCATGGGCCCGTACCAGATGGATGAGTTCCAGGAGATGTTCAACCGGATCACGATAAACGAAACGAGCTTCTTTCGCAACGAAGCACAGCTCGACGTATTCGAGAAGGTCATCCTACCACAACTCCTTGAGCAACGCTCGTCCACAAAGCGTCTCCGGATTTGGTCCGCAGCATGCTCGAGCGGCGAGGAACCATTCACTCTCGCGATGCTCATCCATCGCTCATTGGGTGTTCGTCTCGCAGATTGGCGCATCGAAATCCTCGGTTCTGATATCTCCGAGAAAGCACTCGGGATCGCCCAGAGCGGTGTCTATTCCAACTATGCGATCCGTACCACACCCAAGCTCATGCTTGACCGGTACTTCAAGGTTGACGGACGCAACTACATCCTCAACGACGACATACGCACGATGGTTTCATTCGAGCGTCACAACCTCAAGGACACCATGGCCGCCAAACGCCACGGCACTTGGGATGTCATCTTCTGTAGAAACGTGCTCATCTACTTCGACGACCCGATGAAGAAGGGCGTCATTTCAATGTTCGACAATCAACTCGCGAAGGACGGGACCCTCTTCATTGGGCACTCCGAGCGAATCTCAAACCTGACAGACCGATTCACACAACTCGACATCCCTCAGGGGTTCTGTTACCAGAAGTGTGAGTTCCTGGATTCAAAGGCAGGGAGCTGAATCATGTCAATAAACGACTTTGATCCTGATATTTTGCAAGACTTCCTGACCGAGTCCGGAGAGCTCCTCGAAGAGCTCGAAGGTGATCTCGTCGACCTGGAAGCAACGCCACAAGACCCCGAACTGCTCAACCAGATCTTCCGTGCCCTGCACACGATCAAGGGCAGCGCTTCCTTCCTCGCGCTCACGAACCTTGTTGCGATCGCACACTGTTCTGAGAGCGCACTCAACGTCGCACGCAACGGCGATCTCCTCATCGGCAAGACCGAGATGGACCTGCTGCTTGCAGCTGTCGACGTCCTCAAGATCCAGTTCGACGAGCTGAGCTCGGGTGTCACGGACCTCACCCCCGCGGATCCGCAACTGATCGATCAGCTCACCGTCCTTGGTGAAGGCGGATCACTCTCCGATGACGGAGCATCTTCACAGGATGAAGCATCCGAACCGGTAAGCAATGACCCCGTCGTCGCGAACGATGGCACAGTCACACAGAAGATAACACTCGATGCGGGCAAGCTCGATCTGATCGAGCACATGGCTATCGATATCAAAAACACGCTCGAGCAAGCGGGCGATCGACTCCCCGAGTTGAACAACCCAGAACTGCGTTCCGCTGCGTGTGCCAACCTTGAGGAACTCTTCGAGGACATCTTGAAGACCGTCGATTTCTTCGAGATCGAACCCGTCATGCAAATCGCAACAACGCTGGACAACTCGATTGAGAATATCGCCAATCTCAGCGATGAGCAGATCGCCCAGCTCACTCCACGTCTCGAAGCGCTCTGCATGCTCCTCGATGAGCAGACGAGCAAGCTCACTGGACAGGTGCTCATCACCTGGCCCACTGAGACGATCTTCGAACAGATCAGCATGATCTTGGAAGGCACCGATCTGGGTGATGCGGAACTACCCAAGAGCTCAGACGCGTACGAAGCACTCATCATCGGTGGGATCCATGCCTTTGCGGATGATCCTGCAACGGAAACCGCAGCTGAGCAACCCGCAGCCGCGATTGAGGCAGCCCCTCCAGCTGCTGCACAGAACGCCCCCGCTGCCGACCAAGCGAACCAACCCGCACGTAAACCCGGCCCTGCCGCGATTGAGCAGACCATCCGTGTCGAAGTCTCACGACTCGAATCGCTGATGAACCTCGTCGGCGAGTTGGTTCTCCAGAAGAACCGTATCGGTGCGATGGCAGAAGACGTCTCCCGCTCAAACTTCGATGCGGAAATCACTGAGCAGATGGAAGTCACCGCGAGCACACTCGATCGTGTCACCGGCGATATCCAACTCGCCGTCATGCGGACCCGCATGCAGCCGCTCGACAAGCTCTTCGGCAAGTACCCCAGACTTATCCGTGACCTTGCAACGAAAACTGATAAGAAGATCAATCTCGAGATCGTCGGTGGCGACACCGAAGTCGACAAGTCCGTGATCGAAGAACTCGGCGACCCCCTCGTCCACCTTCTTCGCAACAGCGCAGACCACGGCGTCGAAATGCCCAGCGATCGTGCTGCCAAGGGCAAGGACGAAACCGGTACTATTAAGCTCGTCGCCGGACATGAAGGCTCCCACGTCTGTGTCCAGATCATTGACGATGGTAAAGGTCTCGATCGCAACGTCATCGGGGCCAAAGCCGTCGAGCGAGGGCTCGTGACTGCGGAGCAACTTGCAACGCTCAGTGATGAGGATGTCTTCCGCTTCATCCTTGAACCCGGCTTCTCGACCGCGGAAGCAGTCTCTGACCTCTCGGGTCGAGGCGTTGGCATGGATGTCGTCCGGACCAACATCGAATCCAAGCTGAAGGGCGGGATCTCGATCGAATCCAAGGCCGGCGAGGGCACCACGATCAACATCACGATCCCGCTTACCGTCGCGATTATGCCCGCGATGATGGTGGCCGTGTCAGACGAGGTCTTCGCGATCCCGTTGACCAACATCACAGAGATCGTGAACCCAACACCCGACATGTTGTCCAAACTGGGTGATGAACCCGTCATCCATCTGCGTGGATCGGTCTACCCACTGATCAGTTCGCAGGACGTGTTCGATATCCCCGATTACCAACGACAGGACGAGCCGTTCGTCGTAGTCATCGGGTTCAATCAGAAGATCATCGGGCTGCGCGTCACGCGTGTGATCGGGCAGCAAGAAATCGTAATCAAGCCCCTCGACGGGGTGAAACGTGACGGACCGATCTCAGGCGCAACGGTCCGCAACGACGGCGGAGTAAGTCTCATCATGGACATTGCTGAGTTGATGCGTGTCTCACGCCACCATCGCGCCGCCGTCGCCGCACATGTGTAACCCCAAATATTGAGTACCCAAGGAGCAAATCAATGGACGCCAGTTACATCACACCTTTCATGACATCGATCCAGAATGTCTTCTCGACGATGTTCCAGCTCCCCGTTGAGATCGGTGAGCCGAGCATCAAAACCGACAATGCAGCAACCCACGACGTCTCAGGCATCATCGGTGTCTCCGGCGAAATGGTCGGCACCATCGTCCTGAGCATGCCCAAGGACGCCGCGATGTCGATCGTCACTCTCTTCACAGGGATGGAAATGGAATCCGACGGCGAAGACTTCGTCGATGCTGTCGGCGAGCTCGTCAACATGATCTCAGGCAACGCGAAGGCAGAGTTCCAGCGCAAGGGCGTCTCGATCTCATGCCCATCCGTCGTCATCGGTGCAGGACACCGTGTCTCGACCCCGTCGGGCACCGCGTGCGTCAAGATCCCATGTAACACGGACTGCGGCGAGGTCGTCCTCGAGATCGCAATCCGCGAAACCACTGCCGAATCCAACGAGCCCCAGACCAACGCCGCTTGAGCACCGCGGTACTTGAAAACAACGAGGTACACCCAATGCGAATCCTATTGATCGATGACTCAAAGACTATGCGTAACATCCAGAAGTCGGTGCTCAAGCAGCTCGGCTACACGGAGATCGAAGAAGCATGCGACGGCCAGGACGCTCTGAGCAAGATCGGCGCCTTCAAGCCCGAGCTCTGCCTGGTGGATTGGAACATGCCCAACATGGACGGGCTGACCTTTGTCAAGACCTTCCGTGAGAATGACAAGACCACCCCGCTGATCATGGTCACTACCGAAGCCGAAAAGGCTCGCGTGATCGAGGCAATCAAGGCCGGCGTCAATAATTATGTTGTCAAGCCATTCACCCCTGATCTGCTCAGCGAGCGAATCACCGAAACCCTCGCGAAGTGTGGCGTCAGCTCCTGACCACGCCCACGCCTCGTGACATATTGCGTCCAGCTCCCACGCGCCAGCAGTGCCCCTGCTGGCGTGTGTCTATTAGATAACTGGAACCGGACACACCCGCCGACGGTATACTCCAGTGCGCCCTATGCCCACGAAACTACTCTACCAACCAGACTCTTCCCTCGGGAACAAAGCCCGGGTCTGCTCACTCATTACTGGGGTATGCTGCGTCGTCTCTGCATCGACAGCCATGCATCTGACGACCGCCTCAACTCAGACTCAATCCCTGAGTTCGTTCACACTCGTCTCGATCGAACCAGATCAATCTGAGAAAGAAGATGAAGCCCAAGAGGGTATCAAAGAATGCGTGATCACCCTCAGCTCGGGCAGGACTATCACCGGCGAGCTCGTCTACGAGGGATCACGCGAGGTCATCATCGGGATTAACGGGATCGAAACAACATTTCAGCGCAAAAATGTTGCCAATATCGTCATCCTCCCGCCCGTCGCGGAACGTTACGCCCAACTCCGATCCACCGTTAGCGATGACGACATCGAAGCCCGTCTCGCGCTCGTGGAATGGCTCCGCGCACGTAAGGCCTACCAACTCGCGATCCATGAACTCGAATCCATCCTTGAGATTGCACCCAAAAATCAGCACGCCAAGGTCCTCCATACCTGGCTGAAGGAATACGACAAGCTCGCTGACAACGTCCAGGAAGACAAAGAAGATTCGAACGAACCTGAAAAGACCGAAGAGCCCAAAGAACCCAAAGAACCCGAACGCACATACAGCATTGAGAAGAACGGGCTCCCGCTGCTCTCTGAGGAACAGATCAACCTGATGAAGGTCTACGAGGTGGATCTCCGCAACCCGCCCAAGCTGCGGGTCCCCGATGAGACCATGTTCAAGCTCATGCGTCAGAACCCAGACCGGTTCAGTCCCGACGAGGACCAACGCAACCAGGTGCTCGATCTCCCGGAAATCGAGAAACTCAAACTGCTCTTCACCCTCCGCGCCCGCGACCTCTACGCCGAGGTCGAGATCCTCGAAAATCCACGCTCACTCGACATGTTCAAGGACCAGGTCCACTCAGGGCGAGGCTGGCTGGTCAACGCGTGCGCCTCTACCCGTTGTCACGGCGGGGTCGACGCGGGGTCCTTCCAACTCATCAATACCAAACCCAACCTCGACGCGACGGCATTTACCAACCTCTATATCATCGAGAACACCAAACTCTCCAACGGGTTGCCGCTCATCGACTTCGAGAATCCGGAACGCTCGGCTCTGCTCCAGATGGGCATGGTCCAGAACAAAGCACTGATCCCCCACCCCGAGATCCCGAGGGGATATCCGGGAACCGGGTTCCGTCCCATCTTCCGCAACACACGCGAACGCAAGTACCAACAAGCCGTCGAATGGATCCGTTCGATGTATCAGCCGCGTCCGGATCTCGAGTTTGAGTACCCACTCCCCGAGACCGAGACCCTTTCGGAACCCGACCAGAACGCGCCCTGAGATGCTGGGGACGTACCGAGTCATCTGCATCGCGTGCCCGAGTGTGCTACCATCTGACCCCCTTACTGCGTGATCCGGATCCATCCGGAACCGTCCAGGGGTGTTTGGAGTATGGACTATCCCCGCTGCATATCTGCACGCGGGTCATTTCACCGATTGTGAAGGACCGATGCGCATGACTCTTCGCCATTCTGTGTTCAATCTGAAGACACTCCGCTTGCCCCTGATCGCGGGGGCCGCGTGCTCCCTGCTGCTTCTCTCCGGTTGCGGCAACGATTCCCAAGCCAAGGCATCCGTCAAGAAAGCCGGACGTTCGTTTAACGTCGTCGCGCTAGGCGATGCGAACGCAACGCCATCTGAGAGCGAAAAACTCTACCGCGAAGCCGAGGAATCGCTCAGTGCCTACGCGGGCGATTCCGACGAGTTCGCAGAAGCCGCCGCAGTCGGCGTCGCCATGGCCAAGCGAGGCCAAGCAGCGCTCGCATCCCGCGACGCAGTCCAAGCAGGAAGCGAAGCACTCAACCGTGCCCGCGTCATCCGAGGCATGATCAACGAATGGCTGACCCTCTCCGCGATTGCAGAAGCCGCGGGCCAGTTCGATCCGTCCGACGATATCTCCGAGCTCAACTCGATCATCGAGATCCGTCAGGACGACATCGCGAGCTACAAGCGCGAGATGGAGTCGATCAACTCGGAGATCGCGAACTACGAATCAAAGATCGCGGACCTCCGCTCCAAGGCATCCGAACAACGCAATCAAGCAGGCGGCATCGAACTCCAGATCCCTCGTGTGAGCGCCCAAGAAGGCGCGAAACTCGCCGAGCAGGTCCGTGAGTTCACCCTCCGTGCCGATCAGTACGATCTGGAAGCAACCCGCATCGAAGGCATCGTCGCCCAACTCCGCCCGGGCGCTCAGGAAGTACAACTCAACGTCGAGAAAGCGGATGCCCAGATCAAGCTTCTCAATGACGCGATTGAGGAACTCCGCGATCGCGCTGCCAAAAGCCAGAGCGACGCCGCGGAAGCCCGCACCGGCGCCAACAACGCGCTCTCGCGGATCAATGACGCCGTTTCGGAGTACCAGGACTTCCGAGACAGTGATGTCGAATCCGCACACTCCAAGGCCATCTCCCTGATCCGCGCTTCGATCAGCGCCTCACGTGATGCACGCGACGCTGTTCGGAACGTCGCCGCGATCAACAAGGCAGACGCCGAGCAGATGCTCGCGTCGTTCCAGATGCGTCAGGCAAACGGCGAGCGCGAAGAGGCGATGCTCTACCAAGCGCTCGAAGAAGCCGGCGTCCCGGGATCATGGACCACACCGATGAACGAGGCAACCGCTACCGCGGAAGACCTGCGAGCACAAGCGCAGCAGAGCTACACCAACGCGGCAAGCACTCTCCGATCCGTTCGGGCTCAGGGAGACGTATCCGAACGTCTCGCGGCAACCGCGGAGCGTCTCGACCGATTGGGCGGGGTCGAACCAGAACCCGAGTACAACGAATCCGGATTCGAAGATGACTCAATGGATTCGGACGACGAATACGAAGACGGTGGCATCGACGTAAGCGAAATGACTCTCGAAGAAATCATCGAGAACACCCCCGAGGACATGCGTGAGACCGTCGCCGCACAACTCCAGGCGCTCAACGAAACCCTACAGGCGACCGATGACGTGGACGTGCTCTACGACATGCTCGACCAGATCGACGCACAGGCCGGTGTCGTCATTGACGCGCTCCCAGAAGACATCGTCACGGATGAACTCATCGAGCAGCTCAATATGGGCTTTGACTGGATCAGGGTCCAGATCTTCGCCCGGATCGACGAACTCGAAGCAGAGGGATAACCCGCCCGATTTCCTCCTGATTTCCTCAAACGCTCGTGTATCAAGCATGGGCGTTTTTTCTTCGCGCTCCTAGAATCAAACATGAGTTCAACCACGACCGAAATCCCCGGCACACCGGAACTGCCCGACGTCACCCAACACCTCGTCAAACCACTCGCGCCCGTCACGGGGCGCGTGCACGCGTCGCGCTTGTGCACCAAATCCCGCAAGGCGTCAGGGTTTATCCGCCATGTCGAGATCGATGTCTCCGGCACAGCACTTGAGAATGCATGGACCGCAGGGCAATCCTTCGGCGTCGTTCCTGCAGGGCAGACCCCTGAGGGCAAACCCCACAAGCTCCGCCTCTACTCCATCGCAGCCCCCACCGGCGGCGAGACGGGCGACGGCACCATCATCACCACGACCGTCAAGCGTCTGATTGACGAACACTGGGACTCTCACAAGCTCGTCGCGGGGGTATGCTCAAACTACCTCTGCGATCTCAACGTCGGCGACGAAATCCAACTCACCGGCCCGGTGGGCAAACGGTTCCTCCTCCCCAAAGACCCATCCAAGCACGATTACGTATTCATCGCGACGGGGACCGGGATCGCACCATTCCGTGGGATGATCCTCGATCTGATCAAACAAGGGATGCCCTCGCGCGTCGCGATGCTCATGGGGACGCCCTACGAGTCCGACCTGCTCTACGACGACGATCTCCGCGCATGGGAAGACCAGTACGAGAACTTCAGTTACCACACCGCGATCTCTCGCCACACCACCCGGGATCAGCCGAGCCGGCTGTATGTCCAGGACCGGTTGCGTGAGGACGCGAAGACCCTCGCGCCGATGCTCGCATCGGAACGCACCCTGATCTACATCTGCGGACTCGCGGGGATGGAACTCGGGGTCTTCCAGACCCTCGCCCGGATCCTCCCCCCGGACCAACTCGCGCAATACCTCACCGTGAGTGACGAACTGCTCGCGGATGTGGACAACTGGGAACGTTCCATGATCCCCAAACAACTCAAGAAAACCAAACGGGTATTCCTTGAGGTGTACTGATTGTTCACACCCGTGTCACACCCTGCATCCCGCCCGTTCATGCCCCGTATGGAGACGGGACACCCAAATCCCAGACACTGAGGGATTTGGGCGATAAACTCCCCAAACGCGGATCTACCCGCTTCCATGCACATCCCCCACGCGGAGACTATGCCGCGTGATCTGACAGAGGTTTCGATCGTGACCAACGCACGCACCGCATCTCGATTCGCCCGTTCCGCCCGACCGCTTCAGATGATCGCGTTGGCGCTAGGAACGACCCTCGTCAGCGCCCAGCCGGTCACCGATCTCTCCCGATCAACGATCGAAACAATCTCCGTCAACGCTGGGCAACGCACCCAGATCGAAGGGTTCGTCAACAACTGGCTCCCCCGCCTCACTTCCGACAATGCCGCGGATAACAAACGGGCACTCGAAGCGCTGACCCAACCCCTCCACGACCGTGGCGTGTCAATCGCGTTCCGTCAGACCTACGCCCAACTCCTCATACCGACCATCGACGAGCTCATCGCCAGAGAGGGTGTGAAAGGCAAAATCAGCGCTCTGCGACTCCTCGGGAATCTCGCAACCCCCTCCGCAGCAACCCGCATCCGCCGTATGATGACCGACGATGACGCGGGCGTCCGCCTTTTCGCGATCGCCAGCGCGGGACGCGTCTTTGAAAGCACAAGCGTCCACGGTCCTGTCATGGCCGAGTCCGACGCGTCCTCGCTGCTCAACGCGGTGCTTGAAAGCGCCATGGATCACCAAGATGATCACGAGCTTACCCGCGCATGCGCTCGAGCTTTGGCAACCGCGACCACCATCGGCACGCGCGATCTGCCCAACACCCGCTCGAATGCGATCATCGCACTCTCCGATTTGGTCGGTACACATCTGACATCACTCTCCACGAGTGACGACCCGAGCTTTGCCCAATCGCTTGCGATTGACGCCTCCAGCGCTGCGACCCGATCCATCTCCGACATCAGCGCGACTGTGAACGCGGACGCTGCGAAAGCCGCAGTCCGTCTCGGTGCGGACACCATCGCACTCCCTCTGCGTCGAGTGATCGCCAAGACGATCGAACCCCAGGACGAGCGTGACCTGACCGTGCAATCCGTCCAGGCGGGCGAGACGTTGCTCTACTTCGCACGCCGAAAGGCCGCGGAACTCGCAGGGCGGAGCATCACCGGTATCGACACCACCGGATTCAGTAAGCAACTCGAATCCGGGAACGATCGCGACTTCCGCAACAACGCCGCGACCCTCCTCGCCCCCGGTGGCACCATCGATTCCCGATTCAACTTCGGCGATCGATTCCTGAACTGATCCGAATCTCACGATTCTTCCCGCTTCGATGTCAACCCGCTATGGATCGCACGGTAAGGTGTTGGTATGTACCGCCTTCTTGTTCCGATCGTACTGTTGCTCTGCCTCATCGGGGTCTCTGTCCTCTCGGACAAACCGACCCCGCGTGCGGACCTGGTGTTTATCAACTCCTCCGATGTCAACACGCTCGATCCTCAGCGGATGAGCTGGATGCACGATCTTCGCACGGCCCGCCTGATCTACGAAGGGCTCGTCCGCAACGATGTGCTGAGTTACGACTTTGACATCGAGCCCGCCGTCGCTGAATCCTGGACGATCTCCGACGACGCAAAGACATACACGTTCACCATCCGAGACAACGCGAAATGGTCTAACGGCGACCCCGTGACATCGAAGGACTTTCGCTACTCCTGGCGCCGCGCCATGCTCCCGGATCTGGTATCGGATTACGCTGCGATGTTCATGAACATCAAAGGAGCGCAAGAGTTCTACGACTGGCGCACCGAGCAACTCGATGCGTTCTCGGATCGGGACTTTGAATCACCCGCGGATCGTCAACGACAGGCCTACGCGCTCTGGGATGAGACCAAATCGAAGTTCGACGAGATCGTCGGGATGCAAGCGCCCGATCCACGCACGCTGATCATCGAGCTCGAAAAGCCCGTCCCCTACTTCCTGGAGTTATGTGGGTTTGGAGTCTTCGCGCCGGTGTATGAGCCTCTCGTCTCGCAATACGAACGCCCCGATGCCCAAACCGCACGACTCATCCGCCGCCCAGGTTGGACCCGAGGCGGCGTCCTCATATCCAACGGCCCATTCACCCTCGAGCGTTGGCGCATGAAACGCGATATGCGTCTCGAAAAGAACCCCCACTATTGGGATAACGACAACATCGCAATCGATTCCATCGATATCCCATCCATCAACGATCCCAACGCGGGCGTGCTCGCCTACCAGACGGGTGCTGTGGATTGGATCGCGGATGTCACGGCTTCGTACCGCGGAGAGATGGTTGCGCAAAAACTCCAGTACCTCCGCGAACACCAGGAACAGGTCGAGCAGCTCCGCGCCGATGGGTTCGATCAGTTCTCCATCGATCGCCAACTCCCACAAGACCCTCGCGCACACACACACGCGGTTTCCTCGTTCGGGACGTACTTCTACAACTTCAACTGCAAGTCCTACCTTCCTGATGGGCAGCCCAACCCCTTCGCGGACGCGCGTGTGCGCCGAGCGTTCGCGATGTGCATCGACAAACGCGCCGTCGCGGATCAGGTCCGCCGCTTGGGCGAGCCCACCGCACGCACGCTCATTCCCCCCGGATCGATCGGCGGGTATACCTCGCCAAACGGGCTCCCCAACATCGGGGACGCGCAGGACAGCGCCCAGCGCGACGAGATCATCGCCCGCGCCCAATCGCTCCTCACCGATGCGGGGTTCCCGGAGGACTTCGTCGTCACCCTCTCGTTCAACAAGGACGCGGGGCACGACCTGATTGCGCAGACGATCGCCAAGAGCTGGCAGAAGCACCTGGGCGTGCAGACGCGACTCGATCAGAAAGAAATCAAGATCTTCCGAGAGGAACTCAAAGACAAGCAGTACATGACCGCACGCGCAGGGTGGTTCGGGGACTACGGCGACCCGACCACATTCCTCGACATTAACTACTCGACCGACGGCAACAACGATCGCGCGTACAACAACCCGATCTACGACGACCTGCTCGATCGCGCGAGCGTTGAGTTCGACCCAGAGAAACGGATGGCCCTCTTGAGCGAAGCCGAGCGTATCCTCATCGAGGAGGATGTCCCGCTCGTCCCGATCTTCCATTACGCGACGATCTACATGTTCGACCCGCACAAGATCACTGGGCTCTCCACACACCCTCGAACCAAGCAGAACGCGTTCTTGATCGACGTGCTCGGCGACGGCAAGGGCCCGGATGTCCCGCGCCCGATGCACGCATCAAAGACCGAAACGGAGGGCGATGAATCATGATAACCCTCATCCTCCGACGCCTCGCCGCGCTCCCCATCATCCTGCTCGTTGTGTACTCGATCACCGTGGTGCTCGCGTTCGCGATCCCCGGCAACCCCGTCGAGAACCCCGAGAAACGACCCAAGCCCGAGGTCGTGGAGCAGATGAAGAAGCAGTACAACATCGACTCGTTCCCGAACTTCTATGTCTCCTACCTCGATAGCGCAACAGGGTTCGAGTACCTCCGCGACAAGGTCTCCGGCGAACTCGCACGCGAGAGACAAGCCGCGATCGATGAAGGGCTCCCGCCTCCGGTTCGTCCAATCTTCGACTTCGGGCCATCACTCAAATACGACGATAAAACCGTCAACGAGATCATTGCGGACTCTCTGCCCGTATCCGTCACGCTCGGGGCGTCCGCGATCCTCATCGCGTTGATCATCGGCACGATCTCTGGCGTCATCGGAGCCGTCAAACCCAACTCCCTCGCGGACCTCTCCACATTGTCGGTCGCGATGATCGGGATCTCCCTCCCGAGCTTTGTGACCGGTACGGTGTTGCTGCTTGTGTTCTCGATCTGGCTCGGGTGGTTCCCCGTGGCGCAATGGGGCACTCTGCGTTCGATCGCGCTCCCCGCGTTTGCGCTCTCGCTCCCGTTCGCTGCGTACATCGCTCGGCTCACCCGCATGGGCATGATCGAAGCGCTGGGCGCGGACTACATCCGCACCGCCCGCGCTAAGGGCAACCCCGAGCGGGTCGTCCTCATCAAACACGCGCTCAAGAACGCGTTTCTGCCCGTTCTGAGTTACCTCGGACCTGCCACCGCGTTCGCCATGACCGGCTCGTTTGTGATCGAGCGCGTGTTCACCGTGCCTGGCATGGGTGAGCACTTTGTCAGCGCCGTCCAGAACTCGGACTACTTCCTCATCATCGGGGTCGTGCTCGTCTTCTCGACGATGCTCATCGTGTTCAACCTGATCGTGGACATCCTCTATCGATGGATCGATCCACGGATCGGGTAACTCACCAACCCCACGCGTCATAACACGCGTGATTCGTCAGTTCCACGAACAGAACCTGATCTCGGACATCCACCTGGCCATCGCGGGTCAGGTCCGCTTCCGGATCTTCAGCGACGTAGTACTCGATGAAGTACGGCAGATCGAAGGCTGTCACGGCACCGTCGCTGTCGTAATCCCCCAGGCAGTTCTGGGGGAGGAAGTACATGACGACGGCACCGTTGTTTGTGTTCTGATTCGTTCCGAGCATGTCGATCGGGCTGTAGGAATCTAGGGGTTCGCCGACGGACATGAATGCCTCGAAGGCCTCGGTGCCTTCCGTCATAACGTCCTGGAGCGACGCGACCCCGTGCTGGGGAACCGACACAAACATCCACGGCTCAAAGCGCGTTTCCGTCTCGCCTGGGGTTGTGTTTTCTGTCGAACCGTCGTCGCCGGTTTGGTCGCTCGTCATGGTTGCATGAGCAAGGGTGATACTCGTGATACACAGGGTAAAACATCCAACGCTCGTCCAGAGTTGACGGCGTTTCCATTCCGTAGATCTTTGCATGCACACATCTCCATTCATGCTTACGATGCCAGCCGCTACTATCGCTCAGATTGAAGATGGGTCAATAAAAAAGCCCGAATCATCGGACTTTTTAGGGGGGAGTTCCCCACCATGTTTCGTTGGAGAGATTCCCTGACTTAGTACGCGCGATCGAAGATGAACCAAGCACCCGGCTTCACGTCGCACACGATAAAATCTGCGCCTGCAAGCTCTTGCGCCTTCTGTCCGGGTGCAGTGACCTGTAGCGCAATCGGTTGTCCTGCATGGATCACAAGGACATTGGCAATCGGGTCCGCGCCGATCACGGTTCCCATGACACGCGTGGGTCGACCGATGCACGGGTCGAATCGCCTGCCCCCCGCATGTGGGGTGTCAATGCGGCGTGCCTCGGCGAAGATTCTGCCGAGCACCATCTCGCCGACGAGCGCTTTGACCTGATCGATATCGCCCTTGAGTTCGAGTTCAATCTGATAATCTGTGTTGGGGAATCCCATGATGACCCGCGCCGGGCGGCGATCATCGGCATCATGAACCGCGAGGACGGTGCCGCGTGCGAGAGTAGGATCGATCTTTGTCGTCGGTGCAGGGTGAAGCATGCCGCAACTGTATCATGCAGCGGCGAGATTGTCTCGCAATCCCCAATATGGGAACCGCACGATTACCCCGCGATCCGGGCGGGATGCTCATAACGCAGACGCCACTCACTGACGCGTTCGGGGAAGAGCGACTCGAGGAAATCGTACTGCGGCTGGAGACGCTCGTACAGGTCTAGCCGGTACTGCTCGGGCAAAGGGGTCGGGTCGCCCACATTCACCGGATCTTGTGCACAATCGTGATCGACGGGGCGTGTGTACCCGATGTGATCGAGGAACCGCCTCATCATCGCTTCGGGTTGCTCGAGCACGTCGTCGAAGAGGAACATCGCGAGCCGATCCCCGACCCCCTTCTGCCAGCGTGGGATCGCCTGGTTGTAGGCTGTGGATGCGAGGAACATGTGCATCAGATTGGGGTCTTGGAAAGCTTCCTCGAAGTGGAACTCGTCGCCCTTTTCTCGCTTGTGCATCCGCATATGCGACCAGCAACGCTCGACCGGGTCGCGGAGCAACATCACGATCCGCGCCTCCGGGTTGATCCGGTTCACGTGCGCGATGTTCTCTTCTCGGAGGGCGAAGTAGGACGGGCAGATTTCACCGCGGAGCTCGCCGGGCTTTGCGAACGCGAAGATGCCCCTGTACCAATCGTCATCGACGTTCTCGATGTCGCAATGATCGAGCTGCGCCTGGATGTACGCGCGATAGTCGTCCGTCATGTCCGTGCGTCGGCGGTACGCTTCGCGTCGTTTCTCGACCTGATTCAGACGGCGCCAGTCCGACCAATCGAACGGGGTGAAGTAATGAGATTCCTTGACGGCACACATGTACACGCCGGGTAGATGTTTGAGCGTGACATAAAGCCAACTCGTCGCAGCCTTCTGGGCACCTACACACAGAAAATCAGGTTGATCAGGCATAAATCCCGTGCTCCTTTGCCCGGATAATCGGCGTAATCACAGACCCTGCATGAGTTGAGCCCACCCAAGACCCGCGATTTCAGGGCATTTTACACGATCGCACCCGATTACGCGGCTTTGCACAAGCTCTGCTCGTGCCGAGCTCGCCATCGCGCGACCCGCTCGGGGTAGATCTGCTCCAAGAACTCATACTGCCCTTGGAGTTCGTGGTAGAGACGTTCACGATACGAGTGAGGGATCGGGGTCGGGTCACCGACGTTGCGAGGTTCACCCGGCTCGATCTCCCCATTGTGCCGATACCCGATGTGATCGAGCAGCTGCCCCAACGTCTCGTCGGGGCGTTCCATGATGTCGTCAAAGAGGAACACCCGCAACCGATCACCCACGCCCGATCGCCATCGCGGGATCGCTTGGTCGTAGGCCGTGTTTTCCAGACAGTACTTCAAGCCGTCGGGGTCTGCGAAGACCTGATCAAACTCAAATCCTTCACGCTTTCGTCGGTTCATCCTTAGGTTCGACCAGCACCGATCGAGCGGATCGCGCACGAGCAGGATGATGCGCGCATCGGGGGCGATCGCATTCACGTGCTCGATGTCTTCTTCGAGCAATCCGAAGTAGGACGGGCATGCCTCGCCTCGCAGATCGCCATCGTTTGCAAACGAGAAGATCGTGCGATACCAATCGTCGTCTACGTGCTCAGCGTCGAAGTGCTCGAGTTGCCTGAGCATCATCTCGCGATCAACGTGAAGCCCGTTCTGACCCACAATGGTTTCACTGAACTTCGCGATCTTCGAGCGCCGGCGCTTGCTTGGACATCGAATGCTCGTCTGGGAGGACTCACGAAAAAAATGCGATTCCTTGATCACCGGCATGAAGATCCCCGGCAGACGCGCGAGCGAGTAATGCACCCACGTCGTCGCGGCTTTCTGCGCTCCTACACAGAGGAAATCCGGTTGATCCGCCATTGAACAATCGCTCCTTCTAAGTGAAAGCGATCGGCCTGAATACCGGTGCGACTTCAATTCAATCAGAGGGAGAACTCTTCACTCGGCGCTGGGCGGGCGACTTCTCGACCATCCGGACCCATGCGGAGAAAGTTCCAAAGCATGATCACCCCCTCGGGGGTCATGAAACTCTCGGGGTGGAACTGGACACCCTCTAAGGGTTGCTTTGATGGATCCGCCCACACCCGGCGGAGCCCCATGACCACCTCGACCTGCTCGCCTTCGATCTCATCAAAGCACGAAGCGCTGACCTCCCACCCGTCTTCTCCGGGTTGGAGCACCGGAACGGTGTTGCGTCTGACCACGAGCGAGTGGTACCGCGCCACGGTGGTTGGTGTCGAGACCCCCTCGAAGATCCCGCGTCCGTCGTGCGCGATCGACGAGGTCTTCCCATGCATCAGGATCGGGTGGCGCTCGACGATCATCCCGTTGATGTCGGCCATGCATTGATGTCCGAGGCACACACCCATGATCGGGACGCGACCCGCGAAATGATCGATGATCTGACCCGAGACACCTGCTTCTTTCGGCGTGCACGGGCCGGGCGAGATGATCACGTGCGAGGGGCCCTTCCCGTCGTCGAGTTGCTCGGCTTCGTGCGGGGTGATCTCGTCGTGACGCACCACGACCAGATCGCGCCCGGGTTCGAGCGTGCGATCAAGCTCACCCAATCGTTGGACGAGGTTCCACGTGAACGAGTCGTAGTTATCGATCAGTAGGATCATGCGACACAACAATAGCCCAGATCGAACCAACGTGAACTGGGTCCATCCACTATCATCCGTTTATGAGCGGATTGGGAATCTACGAATCGTTGCACATGCTCCATCGCGCGTACCGGTACAAGAACCGCACCGAACGGGCTGAAGTCCGGTTCATGCTCAAACACGATCTCCGCGACAAGCTCGTCCTCGACGTAGGCGCCAACGCGGGGATCTACGCGTACTGGATGTCCAAGGCCGTCGGAAAAAACGGGCGTGTCATCGCGTTCGAGCCCCAACCCGAGATGATCGACGCGCTCAAGAAACTCCGCCACTCGTTCCGGTTTACCCAGCTGGAGATCGCGGAAACAGGGCTTTCCGATGAACCGGGCGAAGCGGTCCTGCAGCGTCAGATGTCGCACCTCGGGGGCGCTTCCATCGCACGCGAAATCCCCGGCGCGGACGACTCGTTCACGATCCCGCTGACGACGCTCGACGCGTACGTCGAGGAGCACGCGGATCGACCCGTGTCGTTCATCAAGTGCGATGTTGAGGGGCATGAACCCTCGGTATTCGCGGGCGGGTGGGAGACCCTCCAAAGAGACAAACCCACGCTGCTCTTCGAGCTCCACGAGAACCAGGTCAAGGATTCCGGAATTTTCCAACGCCTCCAATCAATCGGGTACGGCGTGTACTACCTCCACGACGACGACACCCACCCGATCGTGGAACTCGCGTCCAAGCGTGCACAGATCGACAAGCCGTACCTGAACTACGCGTGCATTCCCCTCACGAATGCATGAAAAAACGAGCAATGACGCATCATCGCTCGCTCGGAGGGTTTGTTTACAACTCGTTGATTACGCCGCGTCGCGCATCCACGTGGTCCCCGCGATGCCGTCGAGTGTCACGAGGAACAAATCCTGCGTGATGGGGTACGGGAGACGCGAGAAATCTTCGCTCACACGCTTGCGGAGACGATCGACAAAGTCCATCGGTTCGCAGCTCATCGCGATGAACATATCACGCGCGGGGGTCGCGACAAAGAAGTCAGGTCCGAGCTGGGCGGCGAGTTTCATGTGCAGATCGCTCATGAGCAAGCGCGCCGCGTCGTACCCGTCCTGTTCTGCGACGATCACTGCGCGTCCGCCTTCTGCGGATTCGATGACTTGGAGTTCGAGTTCCGGCGCGTAGATGTCCAGGTTCTCGCGTGCGATATCTTCGAGATCGTCGATGGTAATCCCCCAACGGATCACCTGTTCGGTTGTGATGCTCACCGTCATGTGCGGCATATCAAGGACGAAGACGATCACCGTGTCGTTGACGAACGGCACGTGCGCGACGAGTTCCTCGCTCAGATGTTCGAAGATCGTGACGGGCTGAATACGAGGCATGATCCGTGCTTTGACCTGATCAAAGGATTCGTCCGCGACTTCCATGGATTCGCCCGCGAAGAGCTGATCGAGGAAGTGCTCGACGATGTCTGTTCCACGCTCGGGCTCGTGCGCCACCATCCGGAATAGGTTCTCTAAATCCAGGCGACGCCCGTTCACGAGCAGTTCCTGGGCATTCACGCGGTCGATCTTGAACCCCGGCTGCATCCGTTGGATGAGCTGGGCGACCTGCTCGGCAAATGCTTCGGGTTCGATGGGCATGGCTCCCATAGGTGTCTCCTCCGTGCCCCGTACCTGAGGCGAACACGTAATCCCGTCCCACGTGACGGGTGCCCTTGCGTCATCGACGTACATGTGTACGAAATCGACCTGAAGGGAGATGATCCGGGGTTCCAGACCCGAGATGGCGACCCATGGGGCGGACATGCCGATTAGACCGGTCGATAACTCCCTCAGACCCCAGAACTGAGCCCGAGAATCGAGGATCTGCACATCTGCGTATGGATTTGGCAATTCCCTTTGGAGCGGCTAGAATCGAGGCCTGATATGGGACCGTCCGAGTGGGTGTCTTGGGACACCCCGTGTGAACGTCCTTGCTAGACCGGAGACGAAACTGTGACCGAACAGGAAATTGAAGCAAAGGTGATCGAGATCGTTGCTGAGCAGATGGGTGCCGACAAGGGCAAGATCACCCGCGATACCAGCTTTGTCGAAGATCTGAACGCGGACTCGCTGGATACTGTTGAACTCGTCATGGAGTTTGAAGACGAGTTCGAAACCTCGATCCCTGATGATCAGGCAGAGAAGATTCAGACTGTTGGACAGGCTGTCGACTTCATCAAGCAGGCAAACGGCGTCGACTAATCGACCCGAACCAGCACACTCGAGCAACCCCATCAGTCCGGCTGGTGGGGTGCTGTGATACTTGAGCCCTGCAACTATTACCAGATCGAAGGCACGACCACATGTCGAATGAATCGAATCGTCGAGTTGTCATTACAGGGTATGGCGCCCTGACCAACCTCGGGCATGATGCCCAATCCACGTGGGACGCAATGCGATCCGGGACATCCGGGATCTCAACCATCAACCACCCGGACTTTGAGCAATACGACGACTGGAGCGTCACGATCGCGGGTCAGATCCACGACTGGGACCCCGCGAGCGTGATCGACAAGAAGGAAGCACGACGCTTGGATCGCTCGGCCCAGCTCGGGCTTGCCGCCGCGATCGAGGCTGTCCGTCACTCCGGATGGGACCACACCCAAGGCGACCCAACCCGCCACGGCGTAGTCGTGGGATCGGGAATCGGCGGGATCTACGCGATCGAAACCGCGGTGACCACGATGACGAAGAAGGGCCCATCGCGGATCAACCCCTTCACGGTCCCCAAACTCATGGTCAACGCGATCACGGGAAATATCGCGATCCAGTTCAACATGCAAGGCCCCGCCAGTGCGCACGCGACCGCGTGTGCGTCTTCGGGTCACGCGATCGGTGATGCGATCAACTACATACGTTCGGGCAAAGCAGACGTGATGATCGCAGGCGGCGCCGAAGCCGCCATCACCCCGTTGTGCATCGGTGCGTTCATGACGATGAAGGCGCTCTCGACACGCAACGACGATCCAACCCGCGCGTCGCGCCCGTTCGATAAGAATCGCGACGGGTTTGTCCTCTCAGAGGGAGCGGGGATGTACGTCCTTGAGTCCGAAGAGCACGCAAAGGCACGCGGTGCGACAATCTACGCGGTCCTCTCCGGATCGGGCAACTCGTGCGACGCGAGTCACATCACCGCTCCTAACGAGGAAGGACGAGGCGCATGCAACTCGATGAAGTGGGCGCTGCAGGACGCAGGTCTGACGACAGACGTCATCGATTACATCAACGCCCACGGCACCTCCACCCCATTGGGTGACAAGGCAGAAGTCCACGCTGTTCAGGAAGTCTTCGGCGATCGTTCAAAGCCCGGCAATGGGCTCGTGATGAACTCCACCAAGTCCATGCACGGGCATTGCCTTGGTGCATCGGGTGCGGTCGAACTGGTCGCGTGTATCGGGGCAATTAACAACTCGCTTGTCCCCCCCACGATCAACGTGGATAACCTCGATGACGGGTTCGATCAGATCGATATCGTCGCGAACGAACCACGCGAGATGCCCGTGCGTCACGTGATGAACAACACCTTCGGGTTCGGCGGGCACAACGTCACCCTGATCTGCTCCAAGTACAACGGGTAATCCCTCCGACAACATGGCACACCCATTGCGTGACTCTCCCTCAGAGTCACGCTTTTCTTTGCGCCGATCAACTCAGGCGCAGATATTGCCGATGGAGCAGGTATGAGCAGTTCGGATTTGCGCCGCATCAACAAGATCGAGGTCCCGTTTGTCGTTGTGCTCGGCGAGCGCCCCATCAAAATGAGCGATATCCTCGGCTGGATCCCCGGATCCATCGTGGAACTCGCGAGGGATGCGGAGGAAGAACTCCAGATCCGGATCAACAACAAAACGATCGGGTCGGGAACCGCTGTCAAGGTCGGCGAAAACTTCGGCGTCCAGATTAACTACTGCGGCGAACCAACTGATCGCATTGAAGCAATGGGCCCGGACAACGCAAGCAGCGGCGACGAGGATATGGACGCGGAAGCGCTCGCGGCTGCACTCCTCGACGGACAACTCTAAACGAAATCGTCTGACTCAATGATTATCGCGAGAAGTCGCGTCCACGGATTCCGTCTCGCGTGGCCCAGAAGAATGCGGGGTAGACCCCACGCCCGGATTCCGCGTTCCCGATCTCGAAACCGTCCTCATCCATCGAGTAATACCGTAGCGCACTGATAGACGGGGCCCACTCGTCTGTTGGGTTGTACGCACGAACAACACGTTCGTCGTCACTGTAGAGATTGTCGAAGATCCCCTTGATGCTCACACGGGAAACACTCCCGTCCGCGACCGCGACGGAGGGTTCCGCGTCGTAGTTGTTCCATTGCGGCGAGTAGTTCTCATCACCCAGATCCATCGGATCATCGAACCCGATCGTGGGATTGCGGTACGTTGCTTTTCGAGTCTTCTTGGTCCAATCGAATCGCTCCCACATCATCACCTTCTGCGATGGATACGCGACTTGAAACATCTTGTTTCGGCGTGCGTACGAGGCACCCGGATCGTATCGTCTCGCTGCTGGACGCTGATTGTTCGCGTAGCGCTCCGGTGCAAACCAGATTGTCGGCGAGAGGATGTACGAGCAATCCCAGTACCCAGTATCGAGTGTCCATCCATTCGGTGGATCGTCCTGCAAATCTTGGACACGTTGAATCAACACCCGATCCGAAGGCGAGAACTGAACTTCAGACGCGTAGTCGCCCTGGCTCAACCAACCGCCGATGACAGAGTACCAATGGAACGCGTACATCTCGGTGTACCAAGGGGAGTTGTATCCCCCGCTCCCGCCGCCATAGGGGAACTCAATCCCGGGAAGATCTGACCCAACTTTCCGAACAAGCCCCCATCCGCGCGATCCGATGCCGCTCCCTCTCGCGTATCCCTTGATTTGGAAGGGGAGCATCAAACTGTCTCGATGCTCACTCGTATAGACCTCTTGGATCTGGGCGAGCGAACGGAGATTGGCTTGACTCTTGACCAATCGAGCAGACCCTCGCGCGCTGTTCAGTGCGGGGATAAGGATCCCCATGAGGATCGCGATAATCGCGACAACGACGAGGAGCTCAATGAGTGTAAATGCCTTTTTCACAGACACTTCCTTCATATACAAGGTGCAAGATTGATGAACCGAGATCAGAGGTTTCAATTCTCATCAGGGGCTGAGACTTGAATATAACCGATTCTGATTCAAACCACAACGATTCCTGAACATGTGACAAACCGCACCATAAACCGGCGATTTCAGCGGAAAAAAGCCCCTGATTTTGGGACAATACTGTGGAACCGAGCAATCTCGGCTTTCGTTCAGCCGATACTTCTCACGAATCCCACCTGCTGGGAACCCTTCAGGACTCGAGATACGAGAACCAACCATGCCAAGAGATATACCCGTCGGCAACGGCAGTCTGCTCATCACCTTTGACGATCTGTACCGGATCCGCGATCTCTATTCGCCTCGGGTGGGTCGTCACAACCACACCAACGGGCACGTCCAGCGTTTCGGTGTCTGGGTCGATGGGCAGATGGCATGGATCGAGGACGAGGGGTGGCATCGCGATATGCGATACAAGCCCGACTCGCTCACAACCGAAGTGGTGCTCACCCACCACAATTTGGGGATCGAGGTCATCTGCAATGATGTCGTCGATATCCATAAACCCGTGTACTTCCGCAAGTTCGCCGTCCGCGACCTCGCGGGCAAGTCGCGCGACGTGCGCGTCTTCTTCCATTGCGATCTCTCGATCAACGGGTCACCTGTTGGCGATACCGCGAACTACGACCCCACGACCCGCGCCGTCATCATGTACAAGGACGACGCGTACTTCCTGATCAACACGTGCGACCAGACCAAGTCCGGGGTCGAGCATTGGGCAATCGGCGCCAAGCGCGTCGGCGGCGCCGAGGGCACCTGGCGTGACGCGGAGGACGGACAACTCGGACGTAACGCGATCTCGCAGGGTTCGGTTGACGCGACCGTAGGGATCCACTTGCAGGTCAAACCCTTCGAGACACAAGAAGCGACCATGTGGATCGTCTGCACCCAAAACTACGAGGACGCGAAGCACATCAACTCACGCATCTGGGAGATTGGACCTGATCGGCTCATCACCCGCACCGAGGCGTACTGGAAACTCTGGTCTCGCAAGGAACCAACGAACATCGCGTCGCTGCCCGAGCCCGTGCAGGACCTGTACTACCGATCGCAGCTCATTCTCCGCACGCAGATCGATAACGGCGGCGCGATCATCGCAGCCAATGACTCGGATATCACCCACTTCGCGGGCGATCATTACTCGTACTGCTGGATGCGAGATGGCGCGTTGGTGGCGCACGGATTGATCCTCGCGGGGCAGAGCGAGCTGAGTCGGAACTTCTTCCGATTCGCAGCCAACTGCATTGGGGACAAGCCGTACTTCCTTCACAAGTACACACCCGAAGGCAACCTCGCGAGTTCGTGGCACCCCTGGACACTCGAGGGACAAGCGATCCTCCCGATCCAGCAGGACGAAACCGCCCTCACCCTGTGGGCGCTGCGTGAGCATTACGAAGCCTTCCGCGATGTCGAGTTCATCAAGGAACTCTACATCTCGCTCGTCGTGAAACCGGCGCAATGGATGCTCGAGCATCGCGACCACAACGGGCTCCCGTTGCAATCGTGGGACCTTTGGGAAGAACGCCGCGGGATTCACACGTTTACGGTTGCCGCGACGATCGGGGCGCTCAACGCTGCGGCGAAGTTCGCACGTGACTTTGGAGAGATCGATCGAGCAGCCGCGTTCCGCGAGGGCGCCGAGCGGATGAAGGGCGCGATGCGTCGTCATCTCTGGCACAAGGAACGCAAGCAGTTCGCACGCATGGCTGTCCCTCTGGATGACGGGTCGTACCGACTCGATATGACACGCGACAGCGCGAACTACGCGCTCTTCGCGTTCGGTGCGTTCGAGACAGACGACCCGATGGTCGAGTCCGAGATGCAATCGCTGCGTGATCGGCTGTGGGTCAAAACCGATGTCGGCGGGTGCGCCCGATACGAGCGAGACTATTACCACCAGGTCGAGACAGAGAACACAGAAGAGATCCCGGGCAACCCCTGGGTCATCTGCACCCTCTGGCATGCGCAATACCATATCACGAAGGCCAAGACCCTCACCGAACTGCGACTAGCGCTCCCACTCTTAGAGTGGACGGCACAGCGCACGCTCCATTCCGGGGTGCTCGCGGAGCAGTTCGATCCTTACTCAGGGGCGCCGATGAGTGTTTCGCCTTTGACCTGGTCGCACGCGACCGTGGTCAGCACGTGCGTGATGTACGCGAACAAGTTCGATGAGCTCAATGCGAGAACGAGCACCTCGACGAACCAGACGAACTCAAAATCGGAACTCAAGAAGAAGTAATCAACGCGAGAGCTTGGAAACGAGACCTGCGAACCGTTCGACGTCACGTGAATCAAGCACGCGCCGCATCTCCGGGTCCATTTCCTCGCCCTTGGGGATCGCTTTGCCAAGCGCCTGCTCGGCACGTTTCCACAGGCGATCGAGCTTCTTCTCATCCCCCGCGGCCAGTGCCATATCGGTCACGATCTCACCAAGACGTGTTATTACGATCGTGTCTATGTTGGCGTAGTACCGGTTAATGATCTTGCGTTGGTGTGACGAGTATTCGCGTCCGGTGCCCATGCTCAGCGCTCCCACCCAGTGCGGTCACCCTCGTGGGTGAGTGAAAAGGTACAACCAAGACCACATGTTTGTACTGTGATCGGGTATGGTCTAAAAATGAAAAACCGCACCCGAAGAACAGGTGCGGCGTCTGAAAGTACCCCCCGAAGGAC
>SPJK01038147.1_pt1 | contig 25061 bp, 18 predicted proteins | sample 3741771 | NCBI WGS metagenome assembly SPJK01 (sample SAMN10925997, study PRJNA522277) | cold seep metagenome | isolation source: Elba SIP-enriched marine methane seep metagenome, extraction at timepoint T2 | place: Italy: coast of Elba, Mediterranean Sea
CTCCCGAAGACATCCGGCTCCTCGTGCAAACCGCCCAGGTCAACGGAAAGAGTGGCAACCATAAAAGGGCCGCAGAACTATTAGAGAAGGCGGATAAACTCTATCCAGACCAACCGCAGCTGCTCAAGATGCTCGCCGCTGAGCAAAAAGCAGCCGGCAACAAGAAAGCCGTAAAAGCTACCCTGAAAAGACTCAAGGCTTTGGAAAAGAAATAATGAACGATCCCAAGAATCCTAACGCCCCCCAGACCAGCGCTCAAATGCAGGTCAAGATAGATCTGGAGCCCGAAACGGCGCAGGGCGTCTACGCCAATATGGCCATGGTGAACCACAACGAAGCCGAGTTCACTCTGGACTTCATCTATGTCCAGCCTCAGGAGCCTAAGGGCACCGTGCGTTCCCGAGTCATTACTAGTCCCAAGCACGCCAAACGCCTGCTATTGGCTCTTCAGGATGCCGTCAACGGCTATGAACAGCGCTTTGGCTCCCTTGACATGGGTCAAGGTGGTGGACAGAACAATGGTGGTCAAGGACAGCCTCCGCCCATGGGCGGGACTGGTGGAAGCTTTCTAAACTAATAGTTCCTCAACGGTAGAACTATAGCTGCCAAGGTGCTGATGAATGCGTACCTTGGCAGAATAGGTCTCCTGCAATACTTCCTCAGTCATCACGTCTTCAGGCCGACCTTGGGCCACCACTTTGGCTTCTTTCATAAAAACCAGATGATCACCATATTTGCCAGCCAGCTCTAGGTCGTGAGTAACCACCAAGGCTCCGCCTCCATTTTCACAGAAGCGACGGACAGCCTGCATCAGAACATACTTTTCGCTGAGATCTAGCGCCGCGGTAGGCTCATCGAGCAGGAGATAGTTGGGCTCTTCTTGAGTAGGTTCCCATACTTGGGCTAAAACCCTCGCCAGCTGTACCCGTTGCTGCTCACCCCCAGATATTTGATGATACTTCTGCCCAAAGAACTTATGTACTCGAACCAGCTCCATCGCCTCTCGAACTATCTTTTGCCCTCGCTCTAAGTATCTATCCCCGTGAGGAATGCGCCCGAGCATGGCCACTTCTCCTCCCGTGAACCCAAAGCTCACTTGGCTCTTTTGAGGCAAAACCGCTCTTCTTCGGGCTAGGATGAGTTCCTCAAAACTATCTAACGGTCGTTCCTGCATAGATAGCACCCCTGAAGAAATAGGAAGCTCGCCCGAGAGTGCCTTGAGCAGTGTCGACTTGCCGGCGCCATTAGGGCCTAAGACCACGCAAAGCTGCCCAGGAACTATCCCGGCGGATACTTTCTTTAAGCGCAAGGCCCCTCCGCGAAGGACATCGATAGTATGGGCTTGTAACATTAAAAGTCACCTCCGACGGGGCGAGAGCGCATGAGATAGATGAAGACTGGAGCACCAATAAAGGCGGTAATGATTCCCACTGGCAACTCAGCTGGAGCAACGATAGTTCGGGCTAAAGTATCTGCGCAGAGCATCAAGCCACCGCCGAGTAGAGCAGAGGCGGGCAAAGAAAAGCGATGAGCAGGGCCCACCAACAGGCGGCTGAGGTGAGGCACCAAAAGGCCCACAAAGGCGATCATTCCGGTAAAAGCGACAATGCAGCCAACTGTGAGGGTCACCAAGATAACTATCTTACGCTTGAGGATAGCGACTGAGATTCCCAGTTGCTTAGCTTCGACCTCTCCGAGGCTGAGAGCATCGAGCCCGGCTTGGGCGCGGCGGGTGAAAAGCAAAGATATGGTGACGATAGTTCCGACTAAGACCACCATATACCAATCCGCGGCAGCGATACTTCCTAGTAGCCAGAAACTGATACTTCTCAGCTGCACCTCGGTAGATAGATGCATGGCCAGCCCCAAGACCGCGTTGCCCAAAGCCATGATGGCCAAACCCGAAAGCAGTAGCCGCCCGGTGTGCATAGTTCCTCGCTCTTGCGCCAAGATAGACACGATGAAGGTGGCGGAAAAGGCGCCAACACAGGCACCGATTGGCAGCCAAAGAAAGCCCGCAGCCGCGCCCGCTAGGTCAAAGCCAACTATCACCGCCACCGCACCCACCGAAGCACCGCTACTGACACCGATGAGTCCGGGATCTGCAAGGGGGTTACGGAAAAGGCTTTGTAGCATGGCCCCGGAGATAGACAGGCCCATTCCTACCAAAATGGACATTACCGCCCGGGGCAATCGCACTTGTAGTAAAATAGCCTTAGCCAAGGGGTCGGCTTCAGCGCTTTCGGAGAGAATGGCCCAAAACTCCGAGTAACTAAGTGCGCCCGCCCCTACCAGCATACTGCCTAGGAAAAGCAGGGCTAAAAGGATACTGCTGGCGATAGTTATCCGAGAGAATTGAGCCGAGTTTAACAAACTACTTCTTCTCCGGGTGTAGCTGTTGCGCCAAATAGAGCGCGGCTTCACCCAAACGAGGTCCAAAACCAAGCAACAACTCATCAGACATTACAATGATGCGTTTGTTGGTCACCGCAGGTGAGGCTTCGAGTCCTTTGAGTTTGCTAATCGCCTGAGGACCGCCCAGCTGTCCTACCGCTCCCCGAGTGGTAAGAATATAGTCCGGCGCCATGCGCATCGCCGCCTCTGGGTTAAGCGGAAAGTACTTTTTAGCGCTAGCAGCAATATTAGTCCCGCCTGCCAAAGTAATCATATTGTCTGCGCCGGTGCCGGAGCCTGCAACCACCGCTTGAGCACCACCATGGCTGAAGAGAAAGAGCACTTTCGGCCGCTGTGGATGCTTCTTAAGCAAGGCATTGACTTGCCCCAGCTCCTTCTCAACTTTGCTCCATAGCGTCTTGCCCTTGTCTTCGGCACCTAAGGCTTTGGCAAGCTGCATGAGTCGCTTCTTACCGCCTTCTACCGAACGCTCTGAATCGACCCAGTGGGTCTTAATGCCCAGTTTCTCTATAGTTTTGATAGTTGCCGGTGGTCCCGACTCATCTATTCCTAAAACCCGAGTAGGCCGCAAAGCCAAGATAGATTCAGGAGTAAGCTGGCGATAATAAGCAAGTATCTGCCATTTTCCGGTACTATAGCCCGCGCTGGTTCTATCTACCGCCACAATCTTATCTTTGTGACCTAGTGCTTCAACGGTCTCGGTCACCGCGCTTCCTAGCGTAACCCAGCGTTCGGGAGAAGCAGCAGGCGCAGCCTGCGCCACCGCCAAGGCGGCGCAGACAACTATTGCCGAACTCAAAATTCGCTCTTTCCTGGACCTGCGTAGACCCAAGCGATGTCGAGAACACCTTCGGCGTAGCCGCGAATCTGGAACTTGGCATAGTTACCATCAGCGGTGCGCACCAGGTAGACCTCTCCCTTGGTCTCTAAGCTGTGGGTCATTCCGTTATAGTTATACCAAGTAGCTAGCGGGCCATTTCCGGAATAGTCCATGCCGCCGGGACGAGGAGACATCAACATAGTATCTGCTTCATAGCCAGCAGTCATCGCCTGAGCAACCATGTCAAGGTCCGTCTGCATGGTATTGATAGTTCCAGCCATGCCAGAGCCAGAAGTTCCGCTATTGGTACGAATCACCGTGCGTTGGAAAGATAGATCCCACTCAAGGCTCGTGCTCGCAGTCTCTACCTCGATCATCTGACCGGTGCGCAAAGATAGATAGACCCATTTGTCTTGAGCACTCGCGTCGAGCATCTGTGCCTGAACCTCAGCCTTGGTGGTCAAAGCGTCGAGGTGAATGTAGAACTTGCTACCTTCGTAGCGGACCAGCTTCATCTTGAAGCATTGGCCGTCCACTCCGCGAATTAAGAAAGAACGGTCCTTGGGAGATACTTGGTGGGTGGCGCTGTCATAGTTCCACCACTCGGTCAAAACGGGGTTGGCCACGAAAGTACCCGAGCCAGGGGGGCCAGGAACAGGGATTTCTTTGTCGATTTCGAAACCTACCGTGCCACAAGTATCGATGGCATCATAAGCCACCCCCTCCGCGGCCCACCGCGCGCCGCCTAGCCCCATGGGGTTAGTTGCACCGCCATTAGTTTTCATGCCTAGGCCTTGGACGGCGAAGTCCCAGCGAGCCTGAGGGGCTTCTTTTTGGCTGGCGATTACCGTTTTTTGGGCAGCGTCGACATAAACCCATAGTTTGGGGTCGGCTGCGTTGACTACCAAGCCATCGAAGCTCTCACCCATTAGCTCGGCCCAATTGAAGCTCAGATGTCCCGCAGTGCCCGCCTGGTTATAATAATCAAGAATCTTCAGCTTATAGGTTTTGGTACCAGTCTTAATTACCCAAACTATCTCGGCGGGAGATAGTACGTGATTGGTGGTATCATAGTTGAACCAACCAGTCTGACTAATTGAGTTAGCTCGAGCAAAAGCAAAGTCAGTACCATCGTCGTCTACTTGACCCATAGATGGGTCGCCCATGCCTGCTTTTTTCTTATCGGTGATGTATTCGCCGCCCGGGATTGCAGTCACTTCAGAGAGCTCTTTAGCCGCAACAGCCTGGATTTCCACCATGCCTGAGCCAGAGAATCCACCGTTGAGTTTGATATTAGAACGGCGAATGGCGATGTCCCAATCAGAGGAGCTTTTGGGATCTGCAGGAGTAACTTCTTTGCCGCCTTGGGCGAAAGATAGATATACCCAGGCCAACTTATCGGCACCATCTACCTCGGTAGAAGTCATTCCTCCTGCAGTGTTGCTTTTAACCTTAGCTGTCTGATTGTTGTTGTTGTTATTTGAGTTGTTGTTGTTATTGTTGTTGTTCTCGGGCGCATCTTCACCGCAGGCTACCAGCAAAGCTGATAGACTTAGTGCAGTCAAAGCCACCCGTGAGGCATTTCTTAGTTTCATTGTCGCCACTCCAAACCTAGTCGAAACATGCGAGGTAAAATGGTCAGAAAAGTGGGGTCACCGGCATCGGTGATATTGTTGATGGCGAAATCCATCGTCAAACTATCTGACCAGTCCTTGCGAACGTGAAAATCGGAGAGAAAATAGTCGGGTGCTTGGGAGATAGTTTCACCATCTAGATCTACTATCTGACGCTTATCTACCCATTGTCCCTGCAGCCATAAAGAAAGCTCCCACGGCTGGTAGTCGAAGTGAATGCGGCCCGAAAGCGCGTGAGGTGCACGATCTGGCAGCTGTTCCTTAGTTTTGACGTTTTCGGTATCGAGAAAGGTGTACGAGCCCGAAACTGTTAGATACTTATGAATAGAATGCTGAACCTGAACCTCCAGAGCTAAGATGCGCGCCTCATCAATGTTTCCATATGTATAAAGTATCGCTCCCCCAGGAGAAGACTGCTCTGAAACTACTGGGGCGATGAGGTCACGAACCAGGCTGTACGACACCGAATAGCTCAGGTTCAGACTTTTATTAATCTCGGTGTCTACCGAGCCTTTGAAATTAGTTGATATCTCGGGAATGAGATCTGGATTGCCTTCCACCCGGTAACCTTGGGAAGGATTGGAGAAGCTAATACCCAGGTCTCGGGCTAAGGGGGCTTTAAAACCCTGAGCCCAACTTACTCTCAGGGCAGTATTGCGGCTGGGATTATAGCGAAAAGCCAAGCGAGGTGAAGGTTGCTGGCCAAACTGGCTATCAAAGTCCCAGCGTAACCCAGGAACTATTAGAAGTCCTTCTACAAGGTCCCATTCGTCTTGAAGTAGCAGAGCCCCTCGAGCTCTTTGTGGTACCACCGGATAGCGAGTGGCCTCGATATCGTCGAAGAAGAACTCCCCACCTACTTCAAAGAGGTGGTTCTCACCGAATAGATGACTATAGCTGAGTTGGGCGAGCAGTTGATGAATATCGATAGTTTCTAGCTTCTCAGCCAGCTCAATGCGCTGAATTCTGTTTTGGCTCTCGCCGTAAAATTGGTACCCCAAAGAAGCCCGAATCAAATCCGCGTCCCAGGGATACTCCATCTGGGCTGCGAAGCCGAGAGTGTGGACATCGGCTTGGCGATCGAAGATGGCTTGTTGACCGCGTGGGAGAATGGGGCCACCATCTATCCCGTTGAGCACCCGATAGTTGTAGTCACCCCGGAAAGATAGTTTTCCACCTTCGCCTAAGTCTGTATGGGCGGAACCTGATAGTTTGAGGTCATCAAGCTGGTCTAGGGAGGTCCCCGCTAACTCAGGGTCGAGGTCTACCGAGCTACGGCGAAGATAGTTAGCCCCTACTCTCCCACTCCATTGTTTAGAGCCCAGCTCTCCAGAGACTTGTAAGTTACTCAAAGCGGCTTCGCTGGCGGGCCCATAGCCCTGGCTGGCCATTCCGCGGACTTTGAGCTGATCGCCAGGTTTTTTGGTAATGATGTTGATGACCCCGCCCAGGGCACCCGCGCCATAGCGGGCGGAAGCTGCACCTTTAAGTATCTCGATGCGCTCGATGTCTTGTGCGGATATACGGCTGAGATCGAAGGAACCATTCTTAGTTCCCGCCGGTCGCATGCCATCTATCAAAACTAATACATGCTCACCGCTGAACCCACCGAGCTGGATAGTTTGAATCCCAGTAACATCGGTATTGATGCGTGCTCCGGGGTGCACTCTAAGTGCCTCGCCCAAAGTGCGGGCACCGGAGGCATCGATCTGCTTCTTCCCGATGACCTCAGTCCGCGTCGGCGCCTCGATGGACCGATGTTTCACGCCATCGCCAGTCACCACCAGCTCTTCAAGATCCCCCAGATCGAAGCTGGAGCTGCTACTATCGACCTGACCGACGACGACCAATAAGGGCGCGAAAGCGAAAATGGGGCAGAGCATAGGAGTCTCGCCGTCATCTCTTATTGATTTTGCGAACGGTATTCAATATCTAAAAACCATGAGCTCACAAAAAGCACTGCTGCTTCCCGACGCCGTCGGTTCCTCACCGAGTGAGCGAGCCGAGCAACTTCTACTCAGCCGCCCCCATGGTGTGCTGTGCACCGCCTCGGCCAAAAACGATGGCTGGCCTTTTGGCTCAGTTGCCCCCTACGGCCTCGATAGACACGGTAGACCGCTGATTTACATTGCAGGCATTGCCGAACACACTCGCAATATCAAGCAGGACCCTCGGATCAGTTTGCTGATCCACGACGAGCCCCACGGCACCGAAGACGTGCAAACCCACGGGCGATTGACCCTGATGGGCGAGGCTCTTGCCGTTCCCAAAGAGGAGCAAGAAGACTCCTGGGAGCGCTACCTAGCGCGCCTCCCCGCTGCCCAGGACTACAAGAAGACCCACGACTTTACCCTCTATGCCATCGACATTGTGAAGGTCCGTTTCATCGGTGGCTTCGGCGATATTCACTGGCTACCCAAAGGCAATTTCCAACGCGATGTAGAGGATGCCAGCTGGGATGCTCAAAAACGGTACACCGTGGAACACATGAACGAAGACCACGTGGCCGCCATGCAAGTCCTCTGTCAGGTGCACGGCGGCTTCACCGCTGGCGAGGATGTGGTGATGACCGGCGTAGATAGATACGGAATAGATCTACACACCCCTAGCGCCGAAAAGAAATTACGCATCGACTTTGGACAGCGAGTAGATCCAAAAGATATCCGCCCTGCAGTTGTAGGTCTGGTTAAGGCCGCTCGCCAGAAGCTGGGACCCGAATTAGTTAAGCCCTAGTCCAACTGTCTTTCAAAGTATCGAGATCGCTTTCCCATTATCAGCTCTTCTTGCGCCTTTAACGTCGAAATCAAAAACTCCCTGCCCGCTCTTACTCGAGCCGAACTGCGCAAGTCTGCATGGGTTAGTACCCACATGCCCCATTCGGAAGAAGAAATCTCGAAATCAAGACGTCTAAGGTTGGGATCTACGTCTGCGTGAAAACAAGGCATGGCAGCGATACCTAGGCCGGCACTGACCGCCTCGTGCATAGTCGTTAAACTATCAGTTTCTAAGGCTATGGGCGCGTCTGGGAAATATTCCTTTATCCAGGCTGGTGTTCCTCGAGCTCGCTGAAAAAGTAACAAACTGGGGGATTCGAAATGCTCTTCAAGATAGTCCTTGGTCCCATATATCCCTAGCACCACCGAAAAGACCCTTTGCCCGATGAGATGGTCCGGAGGCGCGGCAGTTAAACGCAGCGCCACGTCGGCCTGGCGACTATCCAAATTAAGTACCGAAGTAGTTGTAAGCAGACTTAGAGCGACGTCGGGATACTTCTCTTTGAACGCGGGCAAGTAAGGAACTATCAGGACGTCGGCATACATATGAGGCACGGTGATACATAGTTCGCCCTGTAAAGAAGCATCCCGCCCCCGCACCTTTCTATCTATGGCCAAGGTGAGCTGCTCCATTTCCTCAGCCTCGCGATAGATGTCCTCCCCCGCCTGAGTCAGCACATAGCCCTGAGCGCTACGCTCAAAAAGCTTGGTCTCTAGTTGTTTCTCCAGAGCAGCGATGCGCCGCGCCACCGTGGTGTGATTGGTACCCAAAACCCGTCCAGAACGGTTCACAGAGCCCTCTCGAGCCAAAGTGAGGAAATATTGTAGGTGGTCCCAATTCACCTCGCCAGTCTTGCAGCTTGTGCAATATTGCACAAGACTAGCGTTTAAACGCCTATTGTAGTTCCCCGTGCACTAGCCCATGCTGGCTTCGTCGGTTGGCAACAACCTTATGGAGAAATCAACATGACTGCCCAAAAGAAGAACCTTCCCTACCTCATTTCCACCGCCCTGCTCACTCTAATGATGCTCGGCAGTGCAGGCATGTATTTCGCCAAGTATGACGAAGTATCCATGGTTTTTAATAGGCTTGGATATCCCACCTATGTCATCTATCCCCTAGCCGTCGCCAAACTATTGGGCCTGGTAGCCATCTGGAGCAAAAAATCCTCCACCCTACGCGGCCTAGCCTACGCCGGCTTCTTCTATGACTTTGTTTTGGCAGCTTCAGGACACATCGTAGCCAAGGATGGCGAATACTTTGGAGCCCTGATGGCCATGGTTCTGCTCGGGGTGTCCTATTTCTCAGATAAGCGGAGCTAGAAGCCTTAGTTACGCTTGAATACTTGATAGCAACGCGCTTGATAGATGCATGCGCAGTGCTGCTTTTCTGTTGGTACTAGGGCTGGCTTTGTCGCTGGCCAGTTCAACAGAGGCTAAGAGGGTGCCTGATCGCCATATTCGGCTGCCTCTGCTTACCTGGGAACGGGCTCAGGACACGAAGATGTGCCAGAACTTGCCCGCCGGCGAGGAAGTAGATGGAACTCCACTCTTCATTAGCCAGACTGTTCAACTCCCCCGTTTTGCCACCTCCATCTCCTCATCCCATAGACGTCGCTACGGCACTAGCCATCAGTTACGATGGCATCTAGGCAAAGCGGGCCCACATCTTCGGGGTGGCATGAACTATGTCCATAAAGGTCGCCTCGGCACCCCGGCCTCCAGCGGAGAACTTCAGGGTCTGCATTATGTACTTTGCTGGACAGGTATCGGAGAGGAACTTGTAGATAAAGGAAAGGTACGGCTACGGTGGTTGAATGCCGAGTCTCATTTACTCTCTCCACAATCTATCGACCTTGCAGGGCGCTTTCTCCGCAGCCTAGAAGGTCATCAGCTAATCTGCCGAGTCACTATCAAAGGACAAGGGATCCAACTGGGTAGATTTCCTGGAGCCTCAAAAGGCTGTGTGGTCTCTGTAGGACACAACATCTATCGGAGAAAAGGCTTCCAACTCGCCATCCTAGAGATAGATGAGGAGGCTCGGCCGAGACTCTACAAAAGGAGAAAGACATCTAACTTCACCAGAGAGGATGAGACTCCGTGAAGCTCTCTTCTCCACAGACCAGACACTTGAGACAGACGAGCCAAAAATAATTATTCGACAGGTTTGAATAGTTCCCGCCGGGGCCCGTCTATAGCCCCATGCTCTGTTCCGCTCGTGTTCTCGCCCTCTCCTGTGCTAGCCTCACTCTTACCTTTAGCGCCCTCGCTTCGGCCAAACCCAGAACCAAACGTCCGATACTTTTAGAATGGCGCCCGGCTCATGGAAAAGACATGTGCCGTAATTTTCAAGCCGGCCGAGAACAAGACGGCGCACCTCTTTACGTGAGCCAAACCTATCTTCCTGAAGCGCCCTCTTCAGTACCAATCAAAGACGATGGACGGCCCGTTTGGGGAGATATTTCTGGTAATTGGTACCTAGGAAAAGCCGGGCCTCACCTGCGCGGAGGCATGGCTTATGCCTACGACGGAATAGAAAAGGAACTATCTCGCAAAGACTCACCCAAGAGCCTTCACTACGTGCTCTGCTGGACAAAATACGGTCGAAAAATGGTGTTCAATGAGCGAGCGCGAGTCCGCTGGGTCGCTGCTCGCCCGGAAGCGATTCACGATCAAGCCATTCGCGGCTTCAACTGGGCAGAAAAGCACATGGTTTGCCGCGCAAAGTTCAAAGGCGGCGTGCATCCGGGGCGAGTAGAGCATTATGGGGCCTGCCAAATATCCTGGGGTGGACGCGAGTATCGCATCAAGAACTTTGAAGTACCGGTATTAGATGTCGAGTGGCCGGAGTTTTAGACAAAACCTAGCCGCCCATCTGGTCACGGGCCAGGTCTAGTGATATCTCTAACCCATGGCCTCGCAGTCTAACTCAGAGCCTATTCGGCCTCTGCTATGGACACTTTGGGGTACGCTCCTACTGTACAGTATGAGCTTCAGCATCTTTGTCTTGGTAAGTTGCGCATTATTCGCCACCAACGTGCCTTGGTATGCCCCAGAAAATATACTTCCTGCACTTGAACAAGCTTCTGCTTCTATCTTACAGAATCCTCCCTGGATAGTTTTTCTGCTGCTTGCTACATCCCCCTTGTTGACCTTTTTGTGGGCGACTCGCCTCAACATAGAACTGCTCAAAACACAGGGTGTACAGCGCCAGGTGGAACTCGCCCAACAGGCGGAACAAACACAAAAAGAACTTGCCGCGAGTGAACAGCTCTTCCAAGCAGCCCAGGCCATAGAAGCAAACTCTTCCCTAAAGAGCATAGCGGCCCTGTCTCTGCTAGAACAGCTGGCTCAAAGCCATGAAAAGTATCAGACGGCCGTATTAGAGACCGTGGTTGCTTTTCTGAAAAACAGAAAAGTTTCCGAGGAATTTGGGACTGCCCAGCTCTTTGCTCTCAAACTGCTGCTGCGAAGGGACTATTTACTCCACCATCCGCTCGACCTGCCGGCTCTGACGCTTCCTAGTGACTGGTTTGGTCGAAGGTTCTATCTGCCCCCTCGGGCGGCCCTAAACTATGCTCAACTATCTACAGCCCAGCTACAAGGAATAGTTCTGGAGAAAGCACAGTTGTGCAGGGCACGGCTAACAAACGCAGATCTCAGCGGCGCGCAACTTTGGCAAGCAAACTTATCTTTGGCTAATCTGCAGGGGGCTAAACTATATGAGGCAGACTTTCGCGGAGCCTTTCTGACGGAAGCAGTATTGCGAGCAACAGACCTTCGAGGTGCCAAACTCAACGGAGCACAACTGCAAAAGGCTGACTTACGAGGGGCTCGATTGGAAGGAGCTTGTCTAGACTATGCACAAATCGGCGAGGTGCTTTATCAAGAAGTTACTTTACCTAAAGAATGCAAGGTGCCGCCCGGCACCACCGATGTAGTGCAGTATCTAGACACCCTCGCCGAAGACACTCGACGAAGAACAGCAGCCTTTGGCCTGCCCCGCCCAGCTGGTCAGCAAGCACGAGAGGCGCTACGTATCAATCTTATGCCACAGCGAAAGATCATGCGGGGCGGTGCATGATGAACTATCCTGGCAAGAGAGGACGCCAGCTCAGGAATCACCAGAGCTGGCGTATGGAGGGGAGGAGGCATTTAGTACCAAAAACCTACCACCAAGCGGACTTGAAGGGCCCCAAACTGCTCCGAAAACCCTTTTAGCTGCTCAAATATTGCCCGATAATTGGGCGTGCCGAGAGCATCGGCCCGTTTGAGTCGAACTATCCGGCAGATTGTATTCTCATCTAGGCGAGCGACATGCTTTTCTTGTAGCTCGGCCCTAATCTCATCTAACCCAGTCATGTAGGAGCACTTGAAGTCGTAAACTTCGCTGCCGTCGGGCTGAAGCTTGAAACAATGAACCCGCTCGTCGAAGTCTACAGCGGGCTCCTCCCAGTCGATAGTAGTAAGCTCTGCGAAATTTACCCAACTGTGGTCTTCGGCCTCTTCCATTTCAAGCTGAGTGTACTCGCTCGCATCTTTAGGAATACCTCGGAAAGCAAACAGCGGCCTAAAGCCTGCGTAGTTGCGAACGCCGAAAAGACAGCCAAAGAGGTCGTAGTAGGGCGGGGTTTCAATGCTATCGTATTCGACCCATTTTCCGTTTTGAAATATCTCAACAACTCCATTGATGCCAGTAGACATAGTTTTATCCTCGCTATGTATATAGATTCAGCCCCTCTAGATAGTTCAACTATCAAAGAAGACTACGATTCGGACGTTCTCGCGACCATATTTCTTTGCCAATTCAGATAGTTGCTCAAAAAGTCTCGGGTAGCCTGCGCGAGCTAGGGCATCTTTACGCTTAAGCCGAATTCGGCGAAAGATGGGGTTCTTGACCGAAACAGGTAGCAGCTTAGGCATGCCCTTTTTCTCATCAAAAGCCATCTCTAACACCAAGGCTTCTGTCCCGTCGGGCTGGACCTCAAAGACATATACCCAGTCGTCAAGAGCCAGAGCTTCCTCCTCAGGGTCGATGGCAGCCAGCTCGGCGTAACTAGCCCAGCTGTGGCTGTGGCAGTACTTCTGGAGGGCTTGGGTCTCCTGGCTTATCCCTTCGGGAAGACCTCGGTTGGGAAAAAGTGGGCGGAAATTACCGCGGTTGCGCACGCCAAAGAGACAGCCAAAAAGTACGTAGTTTCGGTCTAGGTCTACGTCTCCTTTAGCTGTCCAGTGTCCATTTTCATGGACCTCGATGAATCCATGTATATCAGTACCCATAGTTTTATCCTCTCGCAGCCTTCATAAGGAGCTGCGCAGTCGTTAGTAGGAAAAGAAGCGCCTCCTAGACGGCTTGTTTTGGATATGGCAAGCTGTTTTTGGCATGCAGGAATTCACTCAAGACCTGCTGAACTATCTGCAGAGCGGACCTCTTGAACATTGGGTAGTCCTTCTACTGCTACAAAATTTAGTGGTCTTTCTGAGCGCCCTTGCCTTGGGCGCGTTACTCAAGCGCAAGTATGCCCACCGCATAGTTACCGAAGCAGCGCCTGCTCTAGGAGCACGGCAGATACTTTGGGCTACTTCAACTATCTCGCTTAATACTTTGGTAACCTTTGTGGGGCTGCTCTTGTGGAGAGAGGGCATCATTCGCTTCCGCACTGACTACGGCTTGGGAGCTTTGCTCGATCTCTTGGTGCTTACCTTAGTGATGGATTTGGCAATGTATTTTCTGCATCGCATTGCTCATCACCCTTGGATACTTCCTTGGATGCACCAGACCCACCACAACTATCCCTATCCTCGCCCAATAGATCTCTTTGTACTCAATCCTTTCGAAGTTTTTGGCTTTGGCGGACTTTGGCTAGTGGTGGTTTCTATCTATCCCTCTTCTTGGTTGGGCATGACCGCCTATCTCAGTCTTAACGTGCTCTTTGGCACTATCGGACACTTAGGCGTCGAGCCTTTTGCGCCTTCATGGGCCAGACATCCCCTCCTGCGTTGGCTGGGCACTTCGACTTTTCACGCCTTGCACCATCAGACACCGGGGACGAACTTTGGCTTCTATACTATTATCTGGGACCGCTTGCTGGGTACCTTACACCCCGAATATATCGCCTACTACCAAGGCGCTTCCCAAAAGCAGGCACTGGACGAACGGGCGCAGATCTAGCTACACACGCTTTTATTGCCGGCGTACATTGCTCTTGCTCCATAAAAGGCCCATGCTAACAGGCCTATGTTTTGCCGAGCTATCTTCTGCGGACTTCTTAGTTTCAGCCTTATCGGCTGCGGGGAGTCGGCAGAAGATATCTTTGGCTTTCGCAAGCCCGCCCTCAAGGTCAATCTCTATTCCCCCGCTGTTTTGGGGACTTGGAAGGGCCCGGCGGATTGGGCGGCTTATTACTCAGCCTCTAGCGGTTTCATCGACTTAGAATATCAAAAAGATAGTTATCCTTTCGAGATTCAGGATGAACGCTATTCAATAGTAGCTCTATGTAATTCAACTATCTATTGGTTCCGTCTCCACGCCGACGACCCCAGTGAGATAGTTCTCGACTGCGAAGCCGAATACCCACATAAGGTTGAGCGCTGGCTGCTCATTCACGACCGTCCGCAGAATTTAAGTGAGTATGCCTCTCGTGAAGGGATAGTTCAGGTAGGAACTATCAAGGCAAGTATCGAAGATAAGTTACACCATCGAGATGTGATCGTTGCTGCTAGCCACGAAGGACCTTTTGATATTCTCCATTTGAAGGAAGAGCAAGGGAGTTTGGCGCCTTTGGTAAAGGTGCTACGTAGACAAAAGCTCAAGGAGAGTACTCATCTCGACTTTCCCCAAAGCGGCTACCAAGTCTTGGTGCCTTTGCCTCTTCAAGGACTGGAAACTCGCGATCAAGCCCAGGCACGCTGGCATACTCGCGGCGATACTTCTTTGGCGCTGAAGATCTATAAAGATGAACAGGTGGTCGCCTTTGGACCTAGTCCCGAACTATGGCTTTCTGGCGACCAGCTCGACTTTCGCCTCAGCCGAAGACACGGCGAGATACGGAAGCACCATCATCTCTATTTGGACACTTATGTCTCGGAGATAGTTGCTGAGTTTCCCGAAGGAAAGCTGGCCAGCTATTGGCAAGTCTTTGCCAATGGAAGAGTCCAAATTGAATTGGAAGAGCTGCCTACTCAAACCCAACTTATTGAGGGCAACTATCGCTTCGGTAACCACAACTATCAATTTAGCCTCACTAGAGCTTGGTTGGATGGCCAAGAAGAAATCACTTTCGCCTCGCTGCCTAATCAGCTGCCCTTGGTTTTAGGTCAGGTGGGCCAGGCGACCTATCCTCAACTTAGTAGCTGGTACTCCCCTCTTGAAGACCAAGAATACCTCGCCTTCAAGCTCGCGCGAAGGAAACTAAAAGATGTCCAGGAATGGGGAATGAGCGAAAGGGATGAGATAGAAGTGAGGGGAAATGGCAGGTAGGCGCTAAGAGAGTTCTTAGCGCCTATTCAGATAGTTTAGCGACGACGACGCCAGATGAAGCCACCGCCGATGAGCAGCGCCATGAAGGCAAACCAAGGTTGGTTTTGCTGCTGAGGCGCAGCACAGGTGCAGCCGCTGCTCTCCTTGGGAGGCTCAACGATCACGGGCTTTTCGATGATTTCGATAGCCACTGGGTGCTCGACCCGACGACCGTCGTTGTCTTCGAGAATCACCAATACTGAGAAGATACCGGTCTCGCTGGGAACGCCAGTGAAGCGGAAACTCTCGGCCTCAGGTCCCACCACCTCAGTGGTAAGGCCCATGGGTAGGCCGAAGGTATCGATGCGCCAATCGTAAGGAGCGGCGCCGCCTTGGGCGGTCAAAGTACCACTAAAAGTCTCACCCACGGTGGAGGTGGGCAAAGTGCCCATGACTGCCAAAGCGCCCTGTTCCTGAACCACCTTGATCTGGAAAACCGCAGAATCGGTGCTGGCGTTGGGGCCAGTGCCATCGGTGACCGTCACGGGGAAGGACCAGGTACCAACCTTACGGGGAATTCCAGCGACGAGGCCGGTGGAGGCCACGATGATGCCAGGGGGAGGCGTGCCCATGGTGTTGTAGGTCTTGGGGCGAGTGGAGGTGCTGGTGCCATCGATGGCGCGCAGCTGATACCCATACTCTTGGCCCAAAACAGCCTCAGGCAAGTCCTCAGCCACCAAGGTGAGGCGTCCAGTACGACCGATGGTCAAAGAAACATCCCGCATCGTCTTGCCACCTGCGCCGTCGGTAGCCTCCACTTGCAAGGTGAAGGTGCCGGTCTCTTGAGCCACACCGCTCAAAAGGCCGTCTGCAGCCAAAGTGAGGCCACGAGGCGCTGCGTTCATCAAGGAGAAGGACACGGTTCCGGTGCCGCCCACAGCAGTGATGCGCTGCAGCTCAGAGCTGGGAGTCCCGGCTGGAGCTGGGGGGTAGGCGTCGCCCATCAGACCAGGCAGCAGGCGCCGGGTGATGATGGTGAGGTCGCCGGAGAGTTCTGCAGCCTCGATGGTGAGGTTCGCAGTACCGGTTTGACCGCCAGAAGTAACTTCGAAGCCAACAGTGACCATCTCAGCAGCTTGAGCTTTGCCGCGGATTTCGCCGGTGCTCTCCACCAATACCAAACCCGTGGGCAAAGCGCCGCTGGTGACTTTCCAGCTGAAGGAGCCGTCACCGCCGGCAGCCCGCAGATAGAAGGAGTAGTCCTGTCCAACGTATGCCTTGGGAAGGCTGGTGGTGGTCACCATGACGTTTTGGCTAGAAATCGCCAAAGAACCCATGGCAGCGCCTTGGTTGTTTAGCTCGTCAATCTCACGAATCTGGTTTTGGGGGTCCAAAACCATGCCCAGGTAATAGACACCGGTAGGCAAGTCAGCAGGGATGGTGATCGATCTATCTACGGCAACGGTAGATAGTTTCACCAAGTTCTGGTTGCCCATATCTAATAGACGGTCGGTGTGGGTAATCACCGGGTTAGCAGAAAGATAGATACCCCAATCGGCCTGACCGTCTTGGTTACCAATATTGCCAATCACTGAGTTGACCATAATAGTTTCGCCAGGCGCAGCCATAGCTGCCGCAGTACCAATGCTGGTCACAGCAAAGTCAGGCTTAGGCTCAGCAAGACGCAACTCAGTCAAACTAATCACCGAGTTATTGCTCTCAGAAGGTTCAACAACCGAATTGCCTGAATCCACCACCAAACCGAGGCGATAACGACCTTCGGGGGTGTTCAAAGGCACCACTACCTGAGCGGTGGCTTGACGAACCTCATAGGCTGTCAAAGTCACCGGGGTTGAGGTGAAAATGGGGGTGTTCAAGCGAGTGGAGCCAGCAGGCACCAAGTGTACTTGGTAGCTGAAGGGTCCGATGGGGTTGGCGTGCACTGAAGAAAAGCTTACGGGCACAGAAACGGGCACTCCGGGGTAGACCAATGGGGGCGCTTGGACAGTTGCAGCGACGATGTCGGGACCGCCGTCCATCTGAGCCCGATATACTTGACCGTTTCCACCAGAGAAATCGTTGGCGTTACAGTTATTGCGGCAAGGCAATAGATAGTGCCCCACCGAACCATCGGCGTTTTCGAAGCCCGAGGTGGCTGTCCAGTTAGTAGGATTAGTTGCGCCGGTCACTGGACCATAACGCACCTCAAAACGGCCTGAGATACCTTCGTAGAGCCAAAGCTGGATCTTGGGAGAACCGGCATTGGAGCTGCTCAAACGATGGGCGTTCTTATATTGGATGATGGCGATACGGTTAGGAGCGGTGCCTTGAAGGAACCATTCCTCACCAGAACTCTCTAGATCGTCCCAATGTAGGGCGATGAGATTGTTAGGCGCGCCTGGGGTAGGCATGGCCTGGTTCTGGTACCGAGTACCGCTGTCTGCACCGAAGACTACGTAACCATTGGTGCTCACTTTGAGTGAGTTATAGTTGGTTCCAAAATAGTTGAAGTCAAAGGGCAGGTTCACCGTTCCTTGACCATCGTCTCGGCTGGAGAAGCTGATGGCGGTGCCACCGGTCATCTCCATATAGGGCTCGCTGCGAACGTCGATAGTGTAAGGAATGGAGCCAGTGCCTGCTTCAGCAGTGCTGCCGGTCAAACCCACTAAGAGCGCCAAAGTGGTGCCCAAACGACGCCGGCGCAGGCCGACAAACAAAAGTCCAAACATGAACAACATTCCTAATCCGCGCGGCGCTGAACTGTCAGGAGTCACACACACGCATCCGCCGGTGTCTTTAGGCATCATTGGTGGTGGTGGAGGTGGATCCTTGATCTCGATAGCAAAGGCGCGCAGAGCCTTCTGACCCAGCTTGTCTACCGCCAAGATAGTAAAGACAAAGATACCGCGACGGGTAGGTGTTCCGGAGATACTTCCGTCTTCAGCGATCATCACCCCGTTGGGCAACTTACCTTCAACCAAAGAATACTTGAGGGGGTCCATGTCTTCGCGGGAAACGGCCTTGATAGCCACCGCAGCCATGTTCTCATCTAAGTATTCCTGACCTTGGGTACCAGAGGGCAAGGAGGTGCTCACGAAGGTTACGCCGTCTCGCTCATCTATCTCTAGCACGTAGCGATTGACGTCGATGTCACCGCGATCATCCCGTACGCGCAGGCTGAAGATGAAGTTACCAACCTCTTCAGGAACACCAAAGATGGTGTCATTTTCCAGCTTGAGACCCTTGGGCAAATTACCTTCGACCACAGCGTAATCGAATGGTGAAGAACCGGTACCCATCTCTACCGAGATAGTATGGGTGTATTCGTCACCAATGCGGCCGGTGGGGAAAGCAGCAGCAGACAAGCGCACGCTGTCGCTGGGCTGAATCACCCGAAGAATCATCGGACGGTCAGCTTTAGCACCAGTGGTGTCTTCGACCTCGAAGGTCAAAGTCTGCATAGTGGCTGCCATGGGGGTACCAGTGATAATGCCGTTTTCGGATAGGTTCATCCCTGCAGGCAAGGCACCACGCAAGCTCCACTTGTAGGGAGGAATGCCGCCATACACCGATAGTTCGAAAGTATAGGAGCGACCCACATAGCCGGGAGTCAGCGCCCGAGTAAGTACTTCGATCTCTGCGGATTGCTCAGCAACCAACAAGGAGAAGTTACGGCGAGCCACTGCGGAACCATCGGTCACAATAATCGTGAAGTCAGAAACACCTTCGGTGGTGGGCATACCGCTCAAAGCACCTGTGGAGGGATCCAATGTCAGTCCAGCAGGTAACATGCCCTCGGAGCTCCACATATAAGGTCCAGTGCCGCCCAAAGCGGTCAACACGACATTATAAGGTACGGAGATAGTTCCGATGGGCAGTGACTGAGTCACTAAAGTGAGTTGTCCACCAATGATGGCCACCTGAGTGCCCGACAACAAAGTATTGTTGTCTTCGTGAAGTTCAGCCACCAAACCATCCGGGTCGGCTACCAAGGCAACGTAATAGTTACCAGGAGGCACGGTATTGGGGATGGTGAAAGCATCAACCGAAGGCTGCTCAGAGTTCTCGTTGAGCATGGCCATAGCCTGGCCCAAGACGATGTCCGTCGCAGGGTCGATCATCTCGTCAGAACTGAGATAAGCAGTATAGTTGATCATGCCGGCAGCATTGCCCTGATTGGCCAAAGTCCGCTCGATCAACAGCGCCTCACCGGCAGCACCGGCAGCAGGAATGCGCATCTCAGTAAAGACAAAGTCAGACGCGGGGTCCCGGACCTCTAGGGTCATTTGGGTACGCTTAATGTTGTTGGTCGTGCGCTGCTCGATCACTGCGCCCGAAGCGTTAACAATGACGCCCAGATAGTATTGTCCTGGAGCGATATTCGCGGGAACGGTCACGGTTCCGGTAAAGGTCCGCTGCTCGTTGGGCGCCATAGTAATGGGGCCAAACTCACCGATCTTGGGGTCACTAATGGCACTGATCAGAGGATTGGTGGACAGATAATAGCCAAAGCTAAAGCCACGGGCACTGGCAGCACCTTCATTAATGATAGTTGCTGAAACCCGTAGTTCCCGGCCCCGGAAGATGAAGCTTGCAGGGGTTGAGATAGCTGCGGCGTATAGATCTGGTCCAATGATCTCGGTAGTCGCCGCGGCGGCGAAGACATTGTTGGTCTCGTCCGCCTCTTGGATACGTTCCGAGTTATCCACCTTAGCAATCACATAGTAATCGCCAGGAACGATGCGCGCAGGGATAGTTCCCGTCACCGTAAATAGATTGTTGGGAAGTGCAGGCACATTCACCGTAGAGGTGGTCACCAAAATGTCGGTTGGGTCGAGGCGATCATCCTGAGATAGATAGATGCCGATACCCACGTTGTTTTGGGCCGAACCTAGGTTCTGAACCGTGGTCTGAAAGTTCACCACTTCGGTAGGACCGGTGGTGCCCACGGGGGCTACAGTAACGGTTAGGTCTGCTCCGACCAAGAAGCGAGTAGTAGCGATGAAAGTATTGTTGGATTCAATAGTTTCAGTCACCACGCTGCTGGTATCGACCATTGCGCCAATGGTGTAATAACCGGGCGCAACGTTAGGTACAGTGGTGTTCAGGGTCTGCACGTTGCTTCCGCCACCAAGAAGGGCGGGGAAGTTCAAGGTTCCCAGCAGAGTATCTGAACGGTCGATAGTGGAGTCGGTGGAGAAGAAGACCATGCCTTGGAAAGCCACGGTGGTGGTATCTACGCCGACGTTGCGAGCGTTAACCTGAACCGCCAAAGGTGAGCCAGCGTCACCACCGGTGGGTGCGGTTGCTTCACCAATAAGTTCAGCGCCGGAAGGCAGCGCATATTCAAGAACAGTATTGTTGAGGGCGATAAGATCGGTTGCTTGGCAACTATCTGTAGAGCCGCAAGGCAGTGGGAAAGATACATCCCGACCATCTGCGCTCTCAATGCCGATAGTTCCTCGCCAGTTTGAGTTGTCTGAGGCGCTGAGGAAAGTTCCGTAATGAATACGTACTGAGCTAGTGCCTTCAGCAAAGCGAACTTGGAAGTTTGCTCGAGAAGTGGTGCCGGAGTACCGCTGGATGTTGCGCCATTCCACCACAAAGGTGCGGTTTGGGGCAGTTCCTAGGGTTTGATAGGACACGGAGACCGGAGGGGTCTGACCGCTTTGACCGATGAGATCATCCCAAAAAGGCATGATCAGGGCGTTGGGCGCGCCTGTGTCGGGAAAGCGTGGCGGAGAGGTGCTGGAGCCAAAAGGCAGAGTACAGACCTGAGCGGTACTATCGCAGGAAGTTCCGCTTCCGCAGGTGGTGGTGGCGCAAGAAGGAGATAAAAACATATATCCGTTCGAGGTCACCGTGGCGTGAGTGAAAGTTTCGTTGTGAAAAACTACGTTGAAACCCAATGGTACCAACGCAGCTTCATCGTCGTATCTAGAACCAGTAAAGACAGTCGTTCCGCCAGTAAGGGGAACGAAAGGTGCAGAAGAGCGCACCCAGACGTAGGGATTTGTTCCTGTCCCAGCCACAGCCGGAGCTGCGGTGAACAGGCTGCCTGCCAATGCAGACAATATTGTCAATCTTGAGATTCTCATGGGAATTCGCTGCACTTTCCCCGGAACTCCCCAGAAGGGAGTTCGCTTTGCATGAGCTCAGCGTCGGTTTTTTCGACGGACTCGGGCCCAACAGAGCCACATGCCCAAGAGAAGGAGATTTCCTTCAAAAAAAATCGCTGGAGGGTCAGTGTGCCGACAGTGACATCCCTGACTTTTCCCCCCGGAAGCTGAGCCACTAAGGGCCTGGCTTACGATAGCGAACGGGTACTCGTCTACTCTCTCGGTGCGATCTTGCACTTTAACCGTGAAAGCCCAGGCTCCGGCCTCCTCGATTTGACCGCGAAAACGCAGCTGCTGGCCCGCTGTGGAAGTACGGATGCCTGGCGGTAAGCCCCAAGGCGGCTCGATGCTCCAGCGCACCGCCCCTTCCGCCCCAGCCACCATCAAATCCCCAGAATACGGTTCAGAAAGCTCTGCTAGGGGAAGTTTGCGAGGATAGATGTTCAACGCATGTTGGCTTTGCACCTGCAAATGAAACTGCTGACTATCCTCAGCGCCCTGCTCATCTTGGGCAGAAACCCAGAAACTATAACGTCCGACCTTCTCGGGAATGCCATTGAGCAGCCCATCATCAGCTAGCGACAATCCCGCAGGCAAAATGGTCAGCGCCTTCCAGCGCAAAGCCCCCTGCCCTCCTGATGCCTTCAAAGCGGTGCGATAGGATTCTCCCAAAAAAGCGATAGGCAAAGGATCTGCTTCAAGGGTGAAATTCCCCGGGGCTGCCACCTGCAGACGTAGACTACGGCTCCGTTGCTCACCCCGCCCATCGCGAAGCCGCACCTTGAATTGCTCCTGCCCTGGCCGCTGAGGAATTCCATAGATGATACCCAGCTCATCTAGTTGCAAACCGGGATTGAGCCGGCCCTCGGCTATAGAAAATAGGTAAGGCGGCTGCCCGCCAGCTGCCTCCAAGACTAAGACTGCCTCTTGACCTTGGATCTGCTTGGGAAACTGGGTGGTCAATAGTTGTAGCGGATAGTCGAATTCTTCAACTTGCAGTTGATAGTTACGACTCTGCTCCTGCCCTCGGCTCTGCACTTTGATAGCAAAGCGATAGTTACCCACAACCAAAGGAACACCAAAGATCTTGCCTGCGCTGAGGGTCAAGCCGGGAGGGAGAGTGCCCGAGTCAATCGAGAATTGATAGTTTCCATCTCCGCCCACGGCCTGGAGGTCGACCTCATACTCTTGCTCAAGCCCGGCCCTCGGTAAACTATCGGTGAGCAGCGCTAAAGTGTTGCCTAGGACCAAGAGTCGCCTTGCGGCGGCCACTGCATTATTAGACTCACTCAACTCACGAATGCGCAAATCAGCATCAGCGATATATCCTGGATAATATCTACCTGAAGCCAGGGCCGAAGGTAGTTCCACCTCGATTTGCCCTAAATACCGCTCCCGAGGTCCTAAGATAAGTTGTTGAGCTTCGCTGAGCCGATGATCGGCACTGGAAACCACCCGATTTTTGGAGAGATAGAAAGCCAGATCTACCTGAGCAGCTTGGTTACCGGAGTTTTCTAAAGCAAAAGACCAAGTCATCTTCTGCCCCCAAGAGGCGGTACCAGTGTCCGTGCTTAGTTCGACTGCCTCGAAGTCAGGCGCGCCTTGAGCCACCTCCAAGATGCCACTAGAGGTCAAAAGATTATTGCTTTCGTCTAATTCAAAGACCTCCCTTTCGCTATCTATCCAAGCCCAAATTCGATAGTTCCCTAATGGAGTATCCAGCGGTAAGTCGGTGCTAAAACGAAGTATTCGCCGTTCAAAAGCGGTCAATACCGCAGGCGCGGTCTGCTGTAGACGCGCTGCGCCCAAAGTAGAGGTCGCAGTCGCCTCGCTGAGATAGAGCGTCGCTGAAAAGGGTCCTAGGGGAAGCCGGTGATAGTTGCGCACCTCTAAGGCGACCGGGAGTTGTAAACCGGGATAGGCCCGCTGCGGCACCGACAAACTATCGAGCTTTAGATCTATACCTCCATCAGCCAGTAAGCGTAAACGATGATCCTGTAAGGCACGGATAGTTTGATTGGAACAAGGTAAAGCCCCGGAGCAAAGTAGCCATTGGCCCTGGTGCGCATCGGGACTTTCGAGTCCTATTCGGCCGCCGATCAATACTTCCTGACCAAAAAGGTCAGTCCCTGGCTCCATTGGACCATAATGAATCTCAATCTGTGAGCCCAGCCCTTCATATAGATGGATCTGGTAGTTGATATTGCTGGCGGTTCTACCATCAAGGAAGTGTCGCAAACTGCGGAACTCCACGATGAGACGCCTTTGCCCCACCGCCCCATCTATCTGATAGTAGATTCCGGTCTGCGGCCAAACCGGGGCAGGGCATCCGTCGACGCTGGCGCACCAATCTGCCCACAGCCCAGCAATATATCCATCCACGCCCCCGGCCTGGGGTACGCTAGTGGGAGGAAAGTTAGTATTACCTCGGCTGGGCAATACGCTCAACCAACCGTTGGCATTGATATAGATGCGATCGAAACTCTGACCGTAGAAGCCCACCGAAAAGGGTAGTTGCAGCGCGAAAGTCCCTTGTTGGGCCAGCCCCGGCTGAACCACCGTAGCTGTTGAAGTCAGAGGAAGATAGTTGTGGGGTTCAAGACGACCTTGATAGCGGATAGTTTGCCCGGAGACTGGGACTGAAAAGCCGCTCAGCCCCAAAAGCAACAGGAAAACTATCCGCCAACTAGGCATTCCTTCGGCGCCGCCGGATGCCTACCAAAACGATGCCGGTCGCGAGTAACAAGGCCCAGGGAGATTCAGACTCGCCGCTGCTGCCCAGCAGACAACGACAGCCATCACCGCCACCACCACCGGTGGAACCGTCAGCCTCAGTAACTACGATGACGTAGGTGGACCGCCGGGTTTCGTTGCGCTCATTGGTCGCCGACACCATAAAGGGGTAGACACCAGTAGCCGTCGGGGTGCCGTTAAAGGCACTCGAAGCGAGGTCGAAACTCACCCCGGGAGGTAGTTCGCCTTGCAATAGATTCCAACGTACGGTGCCCATAGTAGGGCTTGCTTCCAGCTGGACGGCCCTGCCATCACTCCACAGATAGTTCTCGTTGATAATTCCCTGAGGTAGTCTGTTGTCATCGGCCCCTGCCACCTTGATGCGTAGATTGCCCTCTTCGAAGACTTCCAGCACATAAGCGTTGCGGTCGATGAGACCAGAACTATCCCTCACCTCCATGATGAAAGGGAAAGTACCTGCGGTTGTCGGAGTTCCGGTCAGCCGGGCGTCCGAGGCTTGGAAACTCAAGCCAGGAAGCTTGCCTTCCATACGCCAAGTATAGGGCTCCATACCTCCCTTAGCGGAATACTTAGCCGAATACTGGTTACCAACTATAGCGCTGGGCGCCGCGGCGGTAGTGATAGACAAAACTATCTCAGGGTCGACCACATCCATGACGATCAAGCCCCGAGCGACAGCGCCAATACTATCTACCACCTCGATGGTGAACTGATGAGCATTGGCTTCGGCAGCACTACCAAAGATCAATCCCTCTTCAGACAGCGATAAGCCCAAAGGAAGCGCATCGGCCGTGCTGGCCATGCGCCAGCGATAGGGAGGCACGCCCCCTACCGCGACCAGGTTTTCTTGGTAGGATTCTTTGACCAAAGCAGGCGCCATCCGGCTAGAGGCCACCTGCAAAGCACCACCTGCAGGAACGACGATGAGTTCCCAATTCGTGCGAACCGTCAGACCACCACTTTGCACCTGGAGGATGAAGGGGTGCCGTCCTTCGGCAGCGCTGACGGGAGTGCCTGAAAGCTCGACGGTTTGCGCATCAAAGCTCATTCCTTGCGGCGCATTGGCAGACATCCAGGTGAGACTCC
>SPJK01018432.1_pt1 | contig 25041 bp, 18 predicted proteins | sample 3741771 | NCBI WGS metagenome assembly SPJK01 (sample SAMN10925997, study PRJNA522277) | cold seep metagenome | isolation source: Elba SIP-enriched marine methane seep metagenome, extraction at timepoint T2 | place: Italy: coast of Elba, Mediterranean Sea
CCTTACCTGAACATTATCCCAGTGATTTTACCAGTTATGCCAGATTGGATGCATTCGGTAATATTCAAAATGCGGCATCCGCGTTTGCCTTGCATGACCTGAGTAATAAAAATGCACCGACGGCACCTGTTTCCTATCCTTTTCTTTGGGGTACACATCAGTCCGATGTGGTGCAATGGAATGCATCTGCGCCGAACACACCGGTAGTTGGGCCACTCGTACGTAATATAGGTGAAGTGGTAGGTGTGTTTGGCAATCTTGATATGGAGGAGTCTGCCTGGTGGCGGCGGTTATTGTTTGATGTGAAGGTCGAATACAGTTCTTCTGTCATCATGCAGAATCTGGGTTCACTGGAATTATGGGTGAAACAATTACGTGCGCCTGCCTGGTCTGAGACGGCGTTACCCTCTGTTGATACCATGTTAGCTGCTCAAGGCAGCCTTTTATATGATCAGCATTGTGCGAGCTGTCATCAGGTTATTCCGGCTGATAAACAGGCTGATCTTTATCAGGCTGTGAGAGTACCAGTCAGTGTTGCTGGAACTGATCCTGCCATGTCTGTGAATGCCAGTTATCATATGGCAAGCACCTTGTTGCTGGAAGGGACAAAAGAACAAATCCTGATTGGTAAAGAATTCGGGGCTGTTGCACCTTCGATCTCCTTAGCTGTGAATGGCGTTACGGGGCTGGTTTTGCAAAAACCTTTAACAGCATTAAAAGCTGGTTTAATTCCAACTCTGGGAGGCTCTAAAGGAAATTTTGACGAAAATACTTTTAAGCAAAAGGTGAGCGATTATTTGAAAAAACGCACAGAGTTGGCTGAACATGATTCTGTTTCCAGTTTAAGTGATTTCACGCCTGATTTAAGCAAAATTTACTATAAGGCCAGACCGCTGAATGGTATTTGGGCGACAGCGCCTTACTTGCATAATGGCTCCGTGCCTGATTTATGGCAATTGCTGCAAAAACCCGATCAGCGTGTTAAATCCTTTTGGGTAGGTAGTCGTGAATTTGATCCTAAGCATGTGGGTTTTGTTAGCAGTGAAGGCTTAAATGAATTTAAGGTTTTACAAAAAGATGGTCAGGCTCAACCTGGTAATTCCAACTCAGGACATGAGCATGGTACTGATTTAGCCGATTCTGACAAATGGGCTTTGATTGAGTATATGAAAACTTTATAAGGGGTTTTGATTGATTTTATGGCACGGTGTGACGATTTATTAGGATTGTAGTTTTTTAAGATTTATGATAAGCAATAAATCTTTCTCCACACCGTGTTATATCGATTATCCTGGAAAGAGTTGAGCGCGGAATAGTTTGTACTTGAAACAGTGGTCTGACTGATTTTTCCAGGTTTATGCATTGATTGAGTCAAATCTGGAGACGGGTAGAAAGTTAGCGAGAGTTCTCTGTTTCGATTTTGTCCTGCTTATAAATCTGATTAGGGATAAATACCTTAAATATTGCACCGCCTTCAGGATTGATTTCAGCCCAGATTCTACCTTTATGGGCATGAATAATTTCCTGGCAAATGGAGAGTCCCAAACCGGTGCCACCAGCACCACTTTTAGTTTTACTGCTTTGAATAAATTTATCAAAAACAGTTATTAATTCAGCTTTAGGAATACCGATACCAAAGTCTGTTACAGTTAAGAGTATTCCAGGGGATTTTTTGGTGTCTGTTGTACGTTTTCCTGCAACGATTCGATCTTTTTTGATTGAGACATAAATGGGTTGAGTGGAGGAAGAAAATTTTATGGCATTGGAGTATAAATTACTGATGACCTGCAGCAGTTTATCCCGATCGCAAATGGTGTATAATTTTTCTTCGGGTTCTATTAAATGGAATTTAATCTGTTTTTCTTGAATTTGCCCTGAATATTCCGAGGCGATCTGCTGGCAGAGATTATAGAGTTCGTATTTTCCCAGGTTCAGTTCTTCTATGCCTGATTCCAGTTTGGAAAGGTCCAGTAAATTATTCAACAGTGCTAATAAACGATGACTGCTGATTTCAATATTGTTTAAAAATTGAAGCAACTTATTGGTTCTTTTTTGATCCAGAGGCAGCTGTTTGAATTGTTTTAAGCACAGGTGAGTAAAGCTGATAATACCGTGCATGGGGCTACGTAACTCATGTGACATATTGGCCAGAAAATCACTTTTAGCCTTGTTGGCACGTTCTGCTTCATCCTTTGCATGGCGGATGTCATTCACCTGGTCATCAACCAGATCCTGTAAATGATCTCTATGTTGCTCTATTTGATTTTGAAATAGCTTTCTATATGTGATATCAGTATAGATACTCAAATATTGATAAGGCTCGTCATTTTCATCCAGGAAAGGCGTGGTGCTTTCAGAAAACCAGATTGGAACCCCCTGTTGGTTCAAAAAACAGGCTTCGCCCGTCCAGGCATGACCCTTAGTGAGAAAATCCCGACGTTGCTGAAGTTTATCTTCATAATCCGGTCTACCTCCAAATTTTGATTGAACAAAACGTTCACCGATAAATTCCTGTCTTTTCCTCCCCAGGGCTGAGCAAAAATTATCGTTAATATCAATAACCCGAAAGTCTTTATCGCGAGTTATAACACCTGCTGCCAGATCTAAAGCATGTTTGCGATCTTCCAGTTCTTTTTCCAGGCGTTTATCCAGAGTGATATCGCGAAAAAAACAGACGATAATATCTTTTTCATGCTCTATCTGCTCTTCACTGTAATCCGGGTTTTCAAAATCTTCAAACAGTGAGCTGTCCTGATTACTGGCTTGACCCGTTGAGACATAGAGCAAAATATCAAAGCCCAGACGATGTTTGCCTAACAAGGGAATGTCAGGTGAAGCGCGGGAAGAAATAAAGTATTTGATATAGGCTCCGACATTTCCTTCAATCCAGTCAGGGCAAGGAATCAGATCAGGAATCTTACGTGTAACAACCTCTGCTTCGCTATAACCAAATATGTGTTGTGCAGCAATATTAAATGATTCTACCGTGCCATCGGGTGAGAAAGTGATTATGCCTTCGCTAGCATTATGCAGAAATGAATGTAGCTTGGATTGTGCAGAGATTAAATCAAAACCGGCGTTTGATAACTCAGCATTTTGTCGTTTTAGTTCTGAAAGTTCCCGAACTATTTGCTTAATCTCTTCTGATCCGGACGATGTACTTTCTTTCATAACCAGAAGTATAGCCTATTCCGTGTCAACTGAGTTCTGTCGTAGAGTTTAAGGGACAATTGCCAGGTGTTTTATGCAATTCTTTATTCTAAGAACGTATTCAGGATAAAAAGTTGCTTATTAAAGTTTGATTCGTGCAGTGACTTGATTGCCCTTGCCTTTGTATTCCACTGAATGAAAACTGAGCTGGTTTGCGATTGCTATGCCTCGGCCGTGGTTATCCATGACTCGGTTAGGGTCAAAATCCATATAGGTTTTCCAATTAAAGCCATCTCCCTGATCTGTCACTGTGATTTCTATAAACTCTTCCAGATTAATAAAATGTATGGTGGCATATTTTGTTTTGTTTTCTTCGAGCGCTAAACGTTGAGTCACTTCTTCTGCCCAGGTGCCTTGGGAATTTAATTCTGATTTGTCGGCATAGCTGATTCCCAGATTTCCATGCTCAACCGCATTAATCATGAGTTCTGTTAAGCCCATGACTACACTGTCGGGTTTAGGGCAGGCATTTGAGATTAATGAAGCAATGGAACGAGCTTCATCCGGCGATTGAAAGTCAAATTCAGCGGATTTTAACAAACCCATAGTCAATTGAGTTTTTTCCAGATTGTTCTGAACTTCCTTGAAACGCAATCTGTCATTAACGGCTGTTTTGACAACAGATAACAGAACTTCTTCTTCAAAAGGCTTAGTTAAATAATAATAGGCGCCCGCATTCATACCTTCTGCAATATCAGCGACGCTGGCCTTGGCGGTTTGAAAAATGACCGGGTAATGTTGTAAAACAGTATGCTGCTTGATTTTTTCCAGCAAATCCATGCCATTCATGCCTGGCATCATTCTATCCAGCAGTATGACATCATATTCATCCGGGGTTGATTCCAGCATTTTCCAAGCTTCAGTACCATTATGTGCTGTAGAGATGAGATAGTTTGAATCGGATAGATATTCAGAAATAATGTCTAAGTTCAGCACTTCATCATCTACAATCAATATATGAGGTTGAGTTCTTTCCATAGATTATGAATGGGTTGATACCCAAAGATTTTGAATCTAGTAATTAGTATAGATAACTATAGATCAATATCTATTTTCTTGCTTAAATTCAGTTTGATATGAAAACAATCTCAGAGCGATTGTGAGTCAATGTAGTGGTAAATTTTAGAGTAAGCTGATTGAATTAAGAATGGAATCGTTAAAAATGACTTAAAAACCAAAATCAATCAATTATCCTAGAAAAATGGAATATCCAGAATTTGAACGATGGGTGCCAAGGTACTCAGTTTGGCAGTGGGTGGTCTGATGATCGCTAATTCACCTCGTCTGGCAGACTCGATCATTTGTTGGTCTGTACCTAACTGTTGATAGGGATAGATTTGGATTTTTATCTGGTTTTTTGTTCTTAACGATACAATTTCGGCAAACTTTTTTGCAGCGATATGTTGAGAGCTGTTTTCAGACATGCTGTGGCCGAAATTTAAAATGAATTGATGGTCTGTAGCAAGGGATGGATTGAAGCTACAAATAGATAAAATCAAGGAAAACAGAATGAATTTTATGTAATCTAACAAATTTTTAACATCTATATTTTTTTCAGATAGTAGCGAGTTTTGCCTTGAAAGGTAGATGAATAGCCGTTAAAGTTCAACTTTAGCTTTCTTTATCACAAATGACTCTAGTTATGGTAACTATTCATAGAATAAAGTATTTTTCATGTATTCAAAAAACTTTCGATGATTCAACAGATAAAATTACCTGAAATTGTGCAACTTGGAAATCCTGTTTTAAGACAGTCGGCAGAGACAGTTTGTGACGTGCAGTCTTGCAGAATCAGGGCGGTGGTAGACAGTATGTTGTGTTATTTGCAGCAGTCAAATGGAGTTGGGCTGGCAGCGCCTCAACTTGGGGAGTCTTTCAGGTTGTTAGTTATTGCATCAAAGCCGACTAAACGCTATCCTCATGCACCCCAGATGGAACCGCTGGTTATGTTTAATCCGAAATTTGAAAGTCTGACTGCTTCTACGCAGGAGGATTGGGAAGGTTGTTTAAGTATTCCGGGGATTCGTGCGAGAGTTTCTCGTTTTGAACAGATAAGGGTGAACTATGTTGATGAATCGGGTCGTGATCAACAACGGGATATGAGGGACTTTATTGCCCGTGTATTTCAGCATGAACACGATCATTTAGAAGGTAAAGTTTACCTTGACAGGTTAACTGATAATTCATCGATTGTGACCGATCAGGAATATCAGAAATTAATACAGCAGACTATCCTGCCTGATTAATCTCAGACAGGATGTTTTATGAAATAACGTTCATTGGAATAAGATTGATATTATCCGGAAATTTCATTAAGGGGACTGGAATTTATTTCTTGTATTTAAATACTTAATGTTCTTTATGCTGCTTTTAAAAAAAATACTCAGTTAATGACGCACCGGACTATTTGATGCGTGCATCCAACTCACCACCAGCACATGCTTTAACAGCACAGAATTTAAATTCTGGTATTTTTGCAGATGGATCCAGTGCTTCGTTCGTGATGATATTGGCACTGGCCTCGTTATAGCAAAAGGCCATAAAGAGAGTACCTTTCTGAATGCCTAATTCAGCCCGTGCATAGGCGGAAATTTTTCCTCGTCTGGACTCAACAGTCATCAGTGATCCGGGTTCAACATCAAGCTTTTTCAGGTCATCTGGATGAACAAAAATGACTGGGTCCGGCTCAATCGCATCCAGAATGGATGCATGACGAGTCATACTACCGGTATGCCAATGTTCTAATTGCCGGCCGGTGATGAAAATTAATGGATAGTCATCATCAGGCATTTCATCAGCATTGATATAAATGGCAGGAACAAACAAGCCTTTGCCTGTTTCTGTTGGAAAACCTTCAGTAAAAATAACTGGTTGTCCCGGATCGCCCAGATTTTCTAACGGATAAGTCAGGGAATCTTCTTGTTCCAGTCTATCCCAGGTCATGCCGGCAATACTGTTCATAGCTGAGCGCATTTCATTGAATACGTCTTCCGGCCCTGAATAATTCCAGTCGCAACCCATGCGTTTGGCTATTTCCTGAATAATCCATAAATCCTGTTTTGCATCGCCAGGCGGGTTGATAGCTTGTCTGCCCATTTGCACACGTCTATCCGTGTTAGAGAATGTCCCTGTTTTTTCGTAAAATGCGGATGCCGGGAGGATTACGTCGGCAAAACCAGCAGTTTCAGTTAAAAATATATCTTGTACGACCAAGTGTTCAAGCGTTGCAAATGCTTCACGTGCATGATTTTGATTTGGGTCGGACATAGCCGGGTTTTCACCTTCTACAAACATTCCAAATACTTCTTTTTTAAGTATGGAATGTATCATTTCTACCGTCGTCAGGCCTTTAGTGTCATCCAGTTCAACACCCCAGAGTTCTTCATATTTTTTTTGAAATTCGGGGTTGTCAACTGGTTCGTAGTCAGGGTATACCATGGGTATCAAGCCGACATCAGATGCGCCTTGTACATTATTTTGGCCTCTTAATGGATGTAGGCCAGTTCCAGGTCGACCGATCTGGCCAGTCATTAAGGCCAGAGAAATTAAACAACGGGCGTTGTCAGTTCCATGAATATGCTGGGATATTCCCATACCCCAAAGTATCATTGAATTGCCTGATGTTGCATAAAGACGGGCGACTTCTCTGATTGTGTCTGCATCTATGCCGCATATTGGAGCCACTTTCTCTGGACTGTAATTCGCCAGATGTGACTTCATGACATAAAAATCTTCTGTATGCTTTTCAATATAAGCATCATTTTGCAAACCTTCTGCTAGAATCACATGCATGATACCGTTTAGCAGGGCTACATCTGTATCCGGTCTGAATTGCAGAACATGGCTGGCATATTTGGCGATATGGGTGCGGTTTGGATCCATCAATATGATTTTGCAGCCACGTTTTGCTGCGTTTTTCATAAACGTGGCTCCCACAGGGTGATTTACCGTCGGGTTTGAACCAATAATAATAATAACATCGGCTTTACTGACATCAGATACTGGATTGGATACAGCGCCAGAACCTAAACACTCCAGCAGGGCGACCACTGAAGATGCATGACAGAGTCGAGTACAGTGGTCGACATTATTTGAACCAAAACCGGTACGGATTAATTTTTGAAATAAATAAGCTTCTTCATTACTGCCTTTGGCTGACCCTAAACCGGCCAGGGCTTTTTTTCCTTTATTGTCGCGAATAGATTTTAAGCCATTGGCTGCAAAATCCAGGGCTTCTTCCCAGCTGGCTTCTCTGAATACTTTATCCAGATTATCAGGATCTAGCAGTTCAGTGGTTTTTTCCACCCCTTCTCTACGGATTAATGGCTTGGTTAATCTCAAAGGGTTGTCTATGTAGTCGAAGCCAAACCGTCCTTTGACGCACAGTCTGAAATGATTCGTATAGCCATCTCGTCCCTCGGTATATAGAATTTTGTTGTCTTTAACATGATATTTGATTAAGCAGCCAACACCACAATAGGGGCAGGTAGAATCAACGGTTTTATCTGCCACTTCCAGGCCAACATTGCCGGATGGCATTAATGCGCCCGTGGGGCAGGCCTGAACACATTCCCCACAAGCAACACAGCTGCTTGCTGCCATCGGGTCTGCTATGTCAAATACAATTTCAGAATGTGAACCTCGTTTTGCATAGCCAATCACATCATTCATTTGTTCTTCACGGCAGGCTCTTAAACACCGTGTACATTGAATACAGGCATCCATATTGACTGCAATGGCTGCATGAGATAAATCGGCTTCAGGCTGCTGTCTTGATTCAAAACGAGGTTGACCCACTTCAAGTTTACCGGCCCAGTAATCCAGTTCAGAGTCGAGTTTATAAGGCGATTTTCCTTGTTCTGGCATGTCTGATTTTAATAGTTCCAGAACCATTTTTTGTGACTTTACAGCCCGGTCACTCTGGGTCTTAACATTCATGCCCTCACTTGCAGAACGACAGCAAGAAGGAGCCAGTGTTCTTTCGCCTTCAATTTCAACTACACAGGCTCTGCAGTTTCCATCTGGCCTCAGGTTATCGGTATAGCATAAATGTGGTATTTCTTTCCCCAGTCGTTTGGCCGTTTGAATCAGGGTTTCTCCTTCGTAAGCATCGACTTCCTTGCCGTCCAGCATAAATTTGATAGTTGCTTTGTTCATGTAGTCAGGGTTTGCTGCCATGATTTAATCTCTCAATTATCGTGGGGTTAAAGTTCTTCAGGAAAATATTTGATTACACAGCGAAGTGGGTTTGGCGCTGCTTGTCCTAAACCACATATTGAAGCATCTACCATACAAGATGATAATTCTTCAAGCAGTTCAGTATTCCAGTCCTCCTGTTCCATCAAATGGCTGGCTTTTGCTGTGCCAACTCGACATGGAGTGCATTGACCACAGGATTCATCTTCGAAGAATCGCATCGTATTTAGTGCCAGTTGTTTAGCGCTGTCTTGCCTGGAAAAGACAATGACTGCGGCCGAGCCTATGAAGCAGCCATATTCATTCAATGTGTCAAAGTCCATAGGAATATCTGCCATTGATTCGGGCAACATGCCACCGGAAGCACCTCCTGGGAAATAGCCATAAAATTCATGGCCTTCTTGCATGCCCTCACAATATTCTTCAATGAGCTCACGCATGGTAATACCTGCGGGGGCTAAATGCACGCCGGGTTTATTAACCCTGCCAGAGACAGAAAATGAGCGTAAGCCTTTTCTTCCATTGCGCCCATGAGAGGAAAACCATTCTGGGCCATTTTCGACAATATCGCGAACCCAGTAAACCGATTCCATATTATGCTCAAGAGTTGGACGTCCAAATAAACCAACTTCAGCCAGGAAAGGAGGTCTTAATCGAGGCATGCCTCGTTTACCTTCTATTGATTCAACCATCGCAGATTCTTCGCCACATATATAGGCACCAGCACCGCGTCTTAATTGAATTTCAGGTAATTTGTAAATAGTTGAAGGTGAGTTCTGCTGTAGCTGTTTGAGTTCCTGGCTAAGAATTTGTCTGCAACTAGCATATTCATCACGTAAATAAATATAGATAGCCTCGCATTCAACCGTGAGAGCTGCGATTAACATGCCTTCAAGAAACCGGTGTGGATCCATTTCCAGATAATGTCTATCTTTAAAGGTTCCGGGTTCTCCTTCATCTATATTGACAGCCATTAAACGAGGAGCGTCATAGCTTTTTACGATACGCCATTTACGTCCAGCAGGAAAACCGGCACCACCCAGTCCTCTAAGTCCGGAGTTTTCCATGCTGTTTATGATCGATTCGGGATTTAGTTTTCCTTCCAGTAGATCTTTAAGCGTTTTATAACCTCCATCGGCTTTATAGTCAACATAGCTGATATAGGAAGTGACCGATGCGGATGTATCATTGTTTATGATAGCCTGGTTTACCGTTTCAGGATTTGCCTGATCAATCGGGTTTTGTCCGACAACGGCAACAGGCGCATGTTGGCAGCGTCCAATACAGGGGACACGTTGAATTCGTACATCAGCATTTTGCTGTTGTTCTTCCAGAGAGTTGCAAAGCTGATTTGCTCCAGCCATTTCGCAACTTAATGAATCGCATACTCTAACAGTCAACTCGGGAGGCGGTGTCTGTCCTTCTTTAACGACATCGAAATGATGATAGAAAGAGGCGACTTCATATACCTCAGTAGTTGCAAGATTCATTTCATGGGCCAGGGCAACCAGATGTTTAGAGGAGATATGTTGAAATTTATCCTGAATTTTATGCAAATGTTCAATCAGGAAATCACGTTGGCGAGGTTCGTCACCTAATAACCCCTTGATTTCTTCCAAGGCAGTTTGATCAACTGCATGACCTTTAGGGCCACGACGTTTTCGGTTTTTGATTTGATCAGGTGAAATTTTTATAACTGCCACATGTATTTCCTCGTGTTTGATATGTAATTATCTGGTCGCAGGGAATGAAAATTAGATATTAAATTCAGTCGATTTGTATTGACATACATCGGTTACACAAAATGTGTGAACCACTGCATTAACTTTTAAATCTTTTTTCCATACAAAAATAATTAACGATTTTAATTTAAGGATATTTTGCAATACTTGCAAAATTATTAAATGGCTATGAACAAAATACAGGATAACTTAAAAAATGCGCTAAATTTATTCAATTTAATTTGCTAACAAACGAAATGGAAGGCTCTATGCTGAATGTCGCATTCATTCGTAAGTTTTTTTAAGGCAAAATTTCTGATACCTGAGTTTGGTTCATAGCCATAAATTAACATCAGGTTTTGTTTTTTACAGAAAAATTGACAAAACACCTTAGTATAACTGGTTTTGCTTAAATTAAGCAAGTAAATATGTTTGGTTGTTTGGTTCAAGTTATTGATAACTATATGTTTAATTGTCTTGTGTGGTTGGTTGTGTTTGTTTGGGGTCATTTAAGTTAAAGACAGAAATTGGTTGCTCAATTTATTTTTTTGAGGGTTTTCCTTTATCAGCCATGAGTTTGTGGTAGATTTATAAGCTAATTTAGCGTGAATGCCCACAGTTGATATCAGTTCGCTTAGACTCATGATATGAATTTCAGCGTTATTCAGAGGGTGACTGTTCCAGTTGCTGGCAATATAAAATGCAACTGAGCGAGTAATCAAGCCTGGCCCAGTAGATAGCCATATTGATTCTTTGTCTCCCCTTAACAAAGATTCGCTGGCACTTTGCAATGCAATTTGCATGACTGGATGTCCGGGGCAGCTTGCCATGAAATTATTGCCTAGAGTTGCTAGAGGTTCTTGCCATAAAATTAATCGACTCTTTTCTGGAAATAGTTGCTCTAACGACTTAAGACACCTGTCATCGGCGTCTGCATAGATACCCCCTTGATAAAACAGCAATGCAAGCCTGAAAAAATCAGCTTTTTGTGCTGGATGTCTGGCTTTTTTATAAGCTTTGCAGAAGTCATTGCCATAGTGTTGTTTTAGAAATTTTTGGGCAGTTATTTCATTGTGAATTTTGTGTTGGTACTCAGGGTTGTGTATCGGCCAGCTGTCTGAGCATTCCTTTATCGGGGCTGGAATGGGTTGTTGATCCCAGAATTGAACAATTTGTCTGGGAATTTTGTGATTCCCCTTTTTGCTGTTTTGGCTGAAATATCCAGCCTTGCGTAGTTGTAGACAGAAAAAAACTGCTGCTGCAGTTGCATCAGGGTCTTCTAATACCAGTTGGCGTGCAATGTTTAATTGCTCTTTGTCTTCAAGCTTTTTTATCAGTTTGATTTTATCGAGGATAGATTGGTTAATTTCGTATTCGTCAATGATTTGGGCGTACAAATCATGACGGTGTTTTCTCGTCTGGCCATTGATTTTGTGAATTCCAAGATTATTTTGGCAGATTTTTAGGCTGTGTTCTCTGGCTGTGTCCGTATCGATTTGAATTAAAGACAGCGTTAATAATCCTTGTCTAGCAGGTAAAAAGCCGGGATGATTATCTAAAATAGTCTGATATTCTTGGGTTGCAGTCTGAATATTCCATTTCTCTTTGTTGATTTGTGCATGTTTTAAATCAGAATTCAGTTTATCAGTTTTATCGGTAGTTTTTATCTGGTCTAATTTTGTCTTTGCGGATAAAAATTCACCTGACTCAATAAGGTATGTTATTAATTGAAAATTGAGTTTATTATTGTCTGGCAGGCTTTTTAAACCTTGTTCAACTATGTTTATTGCTTCGTGGATATACCGCATTTTCCAAAAGAAATTGCTTTTTGCAATAATGATTTCTGCTTGTGTTCCTATTTGATTTTCTGCTTCCTTCAGTACGTTTAAGGCATTTTCCAGGTTCCCGGTTTCCAGATATGTGTTGGCCAGTTTAATATAAGGCTGAACAATTAAGGGGGTTGAGTTTTTTGCAGTCTGGAAATAATGGATTGCCTGGTTATAATCCTTCATTAAAAAGTACCATTGACCAATCTGGTTTAATATTCCTGCATGTTTTGGATCTTTTTTCAGGATTGATTTTGCCAGGTTGATGGCATTTTCAATATTACCTAAGCTGAAATTTTCTGCCGCAATCACGTTGCAAATATTCAGGTTGTCCGGTTGTAATGACAGTGCTTTATTGAATTGTTTTAACATCATGCCAGGCATATTCATTGATTTGTAGCAAAAACCACGCTGCATGTAAATCTGGAAATGTTCTGGTGAACGCTTTTGTAATGTGTCCAGTAGTTGCAGGCATTGGGTCAAATGCTGAGATTCTCGCAATTCAATTGCTCTTTCAATTTGGCAATTTATGTTGTCTGGATATTTTTGGGAAAGCAATTCGAAGTAGGCCAGGGCTTGTTGTCTGTTTCCCTTATTTCGAGAGATGCGACCTAAATTGATAAGTGCTTGAAAGTTATCAGGTGCTATTTCAAGTATCTTTTTATAAATACTTTGTGCTTTTTCCGCACTATCTATTTCTCTATAAAGTGAGGCTAATTCTAGTTTTACTGGGATATGTTTCGGTTGTTTTTGAATCAGTCGGTTATATATTTCGATGGCTTTTTCATGCTGAGAACTCAATCTTTTGATTTTAGCGAGCCCTAAACTCGCAGCCATATGATCCGGGTTGTCTTTAAGAATGATTTTAAATTGGGCGCAAGCTTCATCAAGCTTATTGCATTCCAGTAATTGTTTTGCTTTTTCAATTTTAACTTGAAAGCGTTCGGGGAAATTTTCAGCAAGCATGGATAATTTTACTAGGGCTTCATCGTGTTTCCCTTGTTGCCGGTACATCAATGCCAGGTTTATTTGGGCATTGTAGTGATCAGGCTGTTCATTGATAATTTCTCGATAGAGTTTTTCTGCATCTGACTGGTTTAGTTGTTTTTGGTAATGTTTTGCAAGCTCTAATTTTAAAAAACATTTTTCTGGAAACTGGGTGATTAAGTTATTGTAGACTTGAGTGGCTTGCTCGACTTCGTTTGTTTTTACTAATAATCTGGCCAGACCGTGTTGAGCTGCGAATCTTTTTTGGTTGATGTTCAGGCTGGCTTGATACAGCTGTTTGGCGGTGTTGTATTCGTTTTGTATTTCATGTTCATAACCTAATTCAAATAATATCGCATCGTTATCTGGGTGGCTTTGATTTAATTCTTTAAAATAGTCCATTGATTTCGCAGGCATTTTTTTAAAGCGTAAAATTTTTCCTATTTGAATCAATGAGCCGAAATGGTTGGGGTTTTTTTCGAGGACTGTGCGATAAATCTGTTCAGCTTTTGCATATTCACTGTTTTTTACCAGTGTATCGGCAGTTTGCAATTGATCTTTTAAAGTCATTATACGGGGAGATGCTTTTAATTTTATTATTTAGTGGGTAAAGCCTAACCTGTTCTTGCTCTGAGCAACAGTTTTGAATTAGTTATTTAGCAACATGCTCCTGTTGTGTTTTAGCTATTTTTCACTTATTACATAAATGCATTATATGGTATCATTGATAAATTTTACTGAAACTTTTTCTTTCGACATGGGCGAAAATAGTTTGGCTTTTAAAGAACATACTAAAATATGATTAGAACCCGTGTAAAGATTTGTGGTTTTACTCGGGCTGAGGATGCAGTGCAGGCTTCTATGTTGGGTGCGGATGCGGTAGGGCTGGTATTTTACCCTCCTAGCCCCCGAAATGTTTCTATTGATGTGGCAGCAGAAGTTATTGATGCATTACCTGCGTTTGTCACAACGGTGGGTTTATTTGTTGATGAGGGTGAAGCATTTATTGAAAAAGTTTTAGAGCAACTCCCTCTTGATTGTTTACAGTTTCATGGCGATGAGTCTGCTGAATATTGCAGGACTTTCAAGAAGCCATATATGAAAGCATTTAGAATGAAGCCCGGGTTTGATGTTCAGAAAGCCTCTGAAAAATATTTTGATGCGTCAGCGCTCTTGCTGGATGCTTATCATCCCGGTATACAAGGAGGGAGTGGCTGTCAATTTGACTGGGGCATGATTCCGAGTCAGTTAAGTTTACCGATAGTCCTGGCCGGTGGTCTAAATACCAAAAATGTAAAAGATGCCATTACGACTGTGCGACCTTATGCCGTTGATGTGAGTAGTGGGGTGGAAATTAAAAAAGGTTTTAAAGATGCCGACAAGATGGCAGCTTTTATGCGAGAAATAAAAGAAGGCGACAGAACAATATGACTGACATGTATAACATGCCTGATGAAAGAGGCCATTTTGGACCTTATGGCGGAATTTTTGTAGCAGAGACATTGATGCCTGCAATTACTGAATTAAATCAAGCCTATCAAAAGTATTTGAAAGATGCTGATTTTTTAGCGGAGCTGGATAAAGACCTTAAACACTATGTTGGCAGGCCTTCGCCATTGTATCATGCTGAGCGATGGAGTCAGGAATTAGGCGGGGCTCAGATATATCTGAAACGTGAAGATCTAAATCATACGGGTGCCCACAAGGTCAATAATACAGTAGGTCAGGCTTTATTGGCTAAACGTATGGGTAAGACCCGGATCATTGCAGAAACAGGTGCCGGTCAGCATGGCGTAGCCACAGCTACTGTTGCTGCCAGACTAGGACTGGAATGTGTTGTTTATATGGGAGCGGTTGATGTTCAGCGTCAGGCATTAAATGTTTACCGAATGAAGTTGCTGGGCGCAACGGTAGTTCCTGTTGAGTCTGGTTCCCGTACACTTAAAGATGCATTGAATGAGGCTATGCGTGATTGGGTGACTAACATTGATGATACCTTCTATATTATTGGCACAGTTGCCGGGCCTCATCCTTACCCAGCCATGGTCAGAGATTTTCAGGCCGTTATTGGCAGAGAAGCTAAAGAGCAGTGTCAGGAACAAACCGGACGTTTACCGGATGCTTTGGTTGCTTGTGTTGGTGGAGGTTCAAACGCGATAGGTCTGTTTTATCCATTTCTGGAAGACAGTTCGGTTAAAATGTATGGAGTAGAAGCTGCGGGTGAAGGTGTTGAAACCGGTAAGCATTCAGCTCCGCTTTGTGCTGGCAGGCCGGGTGTTTTGCACGGAAACCGTACCTATTTAATGGCTGATGATGATGGTGAAATTATAGAAACACATTCAATTTCTGCCGGCCTGGACTATCCCGGTGTCGGGCCAGAGCATGCATGGCTTAAAGATACTGGTAGAGCAGAGTATGTCAATATTACTGATGCTGAGGCATTGGAAGGTTTTCATTCTCTGACCGAGAAAGAAGGTATTATTCCTGCGCTGGAATCCAGTCATGCGATGGCATATACAATGAAGTTGGCCAAAAACATGAATAAAGATGAGATTATTATTGCAAACCTATCAGGACGTGGAGATAAAGATATGCATACCATGGCTCAACGAGAGGGGATACAAATATGAGCCGTATCAAGTCAAGATTTGATCAACTTTCAGCATCAGGCCGAAAGGCGCTGATACCCTTTATAACGGCCGGTGATCCGCATCCTGATTTTACGGTTCCACTGATGCATGCGATGGTAGAAGCAGGTGTTGATTTAATTGAATTAGGCGTTCCTTTTTCAGATCCAATGGCGGATGGACCTGTTATTCAAAGAGCAAGTGAAAGAGCTTTGGCTCATCACATGAGTTTGCGGAAAGTTCTGGAGATGGTTAAGCAGTTCAGACAAAAGGACCAGGAAACGCCTGTTGTTTTAATGGGTTATTTGAATCCAATAGAGATTATGGGTTATGAAAACTTCGCTAATGCTATCAAAGAAGCAGATGTGGATGGCGTGTTAACCGTTGATCAGCCACCGGAAGAGGCAGATGAATGTGTTCGGTTTTTAAGAGAGAGACAAATCGATCAAATTTTTTTGCTGGCACCTAACAGTTCAGCTGAACGTGTCAGGAAAATGAATGAAGTAGGCAGTGGTTATCTCTATTATGTATCTTTGAAAGGTGTGACAGGTGCTGCGCATTTGAATACAGATGATGTGAAAACTAAGTTGTCCGAAATTAAACAACATACAAATCTACCTGTAGGTGTAGGGTTTGGGGTAAAAGATGCAGAGACTGCTCAGACAGTATCAAGAATTTCAGATGGCGTGGTTGTTGGAAGTGCATTAATCAATAAAATAGCCGAGAATATTGATAACCCTGAAAATGCAAAGCAAGGCATAATAGATTTGATTTCATCCATGCGTCAGGCCATGGATAACTAGATTCAAATGTGGAGTAATAGATAATGAATTGGTTTGAAAAACTTATTCCAGCGACAATCAGAACTGAAGCAAGTTTGAAACGGACAACTGTTCCTGAAGGTTTATGGAATAAATGTCCAAGCTGTGATGCAATTCTTTATAATGCTGAATTGGAAAAAAATCACAATGTTTGCCCAAAGTGCGAACACCATATACGTATTTCAGCACGAACTCGTCTCAATCTATTTTTAGATGTAGACAGTGCCGTTGAAATTGGTGAGGGCTTAAAGGCCAATGACCCATTGAAGTTTAAGGACACTAAAAAATACAAGGATCGCTTGGTTCAAGCTCAGAAGGGAACCCAGGAAAATGATGCTTTAGTTGTGATGCAAGGGAAACTTAACGATCTCCCTGTTGTTGCTGCAGCATTTGAATTCAGTTTTATGGGGGGCTCTATGGGCTCGGTTGTTGGTGAACGCTTTGTTCGTGGTGTCAATAAGAGTCTGGAAATGGGTATTCCATTTGTCGTTTTTACCGCCAGTGGTGGTGCTCGGATGCAGGAATCTTTGTTTTCATTGTTTCAGATGGCTAAAACCAGCGCTGCTTTAACCCGGTTATCAGAAAAAGGGATCCCGTTCATTTCCATCATGACGGATCCAACGATGGGCGGGGTATCTGCCAGTCTTGCCATGTTGGGTGATATTAATGCTGCCGAACCTAATGCTTTAATCGGTTTTGCAGGACCACGAGTAATTGAACAAACGGTCAGGGAAAAATTGCCAGAAGGTTTTCAGCGTAGTGAATTTTTACAGGAACATGGGGCTATTGACATGATTATTGATCGCAGAGAAATGCGTGAAAAAATCAGTAGCATATTAAGCATGTTAACAATGGCTGGCCATGTTAAGGCAGAATCAGCATTCATCCCGGATGTTACAATCGAAGACGAAGCGATCGATGATGATAATGTTCAGGATTCTGAAATTTCTGCAGAGGAGGATATCGCCTCTGATGAAGAATAAGTTTATCAATTTAATTTGCTAGATTGATTTTACATCGTCGAGTACAAGCATGGCCAGGTTTGATAATTTAGCAGATTGGCTTGAGTGGCAAGAGGCCTTTCACCCACAAAAAATTGACCTGGGACTGGATCGGGCTGCCGGGGTGTTTAAAACCTTAAACCCTGAAAATATCAAGCCTTTAACAATTATTGTCGCTGGCACCAATGGTAAGGGTTCCTGCATTGCTTTTCTTGAGGCTATTTATCGAGCGCAAGGCTATAGAGTTGGCTGCTATACTTCACCGCATATTATTGACTATAACGAAAGAATTCGGATTGATGGTATAGCGGTTGATGATGCAACCCTATGTGCCACCTTTGAACGTATAGATCAGGCAAGATCTGGCGTATCGTTAAGTTACTTTGAATTTGGTACATTGACAGCACTGGACATCTTTTGGCAGTCTGGGTTGGATATCCAGTTACTGGAAGTAGGACTGGGTGGCAGATTGGATGCTGTGAATATCATAGATGCGGATGTTTGCATTATAACCAGTATTTGTATCGACCATGTCGATTGGTTAGGTGAAACACGTGAAGCCATAGCGGCTGAAAAAGCAGGCATATTTCGAACGGGGGTGCCAGCAGTGATTGGAGATATTGACCCGCCAGATAGTTTGTTTTCTTCAGCCAGTCAGGTGCAGGCGCCATTAAGTTGCTTGAAAAAAGAGTTTGATTTTCGAAGTCATGACTCAGTCTGGCAATGGGTTGGTGAGATTGAGAATCGGCGACTAATATTAGATGACCTGCCGATGCCTGCTTTAAAAGGGCAGCACCAGTTCAGAAACGCTGCAACAGTTTTAATGGCTGTGTCACTTTTAAATTCCAGGTTGTTCGTTTCTGAACAGGCTATGCATACCGGTTTGCAATCTGCTCTGTTAAAAGGCAGATTTCAGTTATTAGAAGCCCCGATTCCGATTTTGATGGATGTCGCTCATAATGTACAGGCCGTACAGGCATTAAAAAACTATCTGCAGGAAAATTATCCCAATCAGTCGATATACGCCATCTTCTCCATGATGAAAGACAAAGATATTGAAGGCGTGATACAAATTATTGATCCTATCATTCAGCACTGGTTTATTACGACTATAGATAATTCCAGAGGAGCAAGTCAGTCAAAGATGCAGAATGCCTTTAAAAATGCTGGAATAGACGCATATAGTGCAGGTCTAAGTAGTTTTTCAGTTGCCTTTGAAGCAGCTAGAAACAGAGCAGATTCAGAAAGCCTGATTTTGGTTTTTGGTTCTTTTTTTCTGGTTTCTGATTGCATAGCCGATTATCAAATGCGGGTAGAGATGAACTAGACGAAATTCAGCGTTTTAAGACGAACAAATTGAGGTGGATATTGCAATGGACCCTACATTAAAACAAAGAATAATTGGTGTTGTCGTGATAACATCCCTAGCCGCTATTTTTGTACCGATGCTGTTTGATGACCCAATAGATGATTCAGGAAAAATGATTAGTGAACTGGAAATTCCAGCGATGCCGGATCAGCCTTTTCAATCAGAATTGGAAATACCTGAATCAAAAAGCCAAATACTGGAATTACCCGCTTCAAAGATAATTAAACAGCGTATTGAAGAAGAAAAAAAATTCAATGAATTAGACATCTGGATTATCCAGTTGGGCATATTCAGTCAGAAAGAGAATGCAATTGCTTTGCGTGATGAAACCCGGAATGAAGGGTTTCCTGCAAGTATCAAAAAAATAGCAGGTAAAAATGGAGACTTGTTTCAGGTTAGAGTTGGGCCAGAAATAAAAAAAGAAGTCGCAGAACAATTGAAGAAACAGCTGGAAAGTTTGAAAGGCATAGATACAATATTATTGAAGGGTGAATAAGTGTCTATAGGCAACGACAAAAAACAAATGTTAGCTTTTTGATGGTGTTTGACACATTAATATGAATTTCATGGAAATGATTTGGATAGACTATAGCATTATAGGCCTGTTGTTGATTTCGTCGGCAGTAGGACTATTAAGAGGTTTTGTTCAAGAAGCCTTTTCTTTATTTTTGTGGTTAGTTGCAATCTGGGTAGGTTTGACCTTCAGTCGAGAGTTTTCAATTTTTCTTCAACAGCTTATTTCTTCTCCTGCAGCGCGTATTGCTGTATCTTTTTTAATTTTGTTTTTAATGACGTTTATTGTGGGTGGACTGGTCAGTTTTCTGTTGGGTACATTGATTAAAAAAACAGGATTGACAGGGTCAGATCGTTTTTTGGGAATGTTATTTGGTGTGGCCAGGGGAGGGATTTTGGTCGCCATAATAATAATGTTGGCAGGTATGACACCTTTGCCGGAAGAGCCTTGGTGGCAGGAATCGGTTTTAATACCGCCTTTTCAAAGTTTAGCTATGTGGCTAAAAGAAGTCGCCCCTTCTACTTTGATGACATACATCCAATACTAATCAAGCATAAGGTTTACAGACTATGAAGTCATGGTTGCAGCAGCTGAGCCAACCTTTTAAGCAGGTTTTTTGCTTTTTTCAATGAGTATAAGAGGGTAAAATAGCCAGTTCTTAAAATTCAGGTTGCAGTTTGGTGTTAAAAATATGAATGACGCTTTGAAGGATTAAAGAAGTTTGAAAAATAGTTACAGGAAAACAAGTCTTTGGGCCCTTTAGGGTAACCGAAAAATAATTGATTAGGTTGATAAAATGTGTGGTATTGCTGGAATTGTTTCTCATCAAAATGTAAACCAGGAGTTGTATGATGCTCTAACGGTATTACAGCATCGGGGGCAGGATGCCGCGGGTATAGTGACCTGTGATAAAGGTCGGTTTTTCCTTAGAAAAGATAACGGGTTGACTCGCGATGTGTTTTCAGCTGAACAAATGGTAAAACTCAAAGGGAATATGGGTATTGCTCATGTTCGTTATCCAACAGCTGGCTGTTCCAGTTCTGCAGAAGCTCAGCCCTTTTACGTTAATTCTCCCTTTGGCTTGACTTTGGCTCACAATGGGAATTTGACCAATAGTGATGAATTAAAACAACAACTTTATACTGATGATCAAAGGCATTTAAATACCGATTCAGATTCTGAGATTTTGTTGAACATATTTGCCCATGAATTACATAAACTGGGTAAGTTACGCTTGGATGTCAATGATGTGTTTGAAGCTGTTTCAGGCGTTCATAAACGTTGTCGGGGGGCTTATGCCGTTGTTATCATGATTGCCGGTTTTGGTGTTTTGGCTTTTAGGGACAGTCATGGCATACGCCCGATGGTGTATGGACAGCGAAAAACTGAATCTGGAATGGATTACATGGTTGCTTCTGAAAATGTAGCATTAAATGTACTTGATTTTGAATTTATCCGGGATATTGAGCCGGGTGAGGCAGTTTTTATTGAAGTTGCTGGTCGCCTGCATAGCCGTCAATGCGCAGAACAGATTGACCATTGTCCCTGTATCTTTGAATATGTTTATTTTGCTCGCCCTGATTCAATTATAGATGATATCTCGGTTTATAAAGCCAGACTCAGGATGGGTGAAAAATTAGCAGATAAAATTTTAAAAGAATGGCCTGATCATGATATTGATGTAGTGATTCCAATACCGGATACCAGTCGGACTTCAGCTATGCAATTGGCTAATCGAATAAAAGTCAAGTTTCGCGAAGGCTTTATGAAGAACCGTTATATTGGTCGCACATTCATTATGCCGGGACAGCAAAAACGTAAAAAATCTGTCAAACAAAAATTAAATGCTATTGATCTGGAGTTTGAGGGTAAGAATGTTTTGTTGGTTGATGATTCGGTTGTCAGGGGAACAACGTCTGAACAGATAATCCAAATGGCCAGAGATGCGGGTGCCAGGAAAGTGTATTTTGCTTCTGCTGCCCCCCCCGTAAGATACCCTAATGTCTATGGTATAGATATGCCGGCTGTTGAAGAATTAATTGCTCATAACCGTTCAGAAGAAGAGGTTGGGGAAGCAATCGGTGCTGATAAAATGATTTATCAGGATCTTGAAGATCTGATTGATGCAGTCAAAAAAGGTAATTCCAAAATTCAGCATTTTGACACATCCTGTTTTGATAATACTTATGTGACCGGTGATGTAGATGATGCTTATCTCGCCAAAATTAATCAGTTACGAAATGATGATGCTCAAGCCGCACGGGGAAATGATAATTTTATCATTGATATTCAAAATGCAGTTTAAGTCCAGGTTCGAGCAATCATTCTTAAATTAAGTTTCCTCGAAGTGTTTAAGTCTGTATATTGAGGACTGTCTTTAATCCATGCTTCGGAACTTAACGTTAACGTCTATATTGCTTCAATACTGGTTAAATATCCTTATGACTTTCTTTCATTTCTACAAGTGAATCGCTGGTATATGACTCACTCAGGTACGGACTGTATTTTTCAATAGACATGAAAACATCATGTAAAATTTTGAATAGATTGAACTTAGTTAAAAATGTTAACTGCCTCTATGAAATATCCTGGTTAGCCACTTTTTAGCAAAAATTAATTCCGATAAACGCCATAGTAAATTGAACAACAGCAGGTTGATAAAAAATGACAGAAAATGACTGGACTCAATATTCATTGGAAACCCAGGCTATAAGGGCTGCACATCAGCGTAGTCAGGAAAATGAACATAGTTTACCCATCTTTGCTACATCCAGTTATGTTTTCGAATCCGCTGAACAGGCTTCATTACGTTTTACTGGCAAAGAACCCGGCAATATTTATTCCAGATTTACAAATCCTACCGTAGAGGTTTTTCAAAAACGATTGGCTCTCATGGAAAATGCTGAACGCTGTCTGGCCTTTTCATCTGGTATGGCTGCTATTATGGCAGTTGGTATGGGGTTGCTTAAATCAGGTGACCATGTTGTTTGTTCTCGCAGCGTTTTTGGAAATACAGTTTTGATGTTTCAAAACTATTTTGCAAAATTTGGCGTTGAAACTGATTTTGTGCAATTGACCGATATAGCCAGTTGGGAGCAGGCTATTCGACCTGAAACTCGGTTTTTGTTTTTAGAAACACCATCTAACCCTTTAATAGAATTGGCTGATATTAAGCAATTGGCAGATTTGGCTCATGCACATGATTGTCTATTAATCGTAGATAACGTTTTTTGTACGCCAGTATTGCAAAAGCCGATTGATTTGGGTGCAGATATTGTTGTTCATTCGGCAACTAAATATATTGATGGTCAGGGGCGTTGTGTTGGAGGTGCGGTCGTTTCCAGTAATGAAATTATTGAAAACCATATTTATCCCTTTTTGAGAACGGGAGGAGCGACCATGAGCCCATTTAATGCCTGGGTGTTTTTATCTGGATTAGAGACTCTGGCAGTCAGAATGAATGTGCATTGTGATCATGCCTTTGAGCTGGCTCAATGGTTGCAACAACAGCCCGCAGTGGAAAAAGTTCATTACCCAGGATTGGAAAACCATCCGCAGCATCAGTTAGCCAAGGATCAGCAGCGCCACTTTGGCGGTGTAGTCAGTTTTGAATTATCCGGTGGGCAAGACCGTGCATGGAAATTGATTGATTCGACCCAAATGCTTTCAATCACGGCTAATTTGGGCGATGTCAAAACCACAATTACTCACCCTGCAACGACTACACATGGACGCTTAACCCCTGAAATGAAAGCAGAAGCCGGAATTAAAGACAATTTAGTCCGAGTCTCGGTTGGGCTTGAAAATATAGAGGATATTAAAAAAGATCTTGCTAGAGGCTTATAATTGTTTTGGAGCAGTTGCAACAAAGTCTTATCTTTACTATTTAAAGCATGTTAATCACGTTTTTTGCAATAAGAAATGGCGGAATTATTTTTGCTTATTTCAATAATTGATGCAAAAATGAGAAATTTTCACCATTACACGATTCGCTGGGTTGCAAAGGTAGCTGGAATTATACATGCATCAAGAAAGAAAAGAATTCAGAAAAAGTTTCTATTCCTACGGTGAAATTTACGTCGCAGGAGAGCGACTGCACTTTATGAGTTACGATGTTTCGTTAAAAGGCATTTTAATACAAGTAGAACTGGGAACCTTCTTAGCGGGTTTCAGTGATTTTGAAGCCTTAATTACAGAGAACGATCATGCTGAAATTTTTGTGAAAGATTTAATGCTGACTGGAGAGGCATCGATTGCTTGGGTAAAACGGGAAAATGATAAGGTTTTGATGGGATTGGAATATAGAGATGTTATGTACAATGCTGAGAAACTTTGGCGTAAACGTAAATTCTACAGGAGTAGACAGCCTTTTTCTGGTTACCTTATAAGTACCGATGACTCAAATGTGGAGTTTGAAGGGGTTAATCAGTCAGTTGATGGACTTTGCTTGCGTTTGAAAACTAAAGAATTTAATATTCAAAAAGGTTTTATTGTAAAGTTCTATATTAATGATAAAAATCTTAAAGGATTGGGGCAGGTAGTCTGGATAAAAAAAATATCAGGTAAAATGTCTGAATTTGCACTCAGACATTTTATTCTTAAATAATGGGCATAACGTTAAAAGCTTGTCATTCATTCAAGAGTTGATCCAGTTCATTATCTCGATCCAGTTTGTATAGATCATCAAAACCGCCTATGGGTTTTTGATTAATAAATATTTGGGGTACTGTCCGTCTTTGAGTTAATTCCATGATTTTTTCTCTGAGGCCGGGTTCTGAATTGATATTGACTTCAGCATAGTCCAGTCCTTTCATTTCAAGTAGTTTTTTTGCCATTGTGCAATATGGACATAAATTACTCGTATAAATTATGATTTCTGCCATCTGAGTGTCTAAGAAAAAGCGACAATCCTATCTTTTTATGTTGAATAAATCAACATGGTTCTATACAAACAACGTATAACCAGTGGTTTGTATAGAGCCATTTATATCTACCTTTTGAAAAATACAGGTTGTATCTGAATGGTTTTCTGAAGAATCTGACTTCAAATCTTACACAAAATAGCTCAAGCCAAAGCCGACTAAGCATTTCGTTGGTTTGATCAAGCTTCTTTACCAGGTTTTCAAATCCTTAGATGAGACTCCGCTCCTGACTGGATAGTATTTGCTGAAACAGATATTGCCAGACTATATGTTTTCAATAAGAGGAAGGCTGCTTTTTCTATTGATTGTGCATAACTGACGATGCCGTCCCGATGACCCAGCATGGAAAATATACCTTCTGAAAGAGGGTGTGGGTTAATCAGGTTAAAAACCTGTTGGGCCATTTCAGCCGTGCCATAATCGGTACTGGGGTCTGTGCAAGCTAATTTTAAGGTATGACTGAGATTCCATATTTCAGGGGAATGAACATGAATTATGCTGTTTATTTCTGGGTTTGCTTGATAGACAGCAGCATGTGTTAGTGCTTCTGATGAAGGCTTTATCAGTCCGTAGGAAACAACCCAATTCGATTCAGTATCCGCTTGTTTGATAAGACTGAAATGTTTACTTTCCAGATAATTTAAATGACCGGTTTGACTGCCTGTAATAATAAATTCTGAGTCAATCGAGCTTTGTTTTGAAACTTTACTACTCAAGTTGCCAAAACCATAGCCAGAATAACGTGCAACATCCTGTCCCACCATTCCGAGCTGTTTTAATAACCCTCTCCATTGATTGATAGAAGACATTGCTGTTGAATCAGTTAATGGTGTTGTCTGGTGATTCA
>SPJK01052104.1_pt1 | contig 25039 bp, 23 predicted proteins | sample 3741771 | NCBI WGS metagenome assembly SPJK01 (sample SAMN10925997, study PRJNA522277) | cold seep metagenome | isolation source: Elba SIP-enriched marine methane seep metagenome, extraction at timepoint T2 | place: Italy: coast of Elba, Mediterranean Sea
AATGCTGAATAAACCGCTGTCCACATCCAAAATCGCCACCAAGGTCACATTGGGGAAATGGTGGCCTTTGGATAACATCTGCGTCCCTAAAATAATATCCGCCTCGCCCCGGTTGATTTGATCCAGATAATTTTCCAAAGCGCCTTTACGTTGAGTACTGTCTCTATCCAGACGCAGGATTGTGTGATCGGGAAATAATTGATGCAAAGATTTTTCGATGCGTTCAGTGCCGATGCCCAAAGGCTGTAACTCGCCTTGTTTACAATGCGGACAGCGAACCATCATTTTTTGTTCGCTGCCGCAATGATGACAACGCAAACAAGCGGCTTCATAGTGAATCACCAAATTGGCGTCGCAGCGCTGACAACGGGAAACATAACCGCAACTATGGCACATCTGCACCGGCGCGAAACCGCGGCGGTTTAAAAACAACAACACCTGCTGCTTTGCCGCCAGAGTGGCTTTCATCGCGGTGACCAAAGGCTCGGATAAGCCATCGTAAATTCGTTTATTGCGGATATCCAATATTTGGAAAAAAGGTTTACCCGCGCCGCCCGCGCGTTCCAATAACAACAGTTTTTGGTAGCGTCCTTGCTCGGCGTTATATAAACTTTCAAACGATGGCGTTGCCGACCCTAATACTATGGGTATATTCAATTGTCGCGCTTTCATCACCGCCACATCGCGGGCGGAAAAGCGAAACCCCTCTTGTTGTTTAAAAGAACTGTCGTGCTCTTCGTCCAAAACAATCAAACCGGGTTTTGCCAACGGCGTTAATAATGCGGAACGGGTGCCCAGCATAATCATCGCTCTGCCTTGTTGCATCTGTAGCCAGGCATTCAGCCGCTGGCGGTCGGTTAAACGGGAATGAGTGGCGACAATGGGAACGGCGAAGCGTTGTTGAAAGCGTTGCTCCAATTGCGGGGTCAAGGTGATTTCAGGTAATAACACCAGCACTTGCAAGCCTTGTTGCAGAACCTGATCAATAACCTGCATATACACTTCGGTTTTGCCGCTGCCGGTGACCCCTTCCAATAAAAATACCGAAAACTCGTTTGCATGATTGCTGATCTGTTCGATAGCCGCTGTTTGCTGTGCATTGGCCGGTAGCGGCGCTTGTTTACGAATTTTACGAATAACGGCGGGCGCACTTGCGGAAGCGCTTTGTTCAAGCACTAATTGTTTATCCAATAAACCCTTCATGGCGCCGCGCCAGTTACTGTTCCATTGTTTTAATTGATCGATGGTGGCGTTTTGTTGTGACTGCAAAAACTCAAATAAGGCTTGTTGTTTGGGGGCGCGCTTTAATTGATCAGCGCTTAGCAGCAAGCCTTTTTCCGACAAGACATAGTTTTTTTCAGTTTTGATGTGCGCAGCTTTACCCTTCCTCAGCTCCAGAGGAAAAGCCTGAATAAACACTTCACCAATAGGGTGATGATAATATTGACAGGCCCAATGCAATAAAGCTATATCAGCTTCGCCCAACAGTGGAGCTTCATCCAGAACAGCTTCAATCGTTTTCAAGGAGCGTCTGCTGGATGAAGCATGCTCAACGATTTCAATTAATACGCCGGTTTTTGTGGAACGACCAAAAGGAACCGTTACTCTGAGGCCGGGTAATAGACTCTCAATCTTCAAATCATCCGCTAATAAATAATCAAAGGTTTTAAATAAAGGCACAGGCACCGCTATTTTTAAAATCATTGAGGCAGATGAAGGCAAATCAGACATTTCAGGATCGCTTGTTAATGACTTATCCACAAAAGCTGTGGATAAGTTTGTGGAGAAGAGGGTGATAAGAACCCTTAATGATTGATTTTAAGGCTGATTTGATGGCGGACAACACAGTATACAATTTAACAAATCCTTATATCACAATAACTTAAGATTTATGGTTAAAATTTTTCAAGTTATTAGTGATGAATGCTCGGTTAATCAGGAAAATGTGAATAAATCAATCCGGTTTGTATCAATAAACGAAATAATGGCATGATAGATGGACTAAATTGCTCAAAGTATAGAATAGGATAGTGCGCACCGCGTATCGTTAATTGGCGCTGAAAATGCTATTAATGCTTGTTCCCCATGTTATCAATAAACACACACCAGGACTATGAAAATAGCGTTCATTGCAAATGAAATGACCCATCGGCAGATTTGGGATCAAATAGACCGACAATACCAATTGAGCTATTTGCAAATGGGACAAGCGGTGACGGATTATGATTTGGTGATATTCGATGCGGCATTGGATGAAACGGAAATTAAGCGACAACCGTGTTCCTGCTGGATGATTGTCAACGCCGACGGCATTCAGGATAGCTTGCATTATTACCAAATTGGCGCAGTTGCAGCGCTGGGTGGGAAATATGACGCCAATCAATTACAACAATGCTGGCAAACAGTGGAAAGCGGCAATATTTATCTACCGCCTGAATTGTTGCAAATATTAGCGATGCGGCAAATTAAAAAAATGTTGTCGCCGTTCAGCCGATTGACTTCCCGTGAATTCGATATTTTCTGCTTACTGGCCGAAGACTTTGAAATTGCTGAAATCGCTGAAAACCTCGGCGTCAGTGAAAAAACAGCCTTTAACTGCCAAACCAACATCAAAACTAAATTGAAGGTAAAGAACAAATTGCAGATGAATCAATGTGCTCAAAAAAATGGCTTAATTTAAAGAAATCGGTTAAAATTCCCAAAAAAAAGGAATTTTTCCTGTTTACTTATTTATTTGACTTGATCTATTTCAGGAGAGCAGTGATGAAAAAATTATTAGGCGGTTCAATAGTAGCGTTAAGCATGCTCGGTAATGCATATGCAGCAGACCAGGGTTTGGAGAAATGTATTGCCGCAGCGCAAAAAATCAAATCCGGTGAAAATCTGAAACTGGAAAAACTGAATGTGAACGGCAAACCGGTTTATGAACTGGAAATTCAGGATCCCAACGGTTTTGAATGGGAATTCATGTGCGATGCCAACAGCGGTAAAATCATTGAGACCGAAAGCGAAGTGGAATCAGTGAATAGCCGGGCATTTAAAAGCAAAATGAAAGTGACCGAAGAAGATGCGGCTAAAACCGCATTAAAAGCCTATCCGGGCGTCATTGAAGAAGTTGAATACGAAATCGAAGAAAACGGCGATGCTTCTTACGAATTCGATATCGTCAACAAAAAAGGCGTTGAGACCAAAGTGGAAGTCGATGCCGCCAGCGGCAAAATAATCGAAGTATCCATTGAAGAATGGGAAATCGGCGAAGAAGCTGACGAAAAAAGATAAGGAACGTCCATGTAATAACTTAAACATTTGACTTGTCTTTTTTCTCGTCTTCGGCGTTGCCTACATGGATGTAGGTAAGGGGCGTGAGCAGGAGCGGAAGCTTTGCACAAACAGTTACATAGCTTGCTATGCGCCTGTTTGTGCGCCTCGGCAACTGCTCCATGCGTTGCTCTACCTCCTGCATCCTTGCAGTCGTTGAATACGAAAAAAAATCCTGCGCCAAATGCCCAATTTATTTCATTCCCGTTCCTAAGCGGTTAACCCTGTAGGTCAGACTTCAGTCTGACCTTCGGGCGTTTCAAATCGCGAATCAATTAAGGGTGTCGCTCGCGGTTAGTCAGACTAAAGTCTGACCTACAGGCGTAATCTAGGGCTTAACCGCAATTCCCCAAGGATAACGCCCCACTGCGACTGATTTGGTCACTTTCATAGACTCCAGATCAATAATCGAAATATCATTGCTGATGCCGTTGCTGGTATACAAGCGCTTGCCATCCGGCGAGAAGCTTAAATTCCACACCCGCTGACCAACCAGAAAATATTTTTCCACCTCCAGCGTTTGCGCATCCACTAAGGCTACTCGGTTAGAAGGCCCTAAGGCCACAAAACCCCATTTGCGCTCTTTATCCACCACTACGCCGACAGGCTGCACCTTATCGTCGTTAACGCCTTTCACTTTAAAAGAGATTTTTTTAATCACCGAACGCTGATTCACATCAAAAATCGTCAGCGTGCCGCCCAATTCAGAAGTCGCCCACAATTGCTGGCTATCGGCGGTAAAATGTAGACCGCGCGGTCTGGGATCAATCAAACTGTTATCCACCACTTCCAGCGTTTTGCTGTCTATCCAGTGAATCATATTGGTGGCTTCCGAGGCGTTAGCGACCCAAACGCCATCCGGGCTGGTGGCCACCGGCTCCGGCTCAATCCCCACGCCTATGGTTTTAATCGCTTTCGCGGCTTTCACATCAATCGCGGTTACTAAAGCATCATCCTCATTGGCGACATACAGAAAATTGCCGTCCGGGCTTAAGGCGAAGGTTTCAGGATCTTCACCGGAAGGCAATTCGCCCACTGCTTTCAATGTTTCCGTATCAATCACCTGAATGGTATCGTCATCACTGGTGGCGATATATAAATGCCGATGATCATTGCTGATAGCGATGCCGCGCGGACGCTGGCCCACCGGCACGGTTTTCAATAATTTGCCAGCGATCGGATCAACCACCGCTAGCGCATTATCCTTTTCCAGAGTGACAAACACCGTTTCAGAATAAGCCTGACTGCCGCTGAGCAATAAAGCGGCAAAAAGCAATTGTTTCATAAAATCTCCAGTCCTGTTAAACACAGTTTTTTAAAATAAATGTAGGTCAGACTTCAGTTTGACCAGAAGACCGACATATTATACCGTTCTGTATTAATTCACCGCATTAATCAAGCCCTGCCGCCCGGCGATTAATGTGATTTCGGCAATAGATTTGGCGCCTAGCTTATCCTTAATTGACGTGCTGTGATTACAAACGGTTTTATAACTTAAACACAATTTTTCAGCAATTTCCCGCGATGTCATGCCGTTAGCCAGTAGACAAAACACATCAAATTCGCGGGGGGAAAGCTGGCGAACCTTGTCTTCCTCATGATCTTCCCCGACCATATTGGCGGCCAGTTTCTGCGCCAGCTCGGGCGCGATAAAAGTGCCGCCGCCTGCAATGGCGCGCACTGCCGTCACCAAAGTTTCAGGCACGCTGGATTTAACGATATATCCTTTAGCGCCGGCCTTGATGGCGCGAATCACATAAATCAACTCATTATGAATGCTGAACACCAGAATCCTGGATAATGGATCGCGGTTCAATAAGCGTCGAATGGTTTCAAAACCGCCGATGCCCGGCATTGATAAATCCAGCACCACAATATCGGGCTGATAACGCTCATAAAGCTGACAGGCTTTTTCGCCCCGGTCGCTTTCATAAACCTCGCCGATATCATCCGATAAACTTAAATAGGTCTTATACCCGGTTCTCACCACGGCATGATCATCAACCAATAATACTGTAATTTTATCGCTCACTTAGCGTTCTCATGTTAATGATGGTGAAAAATATACTTAGCACGGAAGCGGACGCCCTATTCAAATTTCCTATCATGCCAGTAATGCGGATCACTGACTATAGGAAAAATTCCTGAATACCAATCCGTTAAGCTAATGATTTTAACGATATACACCGGGAAAATTTCCCGGTGTATACGGGAAGAGTTCCCTACCCTTGCTGATTAAATCTCCCTAAAATGTGCGCTCGTTAACACTTTTGCAGCAGATAAGGTGAATGGCAGAGGAAATAAAAAGCGTCCCCGTTATTTTAAGCGTAGCGCAGGAAGCGCCGATTAATAAAATGCTGGCGGTATTTCAGGATTTAATGGATCACGATGGCTATGGAGATTTCCGGGTAGAAGTCAAAATACTCAAGCGGGGACAAAAGGAAGTGATTATCCACTATGGCAAACAATTTCGTTATGTGTTGGATCAAAATGTGTAACGTCAATACAGGCGCTGAGGGTGCGCTGTCAGGAATATTATAGGTAGCCGGTCAATAGGAAGAGAGGGTCTTCTGAGACGGGTTTAATGAGGAAACAATGAAAATTACAAAACAACAACAGGGTTTTACCCTTCTTGAATTATTAGTCGTCGTCGCGGTAATGGCGATTATTGCAGGCGCAGCCATGATGAGCATGAGCGGCCAGGAAGAACACGCCGGACAAGGCGTGGCGATGCATACCATGCAAACGCTGGAAAATGCTCAGCGTGAATTTTCGATTATCGAAAAGAAATTGCCGGATAATCTGGAATCTATGCTGTGTACTAACGCTGCCGCAACCACGACCAACGGTATGACGGTGGGTATTACCGCTAACCCGGAAGACCCGGATACTCAGGATAATGTCTTGATTAACACTGCGGCTGGTACCGGTGATGGCAGTACTATAACTATTACTGATGCGCGTATTTTCGGCGGCCTTTCCGATGCCGGCTTAATCGGCGGTGGTATGGCTAATTCATTCGCCTCTAAAGTGATTGCTGTTGATTTACCGACTGAAGGCGTAGATTTATTGTTTCAAGCTGGCATTACTTCGCTGCAATTTGCCGATGCGCTAGGGTGTGACGATTTAGATTCGACCGTAAGTATTTCAGATGAGTCTAATGACGTTGCGCTGGATGAATATCCATTAGTGAACACTGCTTTTGATGCGCCGGGTTCAGGCGGTGGTTTCGGATTGCCGGTAACATTGGATCCTGCAGCGACTGCGCCGGTTGTGATGTTTGAAGAGCCAGGCGATATTGGCGGTACAGACGGCGATATTATTGTTCTTCTGGGTATTGGTAATTCTTCTCAATTAGTCACAGACGGCGGCTATTTGGCGAAATCACCTCGCGACGGTAATGTGGCGGGTGATAAATACGGCCATTATGCTTTAGCATTACGTTTGGGTAATGATGCGGATACTGATGCTGACGGTGACTTTACGACTACTCCAGCTGATGTTACCTGGTTGGAAGAGCCTGAATTATTGGCTGTTGTTGATGCAGACGGCGATTACTACGAAGAAGAAATCGCTGAATTTGCAGGCTTAGAAGACGAGTAATCAGTGATGCGGGTTTAGCGCTCATCAAGCGATCAAAGCGCAGCAAAACTAAACAGGGTTGTCTGGTTTACAGAACGATTGCTTAAGGGCGCCAAGCCGCTCTTTAGATGGAAAATGCAGGTTGTGGGTGAGCTTGCGAACCACGACAAACAAGGTCAGATTAAACCTTGTTTGGGGTTCGTACCTCACCCCAGCCTACAGATGAATAGGATGCGCACCGCGCAGCAAACGCCTGAACGACAGTGAGGCCTTAGCAACGCGGAACGCCTGCACAAATCATTATCAAGCAGGATACTCAAGGACAGAGCGCAGGGATGCAAACCATGATGTTATCCCCCTCATGGAACAAAGCAAGGAAGCGTCAGGGTAAGCGGATTGCAAAGCAGTCTGTTTACCCTGGCGTTTGTTTTTGTCAGAAACCTCCGGGAGTGTGTTATCCCTACCTTAGTATGTTGAATAGAAGTATTAGTTTGAAAGTGTCATTACTCTCTGATCTGCGTCGTGCCGACTACACGCGCAGATTTTTTTTGCCTGGCAAACAATCCCCGCAATCAGGGTTTACCTTAATGGAACTGCTGGTGGTGGTCTCTATTCTGTCGATAGTGGCGGGGATGGTGATACTCACCCAGACCAGAAGCCGTGATTACAGTCAGGAGCAAGTGGTGCGCACGGAAATGGAGCAATTGCGGCAGGCGGTGATACGCTATTTTAATGATCAAAATGACTATGTCGGCATGAAGGGCGATTCGCCTGCAGATGTCAGTTTTCTCATTAATCAAAGCTATAGTTGGAATGCGGATTATCGCACTGGTTGGCGTGGGCCTTATATAAAAGGTGGGGATGTTTCTTATCGTACGCCTTATGTCAGTATCGGCGATGAAACAGCTTTGGGTTTCGGCGGCGAAGGCGACCCGGCCAGCGGAACCCTTAATGCCGATTCGGTATTAGCCAAACCCGATCCTTACAACCATCAATCAAGCAATGGTTTTTTTGTCTGGTGTTTGCAGGATACTCAGCCCTGCGTCGGCAACGATATTATTGATATTCCTATAGGCAGGCCTTATTTATTTTTTGATTTGGAAACTTACCATGATACCGGTAATGACCGAAAAGCGCGGATAGTCAGTCTAGGGCCGGATGGCGTTTATGATTCAGATCCGGCGGGTTGTGATGCTGATGAGACGGATACCGGCCATGCTGATTATTGCCAACGCGATGATGTCTGCACTGCCGCCAATGATGACCTTGTATTATGTTTTTAAATTCCGCTCGGTTAATCTCTGCCTTTATTAAAAGTGGTAGGCTATGCAGCGCATACCTTGCGCCATTAAACGCTACGCGGTGCGTACCCTACGGGATCGGCGGTGAAGAATGGTCGGATTATGTGGGGTATTTGATGATGATTAAGCGATATTTTTTATTGCGGTCTCTTCAAGTTGTAGGGTATGCACTGCATACCTCGCGCGGCCAAAAGGTACGCAGTGCGTACCCTGTGCGCTGCGGCGGTAAAAGAACGGCGGCTTGGGTGTGGGTTATTTGATGAAAACAAGGTTGCAACAAAACGGCTTCACCTTGCTGGAAATGGTCTTGGTGCTGTTGATCATGGGCATGGTGGCGAGTATGTCGGTGGCGTTTATTGATAATGAGGATAATCAATTGCGCTATGAAACATCGCTTCATAAATTAACCCTTTTGCGGGATGCCGTGATTAAGGAAAGGGAGTATCAAAACCAGGTCTTGTTGTCGGGTTTTGTGGTGGATAATGGGGTGTTGCCGCCATCAGGGAGTGAATTACAAGCATTAATAGCAATGGATGGCGCATGGAATGAAGATGGCGGCAATAATTGGTTGGCTTATACGGCGTTAACACCCCGTTATAAAATTTTAACGGGGGAAACATACGCTGATGTAGCTGGTATCACGGTGAATAAGGGCTATAGAGGCTCTTATATCGCTTCTGGTCTGGATAGTAACAATAGTTTTAATGATGGTTGGGGCGATACCTTTACCTTGGCAACCAGTGCTAATGATCTTGATTTAGGGTATTCAGCTTTCGGAAAACCAGGCGTGTATGGTGATGGCAATGATATAGACCGTGATGTCAATAGCTTTGACTGGTCTGTGCCATTATCTACTTTTACCCAAGTAAAGGTCGTTAATCGTACAGGGACTGACATTATCAATCCAACTTACAAGTTAGCGATGGTGATTTTCAGGAATGACGCGGTGGCTAGTGCTGATGATCGTTGGCATACATTTCATGCGACTGTTGATTTATCTTCAGCAACTATTATCCCCGATGATAATGCAACTGTATCGGGATTAAGTTGGCTGGATGAAGATGGCAATGATGCATCAACAGAGCGGGTTCCTGTAGGAAAAGTAGTGATAGTATTAGTTGATAATTCAAACCATTCGGACATTAAAGCAAAGTCCGTTATGCAAATTGCGCCGCGATACGCCTTATCCGAAATTACCCTGTCGATACAATGATGAAATATTCTTTTGCTGTTTCCCAAGCTCCAGCTTGGGAAACCCAACCGGAAGCTCCAGCTTCCCGAACAGCCTACAGAAAGCAAGAGCTTCCTTTCCCTTTCCCAAACCGGAGTTTGGGAAACAGGGCAACCGGGATTGATAACAGGAAGCTCAATGGATGACCGAAATACTATCCGACTCCCCGCCGGGCTGTATGCCTAAATCCAATATCTTTAAAAGCATAAAGCCCTCATGAACAATCCCCTACACCGCCTAAAACCCATGACAAACTGGCGTCAATCCATGTCCGGCGCTCACGCTCGTCTGTTTTTCTACAGCAACGGTTTTATCTTAAACGGTGCGGTGATTGCGCGTGACGGCGATGGCTTGAAGGTATTGGCGATGGCGGAAAGCAAGCAATTGCCGCAGCAAGCCTTGCCCACCTTGTTACAGGAGTTGAGTCAGCAGCTCGGCGGCTTGCCGAATAAGGCGATTATGCTGCATAGTCGGATGGCCTTGGGGTTGATGGATCTACCGGTGGAAGGGGCGAAAAACCTGCCCCGCGATAAACTGGATAATATCGTCCGTTGGGAAATGGAAACCCTGTATCAGGATCAAGCGCCGCAATGGAATATCGGCAATATACTGGTGCAGTTAGGGATTATTAGCGAACAAGAGCGTGATGATACTGTGCAGTATCAACAACAAGAGCGACATCGGGCGGCCAGTTTCGGCGGCAAGCTGCTACCGTTCGGCGAGATTTTGATTGAACAGGGCAAGCTGGAAAGCGAGCAACTGGAACAATCCCTGAAAATGCAAAGCCAGTTTCAGGAAGGCGATAGTCAGATTGCTTTCGGCTGGCATCAGGCTGCTTCTGAAGGCGGCTTGTTCGCTTCGGCAATGAGTGAGCTGGAAAGACAGCGTTGGCTGGAAGCGTTTGCTGAAAACAAGTTGCATATCGAGCGCTTTTATCCGGCGATGGGAGCGTTGGCGGCTTTATTGCCGGAGGAAGAAAACCAGTGTCTGCTGGAATTGCATCCCACCCATCTGGTTTGCAATGTGTTGAAAAAAGGTTTGTTCCAGAAAATTGATATTGTTGATCATCACAACAGCAGCCTGCAATTAAGCGATGTGGAAAATATTCTGCAACGCACGGATGGCAGTCTGAATAATCTCTATTTCTGGGGCAACTATCCGCGCACCGATGCCTTGTTGAATGAACTTGATTATCCGGTGGCGACGCTGGCCTTCCCGGATTTTTTGTTGACTCAGCCGCCGACCCGGCAAGCGCCTTTTTTAATGCCTTTGCTGGGGGTGGCGCGAGATTACTTTAATCAGAATTTGCAATACGGGCGAATTCCTTATGTGATGGGAATGGCGCCGCCGCTGGCCTGGTTTAAGCAGCGATCGACCCAGGTCGGCATGGTCGTGGTCGGCATTTTTGCCGCGTTATTGCTGACTGATGTGTATTTACAGCAGCAGATCGGGGATTTATCGGCGAAGATTGTCAAAATTAACGACGAAACACGGGTGCGCAGTAAACAAGCGAAACAAAGAAAACGCGACAATAAGCGTTACCGGGTATTGGATGATCAATTGATGACGCTGGAACAACAGTTGACCGCCCTGCAAGCCAAAAAACAGGCTATTGAAGGTAATTTAATCAACCGCCAAAAATTTATTCAGCAATTTCTGCCGATGCTGGTGGCCGGTATGGATGAGCATGTGATGCTGGATTCGGTGATTGAAGAAAGCTGGTATCGTTTTCAGGTTTCCGGGTTGGCGGCCAATCAGGCGGCTATCGACCGCTTCCAGCAGAACCTCAGCCGCTTTTTGCCGGAACACGGCATGAAGCTGGGCAATACCCCGAGTAATTTGATTAAACAGGGCGAACAGGCGGGCGCATATCGGTTTCTGCTGGAATTAGTGGCGGATAAGACGGCGGCGAAAAAACCATGAAACAGTTACAAACTCGCGAAAAGTGGTTATTAGGTATTTTGGCGTTGGTGATTTTGATTGCCGCTTATGTGCTGTTGCGCATTCATCCGGCTCGGATGCAATTGGCGGAATTGGAGAAACAGCAGAAATCGGCGCAGAAAAAACTGAGCAAAGCGCGATCCGGCGAGAATTTGTTGGGTTCGGTGAAGGCGATGGAGAAAAAAGTCGATGGGCTTAAACAAAAGATTGCCGTGGAAAGCCAGACCATGATGGGGTATCAACAAGAGTTTGTCGATTTGCAGCAGCAGGATAAACAAACCGATTTAAAGGCCGAAGTCACCCGCTTGATTGAACGACAAGGCTTGGTGTTACTGGAGATGGGCGAGGAGAGCCAGTCGTTTAATAATCTGGTGGAAGCGACGGGCGCTCATAACAGCGCCGATATTACCCGGCCGATGATCAAACTGATTTTAAAGGGCGGTTTCAGGCAATTGTATCAATTGATCGCTACTCTGGAGAATCTGGACTATACGGTGGTGATTACCCGTTTGTCGATCATGGCGGAAAAACGTTCGCCGACCGACCGTCAATCGCAATTGATGATTGATTTATCTTTGGCTTTATAACGATAGCGCAATGGAAACACAGGAAGACGTTTTAGAATTATTGGATAGCTTGCTGCAACATGCGGTGTACCGCGATGCTTCGGATATACACTTATCGGCCTATTGTTATCCGATTTACCGGATTCAGGGCGATTTGCAGGAAGCGCGGGAATTTTCGTTTTTATCGCCGGAAAGTCTAATCAATATGCGCGATAGCTTATTAGCGTATAAGGAAATGAGTGATCCCGGCGGATTGCAAGCCATTGATCTGGCCTATACCAGTTCCAAAAATCAGCGTTACCGGATTAATATTTATTCCGAGCGCGGTTCGGTGTGTTTTGCGATACGCTGGCTGAAAGGACAATTCAGCAGCTTTGATGAATTAAACCTGCCGGAGCAGATTGAGCAACTGGCGCATTTGAATACCGGTCTGGTATTGCTCACCGGGGCGACGGGCAGTGGTAAATCGACCACGCTGGCGGCTTTGTTGAATCATATCAACAGCGAGCGCAAATGCCATATCCTGACCATTGAAGACCCGATTGAATTTGTCCACCAAAATCAGCAAAGCATCGTTCATCAGCGCGAATTGCATAGCGATGTGGAAGGCTTTGCCGAAGCCGTGCGCGACGCCATGCGGGAAGATCCGGATGTGATTCTGGTCGGCGAAATGCGCGATAAGGAAACCATACGCGCGGCGTTAACGGCGGCGGAAACCGGTCATCTGGTGTTTTCCACCTTGCATACCAATGATGCGGTGGGAGTGATAGACCGAATTATCGGCTTATTCAGCGCCGATGAGCAAGTCAGCATACGCCAGCAATTGGCGATTGTATTGCGGGCGGTGGTGACCCAAACCTTGGTGTTGAACAGCGAGGGCGATCAGCGATTGCCGGTGAATGAAATTTTGATGGTTAATCCGGCGGTGGCGCATTTGATTCGCGAGCATCGGCCTGAACAAATCCGCTCAACAATGGAAACCGGTAGAGCCTTGGGTAATCAGACTTTTGATTATGCGCTGGCGCTCAGGGTGCATCAGGGTGAGGTGGCGGAACAGCGAGCCTTGGGTCTGGCGCATTCCAAAAAAGCCTTTAGCGACGCCTTGATCACCTTAAACAAAAGCGTCTTGTTGAGGAAGCGATAGCATGTCGGCGATACGCGATCATATTTTACTGGAGACGGCGGTGCAGCAAGCTCTGTTGAGCGCCGAGCAGCTGAATAAAATGCGTAAACGGGCGCAAACCGAACAAATCAATTTGCTGTTGCTGGCTTGTTTTGAATTACGCATTACGCCTTCGGTATTGTATCGTCATTATGCCGACTTAAAAGGTTATCGTTTTGTGGAGGGCGCTTTACAGCCGGATTTACAGGGATTGCGCAAGCTCGGTCTGGAACGCGCTTTGCAATACCATATCCTGCCGATTCTATGCGCTGATCAACAAAACAGCCTGCTGATTTTGTGCGCCAACCCGGAAGAGCGCAGCGTGCGGCAGATGGCCGCGCGGATGAGCAATGAACCCTTACTGGCGCTGGCCGAGCCGGAAAATATTCTGCAAACCTTACATAAATATGCGCCGGTGGTGCGGCCTTATGAGATGGAGGATTTGCAGGCGCCGCTATTCGATCCGGTTAAAACGGTCGCGGATTTGATGAATCATGCTTATTTGGCGCGAGCCTCGGATTTGCATATTGAACCGGAAGCAGACGGGGTTGGGGTGCGCTTTCGGATTGACGGCCGCTTGCAGAGCGATGGACGCTTGTTTAATCATGATCAGGGGGCGGCGCTGGTCAGTCGGGTGAAGGTGATGGCGGAGCTGGATATTGCCGAAAACCGCATTCCCCAGGACGGCGGCATGAGCCATCAAACGCCGGTTGATGTAGCCATTGATATGCGGGTGGCGACCTTGCCGACCCAGTATGGCGAAAGAGTGACAATTCGCTTATTGGGCGGCGATAAGCAGTTATTGGATTTGGCTAAAATCGGCATGTCGCCGGAGCATTTGGCGGCTTTTCGCAACACTATTGCCGAGCCGCACGGCATTGTGTTGATTACCGGGCCGACCGGCAGCGGCAAATCGACGACCTTGTACGCCGCCTTGAATGAAAGAGTCAGTCCCGAATTGAATATCCTGACCGCGGAAGACCCAGTGGAAATGCGTTTGCCGGGAGTCTCGCAATTGCAGGTTAACAGCAAGACCGGTTTTGCCGACGCCTTGCGCAGTTTTTTACGACATGACCCGGATGTGATTATGGTCGGTGAAATCCGCGACCGCGAAACCGCTGAAATCGCCATGAAAGCATCGCTCACCGGTCATTTGGTGTTTTCCACTCTGCATACCAATTCGGCTTTTGAAACCATTCCCCGTTTGGTTGACATTGGTATTGAACCTTATCTGGCGGCTTCCACCTTACGCTGCGTGATTGCGCAAAGATTGGTGCGCCGCTTGTGCGAACATTGCCGGCAGCCTTTGTCGTTGAGCAAGGCGCAGGCGGAACAATTGGCTTGCGCGGAAACCGAAGTCATGTATCAAGCAAGCGGTTGTGCGCGTTGTCAGGACAGAGGTTATCGCGGTCGCATCGCCTTGTTTGAAATTCTGTGGTTGGATGAGGAGATGGCGGAAGCGGTGGCTAACCGCAAGTCAATCGGTGAATTAAAGCAATCGGCGGGTCGCTTTACCAGTCTGGCCGAAGATGGGCGCGATAAATTATGGCAGGGCCTGACCTCATTAGCGGAGTTGCAGCGGCTGGGTTTATGGGGGCATTTAGAATGATTGATACGGTGATGGGCACAAGCTGTTATTGCTGTTTCCCAAGCTCCGGATTGGGAAACCTAAGCGGGGGACTCTTGCTTACCGAGTTTTACTGTTTCCCAAGCTCCAGCTTGGGAAACCTAAGTGGGAAGCTCTTGCTTCCCGAATTGCTTACAGGAAGCAGGAGCTTCCTTTTAAGTTTCCCAAACTGGAGTTTGGGAAACAGCATGAGCTGGAGTTTGGGAAACAGCATGGGCTGGAGTCCGAGAAACAACACGAACTGGAGCCTGCTCTATGCTGTTTAATTATCAAGCCATCGATGCGCAAGGCGTAGAAAGCGGCGGACAAAAACAGGCCGATAATCAGGATATGCTGGTGCTGGCCTTACGCGAGCAGGGCTTATACCCGATCAGCATCAGCGTTGTCGCCGATCAGGAAGAGACTCTGGCTGATGATGATATACGCTTGCAATTGCAGCGTTTTCAACGCTTCGGCGTCGGCATGAAGGTCTTTATTTTCCGTCAGTTGGCCTTGTTGCTGGAATCCGGCATTACCTTGAGCGAGGCGCTGGATCTGGTTGCCGGTATGCAGGTCGGGCGAGTGCGGCGTTTGTTGAGGAGCTTGAATGAGGATGTGCAGTCGGGTTTTTCTTTTTCGCAAGCCTTGGGCAAGCATGAAGCCTTGTTCGGTAAAATGGCCGTGCAGATGGTGTTAAGCGCCGAAGCCAGTGGCGAATTAGCGGAGTCTTTAACACGCATAGCCGAGCATATGGAGCGCCGCGCTGAATTAAGCAGTCAGGTGATTAATACGCTGATCTATCCCTTAATAACCTTATTGATGGCAATCGCTGTGTTTTTCTTTTTGGTGACCGGGGTGGCGCCAAAGTTCGCTGAATTTTTCGCCAAAACAGGCCGACAGCCGCCCAAGGAAATGCAGAATATGATTGCAGTGGCGGATTTTGTGCAGACGAATGGCTTGTTGATTGCCATTGTTTTGTTTTTGCTGTTTGTCTGGATCACGATGATTTATCGTAGCGAGCGCGGACGTTTGGCGATTGATACTTTGTTGTTGAAGATACCGCTGATAGGAGGCATTTTAGTCACCGGCGGCATGGCGCAATACAGTTGGAGCCTGGGTTCATTGTTGCGCAGCGGTTTGCCGATGGTGGAAACCTTGCATATCAGCGCTGACCTGATCGCTAACAAAGCGTTGTCGAACAGCATCATGCAGGTTGCCGAGCAGGTGTTGCAAGGGCAGTCATTAAGACGCAGTATTCAGCAGCCGCATATTCCCCGGCTGGTGCAGCATATGACCCTGGTGGGCGAACGTTCCGGGGGGCTAGTGGACATTATGTTTAAGTCGGCAAGCTATTATGAAAATGAGTTGCAGCGCAAGGCCAAGGCTATCGGCTCTATGGTGGAGCCAGTTTCCATTTTGCTGATCGGCGGGTTGGTCGGGTTTATCTATTTTGGTTTTTTTAAGGCGGTATTTGCCGTCTCGGCGGTATAAAACAATGATGAAAACAGCGAGTTGGCTATTAATCAGCGGATTGTTCATGCATGGCGGCTTGGCGTTGGCGGCTGATCCCTGGGTGGAAAAGCAACGGCAGATTCAGAATACCTTATTTGACCGTTTCACTCAGTTGGATAAGCGGCTGAATCAGGCCGAAAAACAGTCCGGCAAGTCTCAGGCCGCTGCGGATATGCCGGTTTATCAGCCGGTGGAAATAATAGACCCGGCATTTGTTAACGGCGAGCGCGATCCTTTTATGATGCCGCTGGCCTTGAAGCAACAAATGCAGAGATTGCAACAGCAGAGTTCAGTGGATCGTAGCCAATTATATGCATTTTCCCGCATTAATGCGCAGCAGATGCCGAAAATTCGCTTGAAAGGGGTGATGCACAAACCCGGCAAGCGTTCGCCTTTGGCGGTGATCGAAATGAATGATGAAACCTTTATGGTGAGAGAGTCGGATGAAGTCGGTTTTAATATCGCTGATCCATCTCAGGTGATTAAAATCAAGAAAATTGACCGGCTCAGTTTGTTGGTTGAAGTCGGCACTCTGGGCGAATTGCTCATTATCAGGTAGAAGATGAAAAAAACAGCGCTTATTGTGTTAATCGGCATTTATGCAGGGTTGGGGGTATCGCCTGGTTTGGCGCGGGGATTCAGAATTGCCGAGCTGGAGTTTAAACAGGCGCGGGTAATCGATGTCATTAGAGTGTTGGCGGAAGATGCCGGGACGAATATCATCGCCACCCCGGAAGCGGGCGACAAAGAAGTGACCCTGTTTTTAAAGAATGTCAATTTGGAGCAGGCTTTAAAAGCGATCTGCCGGATCAGTGATTTATGGTATCGCCACAGCGACGGCGCATACCGCTTAATGACCAAAGAGCAATACGGTAAAGAGCTGGTGGTGGGTGAAGATGATGCGATTCGGGTGTTTCAATTGCATAATCCGAATGTGACGGCGGTGGCTTCAGCGATTGAAGATTTATTTGATAACCGGGTGGAAGTGTCATACGGCGAACAGATTGGACAAAACAATGGTAGTCGGTCTGGCGGCAATAACAACGGTAATCGAAATAACAATAATCGCATTGGCGGTCGCGGCAATCGCAGTAACAACCGCAACAACAATAATCGTAGCGGCGGTGGCGGCGGTAGCGGTCGCAGTCGTTTGAGCGAACGCAATGCCTTGCCCGATGAGCTGACGGTAGAGCAATTGGCGGCTTTGGCTCAGGGCGGAGGCCAGGTGACGCCCGATCAGTTGTCGGCGGTTTCCGGGATTAACAAAATGATTTATGTCACCGTCAATATCGAGCATAACTTATTGATAGTGAAAACCAGCGATAACCGGGTATTGAATTCAATCGCCGAACTGGTTAAACAATTGGACAGGCCGCAGACCCAAGTGATGCTGGAAATGAAAATTGTCGATATTAAAGTCGGCGAGGATTTTTCATCCTTGTTTGATTTTGAATTGACGAATACCGGCGCTACCGGCGACAGCATTAACCCGATTATTTTAGGCGGCGGCGCATTTACCGGCGGCGGCAGTTTGGTCTATGAATATATCAGTAAACATATTAAAGCCAACATTGAGTTTTTGGAACAAAATAACCGATTGAATGTGGTCTCCAACCCGATGGTGGTTGCTTCCAATCATCGTCCGGCCACTTTATTTGTCGGTGAAGAACGAGTGATGGTGAGGGGCTATTCCATTGATACTGTCGATACCTTGAATAATACCCGAACCATTACTACGCCGGAAACCGAGATCGAGGAAATCGGCACCACCCTGGAAATTACCCCGCATATTAACCATGATGGCAGCGTGCATATTATTTTCCGGCAGGAGAATGCTACCTTGAATGAGTCTGGCGCATTTATTCCGGTGACTAATAGCATTGGCGGCGTGGTGAACCTGCCGGTGGACACTATCACGACTGCGCGCTTGGAAGGCGAAGTGTTCGCCAAGCATGGCTATACGGTGGCGGTCGGCGGTTTGATACGGGAAAGTTTTTCCCGCAGTCGTCGTAAAGCGCCCTATCTGGCCGATATTCCGGTGTTGGGAACCATGTTCCGTTCCACCATTGATGAAGATAGTCAATCGGAAATGGTGTTGCTGATTACTCCGTATATATTGAATGAAGGCGATCAGAATGAATCCTATGATCCGGCCGGTCGATTTAATAAATATGCGCCGGGCTTGGCTTTTCAAGCTAAGAAACTGCCGGAAAAAGACAAGTCCGACCCAATGCCGCCGGTTTGCGGTGAATACTGCTCGCCAAAATATTTAAAGGAGTCGGATCTGTGAACAGAATAATATTATCGGCTTTGATGTTGCTTAACGGCTGCGCTCATATCGGCCATGATTCTGACGCGGTGATAGCCGCAGAAAATTGTTACGCCTATCGCTACGGCGATAAAATCCGCAAAATCAATTTTCCCAAAGCTTTTGACTGGTGTCATCGTTCCGCCAATCTGGGTAACGCCGACAGCCAGACCTTACTGGCTGAAATTTATTATTTGGGTTTGGGCGGCGAGGTGGATGCCGACTATGCGACAAGCTGGTTTGAAAAGGCGGCCAAACAAGGCCATGCTCACGCTCAATATATGTTGTATCGTATTTACGGGAAAACAAATGATCCTGTATTACAGGAACGCGCCGGGTATTGGTTGAAGCAAGCAAGGTATAGCGGTTATGCGGCGGCGCTGGAATCCGGACAATGATGCGCAATCTATACCGACTATGGAAAAAAGTAGGTCGGGCTTCAGCCCGACAAACATGTTGAATGGGATGGATGCGCACTCAACAAGCGGGGGCGCATGAGTGTGAACAATGAAAACTGACAAGCATATTAACGCCTAATTGACGCCAAAAACATAATCCAGATTAAATTCAATTTCAGTAAAGGGTTCTATGCGAAACTTGCCGGTTGTTTCGAGGGTTTCAATCACCGAGTATTTGCCGTTAATGAGTTGGTAAGCGATTAACACGCGGTCTTCAGGCCAGATCAGCCAGTAATAGGGAACGGCATATTTTTGCAGTAAAATAAAATTGTGGCAGGTATCTTTTTTTTCATGCCCAGGGGAGACTATTTCGCAAACCCAATCCGGTATGACGCTAACAACGCCGCTGGGACGCTCAGTAATCCGCTGTTTGCGCCAGCCGGCGATGTCGTGGGTTGGGCATTGATGCTCATTGTAGCGGACGCTGATTTCGGTGGCTATCCACCAGCCTTCCGGGCCGTTTTTGCGTCGGTAAAAACGTAATTCCCCGGCAATTTCATTTTGCGCTTCGCCATGTTCGTAACGCGCCATCGGACGTTTAATGATTTCACCATTGATTAATTCCATGCGCTCATCCGTGCGCCAACTGATTTCCAAGTCATCAATGGTTTTAAATTTTTGAATTTCCATCACTTTATTATAATAGAGTCTCAACCAATTCATCTTAGCTCACTATGAAAAAAAGCTCCAGCTTGCGCGTTCAAATCAGTTACCGTATTTTTCTATATTCCGTTTTTATCTTGATGTTAGGCGGCGCAGTGGCAATCTGGCAAGCGCGTAACGCTGTTCAAGATGAGGTGGAATCCTCTATCAATCTGGCTCTGCAATTGGTTAAGCTGGGGTTTTCTACAGCGCCTAATATCAATATGAATGAAACCGGTTGGCTGTATCGTTTGAGCGGTTTGAATCAAACTCGACATTTGAATATTCAAATCAAGGACTCCAGCGGCCGCATGACCGACATCACCGAAAAGACGCCGGAGGGGGCATTGGTTGATATGCCTCCGCAATGGTTTATTGATTTGGTCAGCGGCATATACCCAAAAGCCGAGTATCCGATACAAACCGCTGATAAAAAACCGTTAACGCTGATCATTCAAGCCAATCCGCTGGATGAAATTATCGAAATCTGGCAGGAGACGGTTAATTTTTTTGTGACGATCTGCGCCCTGCTAGTGTTGACTTTTTTGGCCGTGCATCTGGTGTTTAATAAAACCCTGAACACCATAGGCATCATTATTGAGAATCTGAAAATAATTGAAACCGGTGAGTATCGGCAAAAGCTGCCTGAATTCGACACCCAGGAATATGATCATATTGCCCGCGCAATCAATCATATGACCGAGGTGTTGGAGCTGACCCGCAGGCAAAATCAAGCTTTAACCCAACACTCACTGCAAATTCAAGAGGAAGAACGGCAGCGGCTATCCCAGGAATTACATGATGAATTAGGTCAATCGTTAACCGCCGTAAAAGTCATGGCGGCGACCGCGAGGCATCAGCAAGCGGATATTCCGCCGATCATGGCATCGATCACCGAAATCTGCGATCATTTGATGGCGGTGGTGCGCTCGATGATGCAGCAATTGCATCCGTTAATCCTGACCGAACTGGGTTTAAAAGCCACCATTGCCGAACTGACTCGGCATTGGCGAGAGCGCAACCCGGCGTTGACGATAAATCTGCAATGCGACGATCAAGTTGATCATCTGGATCAACATATCACCATTCAGTTATTCCGGGTGATTCAGGAATGTTTAACCAATATTAATCGTCATGCCGATGCGACTGAGGTAAATATCGAGGTCGTAATAGCAGGCGATAGATTACAGATGCATATACAGGATAATGGTCAGGGCTGTGAGCTGGATGAATGTTCCACCGGTTTCGGTTTGTTGGGAATGCGGGAGCGCATCAAGTCTTTGGATGGCCGGTTTAAAGTTGTATCGAAGCCCGGCGAAGGAATGAGCATTCAGGCTAATATGCCTGTCGATAGTGTGTAGGGTGCGCTCAACCCCAACAACCCCAAAAAACCTCCTGTTGTTGGGGTTCGAAGCTCAGCTATTTTTGTCTTTAATCACTTCTCTGGCTTGTTGATCAGCATGATAGGAAGAGCGCACTAACGGCGCGCTGGCGACTTGCTCAAACCCCAGTTGCCTGGCGATGTCGTGATAGCGATTAAATTGTTCAGGGGGAATATATTCTTTCACCGCCAGATGATCTTTACTGGGCTGCAAATATTGACCCAGGGTTAACATTGTACAACCGTGTTCAATAACATCTTTCAAAACGGCAATGACCTCTTGCTCGGTTTCCCCCAGCCCTAACATGATGCCGGTTTTGGTCGGAATCTCCGGCATTTGCGCTTTAAATTGTTTCAACAATTGCAAGGATTCCAGATAATTCGCGCCGGGTCTGGCTTCCCGATAAAGTCGGGGAACTGTTTCCAGATTATGATTAAACACATCACAAGGTTGTTGCTGGAGTTTTTCAATCGCAAGCGCCTGTCTTCCGCGAAAATCAGGCACTAAAATTTCCACTTTAGTATTCGGCGTTGATTGCCTGATTTGGGCGATGCAAGCGGCAAAATGTCCAGCCCCGCCATCGCGTAAATCATCGCGATCAACCGATGTGATCACCACATATTTCAGGGCCATATCAGCGATTGTTTGCGCTAAATGAATCGGCTCCTGCTCATCCAAAGGTTGCGGTTTGCCGTGGGCGACATCGCAAAATGGGCAGCGGCGGGTGCATAAATCGCCCATGATCATAAAGGTGGCGGTGCCGTGGCTGAAGCATTCGCCCAAATTGGGGCAGGCGGCTTCTTCACATACTGTGTGTAAGCTGTTTTCCCGTAACGATTTTTTGATTTGGTTGACTTTATCGTTATTGGGTATTTTGATTCGGATCCAGTCCGGTTTACGCAATAAGGCTTCCGGCTTTTCGACTTTCACCGGTATCCGCGATAATTTATCGGCATTGCGTTGGTGAGTGTCCGGGGTAGAGCGAGAGGGAGATTCCACTTTCATCGGTAACAATTTTTTATAATGTGATGGAGTACCGGAACAGCCAGTTCATACGTTTCAATATGTATCTGCTGGTCGGCAAGCTGGGTGACTTCTAGTCCTGCATAGCCGCAAGGGTTAATTTGCTGAAACGGAGCGAGGTCCATGTTATTGTTCAAACTCAGGCCGTGATAGCAACAACCGTTTTTAATGCGCAAGCCGACCGAGCCGATTTTTTTCCGTCCCAGGTATACGCCCGGCGCATCTTTACGCGCTTCAATTTTTAATCCATATTGCGCCAAAGCGCTGATCATGGCGTTTTCCAAGCAACTAATCAGTTGTCGAGGCCCTTTATTCAAGCGTTTAATATTCAATAAAATATACAGCACTAACTGGCCGGGACCGTGATAAGTAACCTGGCCGCCGCGATCAGTTTCTACAACCGGGATATTGCCGGGGTTGAGTATATGTTCCTGTTTGCCGTTTAAGCCTAAGGTAAATACCGGCGGATGTTCAACAATCCAGAACCGGTCAATCTCATCAGCTTGTCTTTGTTCGGTGAACTGCTGCATCCGCCGCCACACCGATTGATAATCTTGTCGACCCAGCTTATCGATACGATAATCCATTAATCCAATTTTTTCGATGCGCTGAATGCGCCGCGAATATCGCCGGTTTTGAATCCTTTTGCCTGATCGGCGGGATAGTGCGCGGCTAATTTTTCAGCAACAGGTTCGGCGATGTTGTCGCCATGACATTTTAAACAAAGCTCGCCCGTTGGAATGGCCTGCATATAGCGATAATAACGTTGACCGTCTTTTTCAATGATGTGTTCATGCTGTAGGTCGGCGATAGCAACGCCCTGTTGCTTGCGCTTTTCAAATTGCGCTAGAACAGTCGTTTCCCAGGCGGTCGGCATATTAAGCGGATTTCGCACTTTTAAGGAAGTTCTGCCGATTTGCCATTCATCATCCGCATTACGGAGCTGCTGGACTTTAAGCTGACAGTTGCCAATAGCCGCCGTCGGTCCGTCATTTTTTAGGCTTTGTTGTAATTCCGATTTCAATTGCTTGCCATAAGCTTTAATCAATTGCTGAGCCTGTGTTTTCAATGTTTGTTGAGGTTCCGCCCAACTGGCGGCGGCAAACAAAATGGCGGGAATAGCGACATAGTTTATTTTATTCATTCCCTCACCCTTACAAGGCCATTAGGACATGCGGCGAGTCAGTCAGGCTTTGATAAATTGCATCAAGCTGCGCTCGGCTCACCGCTTCAATAACCACCGTGACCGATAAATATTTACCGCCTTTACTCTGTTTACTGGTTACCGCGCCTTCATGTAAGTCATCAACATGTGCGCGAATCAATTCAACGACAATTTGATCAAATTCCGGCATATTTTTGCCCATCGCCTTAATTGGAAATTGGCAAGGGAATTCCAATAATGTTTCTTCACTCATCTCGAACTACCGCTTATCGTTTCAGCAACAACATGGCTTAATCATATAATCTTTGCAACACCCCGCCTTTGCCGATTGCGCTCTTCGCAATCAAGGGTTTGCTAATCATCACATCACCGGCCAGACTGACATTTAAGGTGCCGACTTGCTGACCTGCCGAGACCGGCGCGACAATTTTGGCATCGACGCGGGTTTCAGCCTTTAAATCTTTGAAATGACGCCTTGGAACTGTCACATAGAGATCTTCCGATATTCCGACCGATAATTGTTTTTTATCGCCTTTCCAAACCCGGGTTTCCAATAAGCCTTCTTTGGCGGAATAGAGTTTGTGGGTTTCGAAAAACCGGAAACCATAATTCAATAAGGATTGCGATTCATTGGCGCGGGCGTTTTCGCTGGCGGTGCCCATGACGACTGAAATTAAACGCATATCATTGCGTAACGCAGAAGCCACCAGACAATATCCGGCTGCTTCGGTATGACCGGTTTTAACGCCGTCGACAGAATCGTCGCGTCTAAGCAAGCGATTGCGATTTTGTTGCTTAATCCCGTTAAAGGTCATTTCTCTTTGCGCATACCATTGATAATATTCAGGGAACTCATTAATCATGGCGCGGGTTAAAATCGCCAGGTCTCGCGCCGTGGTGTAATGATCATCCATCGGTAAGCCGGTGCTGTTGCGAAAATGAGTATTGCTCATGCCTAAGCGTTGCGCATGTTGATTCATTAACGAGGCAAAGGTGGACTCATCCCCGGCCACATGTTCGGCCAAGGCGACGCTGGCGTCATTGCCGGATTGAATAATCACCCCTTTTAACAACGCTTCAATCGAAACCTGTTTATTAACTTCAATAAACATTCGGCTGCCCGGCGTTTGCCAGGCCTTTTTGCTGACCGTCGCTTTTTCATCCAACGTTAAATGACCGTTTTGCAGTTCTCTGCAAACCACGTATACGGTCATAATTTTTGTCAAACTGGCCGGCGGCAGTTTTTTATCGGAATTTCTTTCCGCCAGGATTCGGCCGCTTTGATGATCGCTCAAATAAAAGCTGCTGGCCGCGACAGTCGGCGCTGGCGGAATCAGAACCTTGCTGGTGTGAGCTTCAGCGAATAAACAAAAAAGTAGTGTAAACCAAGCAAAATGTTTTAAATAAAAGTATTTCATAAATAAGAAAAATGAATATTTAGAGATAATTGTTCCCCATACGATCATTATACTATTTTATTTAATTCACCCCGCCGAATATTCGCTTGAATTTTTTTGGGTTAAGTGTTTGGGTACGACTTAATATTTCTGCCAGAGAATTAAATGTTGTAGTTATAATTGGTGTGATATTGATGGTTATCGCTTTTTTATGCTGGTTGGCCTGGAAAGGTGTGAATGCTTAAGGAAGAAAAACATCGGAAAGCCGTATGCGGGGAAACCGCGTGTCCGGTTTGATGAGGGGAGGCAGTGCAATTATGGTTTTTTTATTAATGAATAATACAGTCTTCTACTCTAATTGCCTTGCTAACCAAACAATAACATCAATTCTCTGACCCCTTTGATTTTCCTTTGATTAGTTGACCTACCTTGCCAGAGCGGGACT
>SPJK01074466.1_pt1 | contig 25005 bp, 22 predicted proteins | sample 3741771 | NCBI WGS metagenome assembly SPJK01 (sample SAMN10925997, study PRJNA522277) | cold seep metagenome | isolation source: Elba SIP-enriched marine methane seep metagenome, extraction at timepoint T2 | place: Italy: coast of Elba, Mediterranean Sea
ATCAAGAAGCAAGCCATTGAATTTTAGTAATAAAAAATATTAATAGACAAAAAGAATATGAAAAAAAATTATCAATTGAGTCAAGTCCAGATGAAAAGCCGGCCGCCTTCATTTCTAACCAATCGTAAAAACACCGGATACAAAAATCTAATCCGTGGCAAAAAAGGCTAATTTTGTCGGCATTGCATAGCAAGGCTTTCGGCTGTGCCGAAAGCCGTAAAGGGACACGTGACGATATCAACGTCACTCTAGTAGAGAGTAGAGGGATCGGAGGTATACTCAGAATTATCTACGTCAAGATCTACTCTGCACGGCGATATTTGAAACAGGTCGCTGGTTTTCATCTCTCTACCCTCTACCTAAGGACCGTAGTAATGGTCCGTGTCTCTCTACGGGCTTTCACCGAAAGTCCAGCTTATAGGCACATTAGTAATCTATTCACAAGTTCTAAAACCACGACACCCATGCTCGAAGCCCCGATTCAGGAAAAGATCAATACCTGGCTGGAAGGCAATTACGATGCCGAAACAAAAGCCGAGATCAAGGCCTTGCTCAATGATGGCGATACCACCACGCTCACCGATGCATTTTACAAGGATCTGGAATTTGGTACGGGTGGAATTCGCGGCATCATGGGCGTTGGCTCCAATCGCATTAACCGCTACACCTTAGGCGCTGCCACTCAAGGGTTGAGCAATTATCTGCTGAAGCAGTACCCCGACCAACAAATCAAGGTTGTGATCGCTCACGATAGCCGGAACAACTCACGGGAGTTCGCACGGCTGGTAGCGGAGATCTTCTCAGCTAACGGCATTTACGTCTATTTCTTTGACGGCTTACGCCCAACGCCGGAGCTCTCTTTTGCTATCCGCGAATTGGGATGTCAAAGTGGTGTGATGCTCACCGCCTCGCACAATCCAAAAGAGTACAATGGTTACAAAGCCTACGGAAGTGACGGTGGGCAATTGACCCCTCCCCACGACAAGAATGTGATCAATGAAGTGGATGCTATCCAGAGTGTCGATGAGATCAAATTCGACGGGATAGCCGCAAATATTGAAACCTTGGGCGCTGATTTTGACCAACAGTATCTGGACGCCCTACTACACTTGTCCATCTACCCTGACGCTATTGAGCGGCAAAAGGATATGAAGATCGTCTTCTCCCCCATTCACGGTACGGGAGCGGTGATGGTGCCGCCCGCACTGGAAGCATTTGGGTTCAAAAACATCCTGCTGGTCGAAGAACAGATGAAGGCAGATGGTAACTTCCCTACGGTTGTGTATCCCAACCCTGAGGAAAAGGAAGCCCTGACTTTAGCGCTTCAAATGGCCGCCAAGCAGGATGCGGAACTAGTTATGGCAACCGACCCTGATGCCGACCGGGTAGGGATTGCCGTAAAAAACGACAAGGGCGAATTCATCTTAATGAACGGCAACCAAACAGCGGTGCTGCTGATCCATTATGTGATGATGGCCTGGGAAAAAGCCGGCAAGCTGACTGGCAGTGAGTATATCATTAAGACCATCGTTACCTCTTACTTAATCGACAAGATCGCCGCCTCCAAGAATATCGAATGCTTCAATACCTTGACCGGTTTCAAATGGGTTGGTCAGATTATGACTCGCCTCCAGGGCAAACAGACCTTTCTGGCCGGCGGAGAAGAAAGTTATGGCTTATTGGTCGGTGAACATGCACGCGACAAGGATGCCGTTATCTCTTGCGCCATGATCGCTGAGATGGCCGCCTACTACAAAGACCAGGGTAGCAGCCTCTTTGATGCCTTGATCGATATTTATCTGGAATATGGCTTCTACAAAGAAAAGCTAGTCTCTCTGACCAAGAAAGGCAAAGCCGGTGCTGAGGAGATTAAGGCTTTAATGGAGCAATATCGAAATGCTCCTCCGGCTTCACTGGGCGGGTCGAAAGTGGTGCGCACAAAAGATTACCTCAGCTCTGAAGAGAAAAACTTGGAGGATGGTTCCGTAACGAAGATTGACCTTCCTACCTCTAATGTACTGCAATTCCTGACCGAAGATGGCAGTATTATTTCTGCCCGACCGTCCGGCACCGAGCCAAAGATCAAGTTCTACTGTAGTGTGAACACCGGCCTGGCTAGCAGGGACGATTTCTACCAGGTAGAAGCACAACTAGATGCCAAACTAGAGCGGATCATGAGCGATCTCGGCCTATAATATTGTTCTATACTTATTACGAAATGATTTGGGAATTTTTCACTTGCTATTGTTGCCCCCAGCTGCGTTGTCAAGCCTCGCCACAGCTCAGGCTGTGTCTACGTTTGACGCCTTGCCGGTAACAATACTAGTGGTGTGATAATTTCCCCCAACCACTCCGTGCTGAGTATATTTGAAATTCAACATTGGTGAATAAGGATATTGGGTATTCCGTTTTGACGGAATATCCAATATCGAATGGCCAACTTCCAACACCCTGCAGGGGAACGAAGCGTGAAAGATACCTATCAACACAAGGGACTTCGCCAGCAATTGGTCCATTCTTTACGAAAGAAGGGGATCAGTGACGAAGATGTGTTAGCTGTCATCGAGCAATTACCTCGACACTTTTTCATGGAGAAGGGTTTCGAAGAATGGGCCTACCGCGACAAGCCCTTCCCGATTGGTTGTGAACAAACGATTTCCCAACCCTATACTGTTGCTTTTCAAAGCAGTCTATTGGCGGTAGAAAAACGACAGAAAGTCTTAGAAGTGGGTACTGGTTCTGGCTATCAGGCAGCCGTACTGGCGCTACTAGGCGCACGAGTATTCACTGTGGAACGCCATAAGCCGCTATACCTCAAAGCAAAAGCTCTGCTTAAAAGCGTTGGACTGGGACGCATTCGTTGCTATCACCGGGACGGTTATCGCGGTTTACCAGAATTTGCTCCTTTCGATCGCATTCTTGTAACGGCCGGCGCACCAGCAGTACCACCGGCCCTTAAGGAACAATTAGCCGTTGGCGGGCTATTAGTAATACCTGTCGGAAAAAAAATCCAACGCATGCTATGCATCACTCGAGTAAGTGAAACAGAATGGCAGGAAGAGGATTTTGGTGATTTTCGCTTTGTCCCCTTCCTGGAGGGAACCGAATAGGGCGAGTGCCACTAATTTAGAGCCTGTTGGGAAATTTGGTCATTCGTCGAAAACGAGGTCATTTTTCTCAGGTCAAGGCGCTAAAACCGGAGTTACGCAGCGCGTAATTAGGATTTTTGCAACGTAGAATTGAGGAAAATGGGCCGTTTGTAGGCCAGTTACTAAATTCCCGACAGGCTCTTAGATTTTTGGCAAAACCTAAAGTCGTAGTGGGAGACGTGACAATTTCATTGTCACTGGGGTAGAGAGTAGAGGGATGAACCGACAGGCCCCTAAAAAAAGTAATTTCGAAGATCAGCCCGAACCTATTGATGTCGGGAATTATCTTTTACTTCTTCTTATCGCTCTACTCTCTACCCTAGGGACTAAATAATGACCCGATTCTCTCTACTGACTTTCACGAAAGTCAAGCTAATTTACCCGGCGCCCTGTAGCTACTCGGCGATTAACATCTGTACGGTTAACCCTATTCAGGTCGACTTCGAGGGTAGTAAAGGCACTACTTGCATCCACTTGCCATTTTTGGCCCGCATAGGTAACGGTACCTTGACGTCGGCCCCACTCACTGGCCAGCAATACATAGCGTTGATTAGCTCTGGGATTAGGTCCAAATACCAGAAAGCGCTCATCTCCACCTTCTTCAAAACTAACCGCAAAGCGATTGGCTTTTGGACTAAACAGGAAAACGCCCGGTGTTCCTCGGCGGAAAGTAACCTGATCTACCCGACGGCCGTTCACCATCTTGATCTCACCCTGGATGATCTGGGAAGAACCACCGCCTAATTCGCGGTACAACACAATATCATCTGATAGATAGAACTGGATACGTTGAAGCTCTGAATCAGTCCAATTATTGTCTTCGTATAGGTTTTGAGTAAAGGGACTGAGGGTAGGTCCGCAAGAAGAAAGCATCAGGGTCATTAACAAGAGACTCCCAAGCTGTATAAAGGCACTTTTCATTTTGCACACTGTTTTCTGGGTAATACTGCACTGCCTTAAATATACAGCTGGGGTCCGCCTCCTGCCAGGATATTAAGACTCTTTAACCCGAGCCTTAACGAAGTTTAACATGCCTCCTATTCGAAAATGGCTGCCATGAGTGCTTTGCGGAGATCTTCTTTTGGCCCATCGATCGTCAAAGAGGTCGCATTGTAGGAAATCGCCAGGCTCGCCCCTTCTGTTGGATAGTGAAAAAGGAACGCATTGAAGGCAAAGATGGCACCGGTATGTCCATAAGCAGCCCCATAGGGCGTTTGAAACAGATCGATCCCTAAGCCTGTGGACTCCCCATCCCAATCAAAGTCGGCCTGATCAGTTGGCTTCACGAGTAAAGACTCGGTCATTTCTTCCAAAGAAGCCGTGCTAAGAATGTCGCCGGCAAGTAATGGCTCAATGAAGTGTATTAAATCGAGCGCATTGATCGCGATCCCTCCATCACCCGTAGCCGCATCCGATACTTCAACGTGCATAAAGTCGATAAAACGTTCTCCGTTGAGTTCTAGGTAGGGTCGGGCTGTTCCGGCAGGAATTGGTCGCTCGGGTGTGCCCATCACGGCGCTGCTGAGGCCAAGCGGTCCAAAGAGCTTGCTTTGTAAAGCCTCCGGAAGAGTCAGGCCGGAGGCTGCTTCCACCACCAAGCCAAGCAAAACAAAGTTGGTGTTAGAATAATAGTAGGCCGCTCCTGGCGCATTATTGGCTGGTTTCCCCTGGGCATATTCCAGTTTTTCTGCCGCCGTCAATTGATAGAAAGGTCGGTTGAGCGCATCAAAAAGCAGGTTGTTATTGTCGAGATAGTCGTACAGGCCACTCGTGTGATTGAGCATTTGCCGAAGACTGACTTCTTTCCCATTGGCCAGGTCACCGATTACCTCATCACCTAACCATTGGTCGAGGCGGTCATCAATAGACAACACCCCCTCATCCTGCAATTGAAAAATTAAGGTAGCAGTAAACACCTTCGAAATACTCCCGATCATCATCTTATGGCAGGCATCCAGGCTTACTTCGTTTGGAATATCTGCCATTCCAGCGGCGCCAGTCCAGGCTTGGCCATCCGGCGTACGCAGGGCTACCTGCACGCCAGGTAGGCGAGTGGCATAGTTATCAAGCAAGGCTTGAAATTCGGCGGCTTTCGGATGATCGGCTAGCTCGCCTGTACAAGCATACTGTGCGGGCGAAACTATAGTCGCTTTTTCACAACTGAAGAATACCAGGTTCAAGCATACTATTACTAGAGCAATGCGATTCATAATTATTGGTTTACTCTCTTACAAATTCTGCGCTGAGGAACCTCCTGATTTTCAAGCGCATATTGACCACGACTTGAGGAGGCCCGCATCATTCGCCAGAAAAGGCAATTGATTGAGGGGTTATTGGAAAGGGTGAAAGTGGAGGCCTACGCCCCAGAATTGGTGGAAGAAGAAAGCCAGCGGCACCTCCGGTGCGTACTGGTAAGAAACCCGAAGAGCTGGACTATTAGCATGTTGGCCTAGTTGATACGACAAGCCAAGGCCCACTGATGCCATCAAAAGCGACGCTCCTGAGTCCGTTACTTTTTGCCACTGCCCATCTTGATAGCCATATACCGGGCTGGCGTGAAAACTATGCAGGTAATTGACACCCAGGCGGGCATCGGCAGCAAAACGGTCGGAAAAATGATATCGATAGCCAATTTCCGGGCCTAACCAAATAGCATTCTGAAGTTGCTGGTGATGAAAAAAGCCAGCCTGAATACCGAAGAATAAATCAGCTTTTGGTTGGGCGCTTAGCCTCCGTTCGACACCCAGCTGAAATCCAGGATTCAGCGGAGCATCTAACCAGTGAAATCCAGGTTGGGCTCGATTCGTTTCCGTTAAAAGCATAACCTGAGCAGACCAAGGCGATGTGCTTGTAGTGCGCTGGGCTGAAGCTTCTGTAGAAACACAAAACAGGCTTAACCAGATGAAGATAAATCTAAGTAAAGAGCCAAAGACGAACTGTTGGTGCATGGGGGAGATTTTTTGGTTGCTCCAAATGTATGGGCAAGCAAAATGTGGCACGTCCGAAATTGTTAAGTGGTGGTCCGAAACTATCAGATAGACCCATTCCACTGGGCTTCCCGTCCTAATTAGGCGCGCGCTTGTCGGAAGGAGGAAGGTGTTAAGCCCGTCGATTTTTTGAACGCGCTATAGAAGGTTGATTTGGAATTAAAGCCTGCTTCGTAGCCAATGGAAAGCAAACTATATTGATCAAACTCTGGATCCAGCAGCATTTCTTTCACATCCTCTACGCGGAAGGTGTTGATGTAATCCGAAAAATTCATACCGGCTGCACTATTGATTTGCTGCGATAAATAACCACTGCTGATCCCCAATTTTTTTGCCAGGGCATCACGATTTAATTCTGGGTCTCGATGAAGGTGCCGCACCCGAAAGAGGTGTTCGATGCGCTGCAAATAGTCGTTGGTCGCTTCCGTTCTTACGATTGGTTTTGCCGAAGTAACATCAGGAACAGGTATTTCACGTTCCGCCAATATAGACTTGATCTCAAATTTCTCTTCGGCCAGTTTAAATTGAATCAGGCCTCGGTAGCTCACCCAGAAGAAAAGAATGGTGATAGCTGCCCAAAGTTCGTCGGTATAATCAAGCCCGGTGAAAGCATCGAGCAGCCAGCTGCCAATCCAAAGGCTAATAATGACAGTGGCCATCAGCCAGAACTGGCGAAACCAATTGGTAGGAAGAGCAGGCCGGTAGTTGCGGATAATTAAGCGGGCCCAGATACAAAGTGCGATCGCAAAAACGAGGGTACCGATCGCTTCCCAAAAATAATAGGTATCCAAAGCCGGCTCGTTGGCTACAAACGACCATCGATATAGGTGAAAATCCATATCGAGATCAATCGCTACGTTCATCACGAGCGTAATAATGAAGGGGAAGTAGAGCCAGTATTGATGCCGGCTATCCGCTAGCGGATGACCCAAGGCATAGGCAAAGTAAAGTAGGAAGGTGACCGGAAACAAATATTCCCACATGATGTCGTTCATCATGATTATCCAATTATTGTCCCAGCCGGAAGACAATAAGGTGTAATTGAGGCCCATCAGGGCCACCGTCCAAAAGGTAAAAGCCAAGTATTGGTTGGAACGGCTCTGGAAAAAGCGAGAAAACAGGATAACTGCACCCAGCACGAAGCCCTGTACAATGCCCAAGATGATTAAGATAGTGACGATGTCAAGTTCCAAAGCAGATCGTATTTCAAGTCGGTGAAGCGAAGGTTTTCGCTTAGAGGATGCGCGGAATTAGCGTTTACCCTGGAAAAAACTACTTAAAAGCGTACTGCAATCGTCGTGGAGCACACCGAATTCCACTTTGGTTTTTGGGTGCAGCAATTCCCGGCCAAAGCGCATAAATCCACGCTTGTCATCGCCAGCGCCGTAGACGAGTCGATCAAGCTGTGCCCAGGCCAAGGCTCCTGCACACATCACGCAAGGTTCCAAGGTTACATACAGCGTGCAGTCTTTGAGGTACTTGCCACCCAGGTAGTTGGTAGCTGCTGTAAGGGCAATGATCTCTGCATGGGCCGTCACATCAGTCAGCTGCTCGGTTTGGTTATGGCCGCGCGCTATGATTTGGTTTTGGCAAACAACAACAGCACCTACCGGTATTTCGCCGCGTTCAGCAGCAAGCGAAGCCTGGTGTAAAGCCTGTCGCATGAAGTGTTCATCGCTATTGACGGAAAGAGGCATGAAAAAGCTCGGCGTTTTTTTATTGATCTGGCTGAAGACAGCTCATTGGCAAAACTACAAAACGCCGAGCTTTTTATTTGCTTACTTTAACTTACACTAGGTCAACTGCACCAATCTTCTTGGGACTCAAAAAGGCCGAGCCTGCTCCTCATTTTCCCAGTCCTGTTCCCAGGCGGTCATCTGGCATTTACCGTGACACTGCATTTCCGGCTTATCCGTATTGCTGCAAAAAGCTAAACTAAAACTAGCGTTACCCAAGCTAAACCACGAACGCAAGATCGCCTGCTCTCCTGCCTGAATCAGCAGTAGTGAAGCCAGCAATATTGCCAGAATCTTACGTAACGTGGGTCTTATTGATTCTACTTAATAGGTTATCCGTAATCCTATCTGCTAGAAGTCCTTCCGCTGTGCCAAATGCAAGATGCGCCAGGCCGGCCAGGCCAGCCAGATCAGCAATACCGCACCGGTGAGGAGGATACCACTTTGCTGCCCTAAAAATTTCTGGAAAACAGCCCCCGTGTAACCCATTAAGGCAGAAATATCCAATTCTAATAGTACCTGCGTCCGGGCCAAGTCGATTGGGTTGAGTAGTGATCCGCCAATCGCCAATTTTTCAATGGGGTATTCGCGGAAATACATTAGCGCGATGAGCAGCAGGCCGTCGTAGAGTACAGCAAAAAACAACCACATCAATACGGCTAAGCCAAAGCCGCGGATCTTCTGCTCATTTCGCATGGCAATCAGGTAGGCTAAGCCTGAAAAAATAAAAGACAGCGCTACTCCATTGACCAGTAGCACGATAAACTGACTCCATTGTGCAGATCCCAGCACGCCGAAAAACAAAAATGGAATGCCAACCCCCAGTAGAATACTAAGTGCTAGAGAGCTGGCCAGCCCGAGGTATTGGCCCCAAAAAATGGCTCGTCTGGTGATTGGTTGAGCCAGGAGTAGTTCAACGAACTCCCGGGATTGGTAGTAGTACATTACACCAAACATGGTCGCAATCAGGGGGCTTAGGATCAGAATTACGTTGAGCAAACTGATAATGACCTGCGATAAATCTTGCCCTAGAAATAGCAAGGCGGAGGTGATCACCAGATAGAACCCAAAGTATAAGAGGCTCCAGCGGCTGCGGATCAGGTCAAAAAAACTGTATTGCAATATCTTGATCATGGTCTTGAGCTTATGAGGTGGTCATGCCGTTCCATTGCAACTTCGCAATCGGCACCTGCCTATCGGTTTGTTCGTTTTGACGTGGCTGCTGCTCTTGTTGTAGAATAGCGGCAATTGCTGGTTCTAGTTTCTTCGTATTGTAGCGTTTTTTCAAGTCGGCGGGTCGGCCGCGGAAATAGCTTACGCCTTCCAGTAAGAAGACAATCTCGTCCGCCATTTCTTCTACGAAATCCATAATGTGAGTCGTCACCAAGATGGTCTTGCCAAGCGCTTTCTGTTCTTGCAGGAGTGCTTTGAGTTGCTGCAAGGCAATGGGATCGAGACCGGCCGTTGGTTCGTCCAGGATATAGAGCGGCACATCATACATGAAAGCCAGTGTAAGGTTGACTTTCTGACGCGTTCCTCCGGAGAGGTGCCCCAATCGTTTATCCAGGAAGGGCTCCAAACCGAAGCGCTCAATCAAGGATTGCGGTTTCGCCTCATCTGAACGTAAGCTTTGTATGAAATCCAATAATTCTCGTACCCGCAGGTTATCGGGAAAACGGGCGATCTGCGGAAGGTATCCTAGCCGGCGGCGATAGTCCCAGCGGCCTTTGACCGATACTTCATCCAAAGCTATATTCCCTTGGTCGGGCAATACCATACCCAGGATGCACTTGATCAAGGTGGTTTTTCCAGAGCCGTTTGGGCCCAGAATAGCACTAATACCTGCCTCATCGAAGCTAATATCTACTCCCTTGAGTACATCTAACTTCCCGAATGACTTGTGCAATTGTTCTATCCTTACCATAACAGGGGTTCCATTTTAGGTTGATGATCCAAGACGTCGGTTGGTGTAAAGACCGGACTGACCTTCTCCGCGAAATTCAGCAGGTCGATAAATAAAGATCGGAGCAACACGATCGACTCAGGTGATCGATCCAGGATGAAGGCAAAGAGTTTTACGGGTCGATGCGGCACATCCCCTACCCCATTCCGATCTAAATCATAACCTGAGTACTCCCCCCAATAGTTACCATCGAAGGAATTGCCGTTGAAATGGCTATTCACTACCAGGTCGAGCATATTGCGACTGAAGTTGTTCTCGTGGAAATCATTGTCCAGGCATCCCCCGGCAATCTTGATCGCCCAGCCATTCTCAGCAAAGGCATTATGGTGGTAGTCGATACGGGTAGAGCCTTCAATGTTGATGCCGATGGTGTTGCCCTGAAAATCGTTGTAAGCAATGGTACCATCGTAAATTTCTTTGAGGAGTAGCCCATAGGAAGAGCGCCCCCAGTTCCGTTCGAAGAGGTTGTGATGCATATCGATGAACTTCGAAAACATCACGGCGACACCAGCGCCATTAGCGTAGAATTCATTGCAGGTGTAGCTGTCGTAGTTGGAGAACATAAAGTGCAGCCCATAGCGCAGGTTATTCTCGCTACGGTTGTGCTGTACGGTGCTGTGATCGACAAACTCAAAATAGATGCCATCGCGATGTCCTTCCACATAATTGTAAATGACATCCAGGCGCTCACAATGCCAGGCGTGAATAGCATTCCCCGATGACATTTCATTTTCTGCCAAACCAATGATGCTATTGTTTTCAATCAAGCCATCGGAAGCGCGCTCCAGGTAGATGCCGAAGAAGGTATCATAAAGCTGGTTATTGCGAATTACGAAATCGTTCTTGCGAAGTACTCGGATGCCGGCCCGGTCTTCGGTATAACTTCGGCCTACATGTTCGATGCGGAGCCCTTGTACCGTAACGCCATTGGCGGCTATGGTCAAGACTTCTGATTCCCCCCTTCCATCCAATACCGGATAGTCCACACCAGTCAAGGTGAGGGGTTTCCGAACGATTATCGGGCTTTCGAAATACCGCCCGGGCCCAATTCGAATCTCATCACCTGGCGAGGCATCATCGATCGCAAGCTGAATGGAACTGAGCGGGCAGCTTGGGCACACCTCCCATACGGTGCTGTTCGCCATACTCCAAGATGCCGTAAGGCTACCAATGAGCAGTAATATGTAGAGTCGGAGCAGCATGGTTTTGCGTTGATTTAGCGGTTGAAATATTCTCGCAATTGACTCCAGTCGTATACGTCACCTCCATTGTCTTCCAGCAATTGATCCGCTTCTTCCCGGCTCGCTAATGCCGAGAGGTTGCCGCCCATTGGGCTCGGAATGGCTTCACTGATCAAAAATTGACTGGTACGGCCGTCAATCAATGCCCCGGGCTGCGCATAGTCGCTGACCAGGACCAATGCAAAAGGTGTTTCGTCCGAGTGGTTATTGTAGTAAGGCACCATGCATTCGATGGCATCGAACTTATATATTTTGCCTTTTTCCGTAACCAACTCTGCGGCATGGCGAGCATCTACGATGTTCATCCGACAGGCATAGCAGGCATCCAAGCCGTACTCAATCGGCTGCGGCTCAGGACTACAAGCCACTAGCAGCAATAAAGCTAGTAGAGGTATCGATCGCTGGATTAGGTGGGTCATGCTGGTTATTTTTTCAAGCCTAGATAAGCTGCTACAGCTCCCAGCAGAATCGAAAGGCCAACGAAGTAACCTCCAATATGCGGTAGGGAAATAGCAGTGAAATTCAGTATAGTCGCTTTTCCGATCAGTGGTGGCTGATAACTCTGCCCTGGAATCTTGATCGGCGCAGTATCGCTCAAATCATGGCCATAGTCGTATTCCCAGAGATAGAAGTCATACATGCCCAGCACCCCTAGAATGACGAGCACCACCGTCCAGGTCAGGAATAGTTTCGGCCGATTGAGTCCAGCAAAAAGCAAGCCAATGGCCGTCATTCCTGCAATGATGTAAGGGAAGTAGCTCAGCTCGGGAATGTCATCTGGCTCGATGTATTTCATCCCTACGTAGTGGTTCAGAATATTGACATTCTGCAAGGTGCCTGGTGAATCTCCATCAATTTTATTGATCCAGATATGAAGGCTGACGCCATCCGGATATTGCGGTGCCAGCAAAGTGATCCTCCACATAGGGAATACAAAAAGAGCAAGCAGACACAAAGCGGCTAAAGCCATTAAAAGACGCGGAAGCGCTTTCATTACTTGGAGTTGAGTGAGGAGCCGGAGCCCGGCTCCTCACAATGGTTGAATGAAAAGATCATGAATCCCAATTACTTTCGGCAGGAGCTACTGCACTTCTTCTTCCTCACCTAATCCCCACTTCAAAGCGACGTCGGAATTAGCCGCTGAAACGCGAATGTAGCCCTGCATTTCCTGGTGAAGCGCCGAACAGAAGTCGGTGCAATAGAAAGGAAGTACTCCTTCTTCCTGCGGCTCCCAGAACATCGTTTCTGTCTGACCAGGCATGATCAACAACTCGGCAGTCGGAGCGCCCATCACGGCGAAACCGTGCGGCACGTCGAAGTCTTGCTCGAGGTTGGTGACGTGGAAGTAGACCTGATCGCCTACCTTAATACCTTCAATGTTGTCCGGAGCAAAGTGACTACGGATCGTTGTCATGTACACGTGCACAACATTGCCGGAACGCTCCACCCGGGTATCCTTCTCAGCCGTACAACGATACGGGTGCTCGTTTTCCTCAATCGGATAGATCTTCTTGCTATTTGGTTGTACCCGCTCGGCAGAGATCCCCTGTGCATAGTGTGGTTCACCAACCGTTGGAAAGTCAAGCAGGAGTTGCATCTTGTCGCCAGAAATATCATACAGCTGGGCAGCATGACAAAGCTCTGGCCCCGTTAGCAGGTACCGGTCTTTGGTGATCTTGTTTAAGGCCACCATGTATTTACCTTCCGGGTTCTTGGAATCACCACCGGGGATCATCAAGTGCCCCACGGAGTAGTAACAAGGTACGCGGTCGAGTACTTCCCAGGTCCCTACGCGCCACTTCACAATCTCAGAGGAGATGAAAAAAGTGGTATAGGCATTACCGTTTCCATCAAACTCTGTATGCAATGGCCCTAAGCCTGGTTCCTTAACAACGCCACCCACAACCGATTCAAAATCGAGTACCGGCACACCGGCAATTTCGCCATCAAATGCACTGTTAGCAATGGCATCCTGCATCTTGCTAAAGGAGTGCACAGTCAGGTCAGCCGATAATTTACCGTTACCCACAATGTATTCGCCCGTTGGGTCCACATCTACACCGTGTGGAGATTTCGGTGTCGGGAGGAAATACACGAGTCCGGGGCATTCCTCAGGAATCAATACTGGTACGGACTCCAACATCTCAGAAGTCGCACTATGCGTGGCTTCGTCATAGGTGTTGTGCGCATAGCGAGCCGGCATTTCGTGGAAGTTGCCGGCAGCCAGGTATTCTTCTGCCTTCTTCCAATTGATCGCGGCAATAAAGTCCTTATCGTTTTGCGAAGCTCCTACTTCCATCAAGGAGTGGCTCTCCTCCGTATTATAGGAGGTAAAGAATGTCCAGCCGTGAGAGTTGCCTTTACCGGAGTGTGCCAGGTCATAATCAAAAGCCGGCAGCAATACCTGGAAGGCAATGCTCATTTCGCCGCTTTCCGGATCAACCTTAACGTAGGTCAGCATCCCCTTGAAGTTTTCTGCATAGCTATCGATGCTAACATCGGCCTGCGGGTAAGGAACGCCAAAACGGGTACCTGCTACTACGTATTCGGTATTTTCTGTAGTAAAAGGTGAACTGTGGTTACCGCCACTATTCGGAATTTCGATGATCTCCGCCGTTTCGAAGGTCGTCAGATCAATCCGGGCGATACGTGGCGTATTGTTCCCGTTAATAAATAGCCACCGACCATCGGTAGTACCATCAGTTTGCGAGAGTTCGGGGTGGTGGGCATCATCCCAGGGAATGAACCCGAAGGAAGTATTCAATAAAGGCTTTGTTTCTTCATTAAAGCCATATCCTTTCTCCGCATCAACAGAGAATACTGGAATAACCTTCAACAGTCGTCCAGAAGGAATACCATAAACGCTCACTTGCCCACTAAATCCTCCGGACATAAATCCGTAGAATTCATCGTACTCCCCGGGAGGTACGTATACCGCAGAAGCAGCATCATCAGCGAGTAGCCCTGATGAGCCGCTATTAGAGGTCGACGATGTATTGCAGCCCACCAGCAGGGCCAAGCCCACTAGGAGGGCAAATAGGTGAGACAATGGATGAACTTTCATACGCTTTGGATTTACTGTGTGTAATTAGGAGGGCGACTTTACCACCCAGGTGGAATAAAAGACTAACTTGTCCTTTATTAAGTCACTACAAGAGACGCCCTCTTAAGGGGATAAACAATGACAATCATCACCATGAAGACGGAATTTTCACCCTATTAAAAGATTACTCTACCTTTTATTACTCAATACGGCATAGTGGTCTTTTATAGTGACAAAAATCATGATACCACTTTAAACACTGTAAATCAATAATTTAAGCTCAAATTATAATCACATAACTTTCAATCTGGTCAAACCTAGCAAAAAGATTAAAAGACAAATTTGTCTTTTAATAGAAAAGAGCATAGGTTTGTAATGATTGTTGAAAACGCAATGATTTAATGTTTTCTCAAGCATGTAAATATGGCATCCGGGCCGTGCTGTACTTGGCCAAGGAAACTGCTCCCGATCATAAGATCGGAGTGCGGGAACTCGCAGAGGTCATTCAAACACCAAAGCATTTCCTAGCCAAAATCCTACAGCAACTTTCGAAGAATGAGCTGATCTCATCGGCCAAAGGGCCGCGTGGTGGGTTCTACTTAACGGAAGTACAAAAAAAGGCGCCACTGATTGGCGTTATCGAAAGTATCGACGGGCCGGAGGTTTTCAACGGTTGTATCCTGGGGTTACCGGTATGTTCATCTGAACATCCCTGTCCCCTGCACATTCAGGCCTTTGCCTACCGCGATGGTTTACTGTACCAATTACGTCACCAGACTATTGGTGAACTAGCTAAGCGGGTGGAGCGCGAAGGGCTTCAACTTTGACTAAACTTTTGCATCATGAGAAATCTGGTTTTGTTTTGCCTGATTGCCGGCCTCGTCTACGCCTGTGGAAATTCCGGCTCCAACAATGAAGAAAGCGCCGCTCAAGGCCCACCTAGCTATACACAAGAGCAGGAAGTCAACGATAAAGGTATCGGTGCTGTAACGGAAGTAGAACTAAACGATCCGCTCGATGCGGCTATGATCGAACGAGGCAAGGGCATCTATGAAATGAAGTGTGCGGCTTGCCACAAACTGACTGATCAACGCGTGGTAGGGCCAGGTTGGGAAGGCGTCACCGATCGTCGCACGCCGGAATGGATCATGAATATGACAATCAATGTAGAAGAAATGCTGGAAGAAGATCCAGTAGCTCGAGAAATGCTTAAGGAGTGTCTGGTGCGGATGCCCAATCAAAACCTGAGTATGGAAGACGCACGGGATGTTCTGGAATTCATGTATGAAAATGACGGAGTTCCCGTTGGCAACTAGCCCCCTTGTTGTAAAGGTGTATGGGGTCAAACCTGTAGAAAGTTCCGCCCCATTCGCCTTTACATAACTACACCATCTTATCTTTTCCTATCCTCCATCATGTCCTTTTTCCAAAGATCATCACTCCGCCCCTGGCTCTGGCTTGCACTGATTAACCTTTTAGCTGCCATGCTACTGGGAGCTATGCTCCGTTTTGCCTTTGTGCAGGAGTTGTCTTGGTTGAAGTACCGCTATGTGTTGCATGCTCATTCACACGTAGCGATGCTGGGCTGGGTAGGGCAAGCTATTTTTATTCTCCTTGCACAAACCTTTGTGACAGACCTTAAAGGGCGAATTAAGGCGTACCACCGAATACTTGGCCTGGCGCAATTAAGTTGCTGGGGAATGCTGCTGAGTTTTCCATTCTATGGTTACAGCGGGCCTTCCATCGCCTTTTCTTCGCTTCATATTTTGGCGTCTTATGCGATGGTCTACCGTTTAGTAAAGGATGTCGATCTGAAAGGGTGGCCTGGCCGTTGGCTCTTAGCGGCAATGATTTTTCTAGTTGTTTCTTCCCTGCCTCTTTGGGGAATGGCACCGATCATACTGCTAGGCCTGCAAGGATCGGCCTTGTATTATGCTGCCATCCAATTTTTCCTCCATTGCCAATTCAATGGTTGGTTTACCTTCAGCCTTTTCGCCTTGTTGTTCCACTGGATGCAAAATCGTTGGGCTTGGCAGGAGCCACCAGCACTTATGAAGTGGTTTTTTACCACTTTCCTCTTAGCCAGTATCTTGACCTATGCATTAGCCGTTGCATGGACTACCCCCCTGCCTATCGTCTTTTGGGCTAATAGTGCCGGTGTTATCCTGCAACTTATCTCGCTGTTCTTCTTATGGCAGATCAGCCGGCAATGGAAAGCAAAAGGATGGTCGTCGCTCACGCCCTGGACTAAGCGACTATTGTTACTTGCCCTAGGTTCTTTTGTGATCAAAGTACTGGTGCAAGGTGCTGTAGTTGTTCCTTTTGTTGCACAGGCGGCCTACACCATTCGCAACTACGTGATCGGTTTCATTCATCTCCTGCAGTTGGGAATATTCACTGCCGCTATATTGGCTTTCGCCGAAATGAATTCTTGGCTAAGTTGGCAGTCTCGATCTTCACGCATCGGATTGGGCTTCCTTTTTTTCGGGTTCCTGGCCAGTGAAGGTCTGCTCTTTTTACAAGGCACACTATTTTGGGGCGCCAAAGGGTTTCTTCCCTATTACTATGAAACGCTCTTTGTCGTATCAGCATTGATGCCGTTGGGGGTCGTATTCCTGCTTGTGCCCTGGAAGCGAGGAGTCGATAGCGCCGCAACTGGCACTCTTGAGTGACCATCTCAAAGTAGGCTATGAATTGTACGAACAAGGCAAATTAGGGGCAATCAAATTTTCACCACCAAGCGCACTAAGAACACTAAGGCTTATTTAAAACAAGCTGAAAACTTCGTGCTCTTGGCGACCTTTGTGGTTAATAAATGTCCCCAAGAAATTGTGTCAATACAATTAATCGTTAGCCAATTCGCGCCAATGCTGCAAAGATGCTTCCATGATGGGTTGCGAATTTTGGAAGAATCGATCCTCCGGTGTATTCGCTCCTACCTCTATCGCTTTTTCTGCGCTGATCACGGCGCTGGTGTAGTTCCCTAAATCGCTCTCAATCTGTGCACGCAGCCACCAGTTCCATGAATTGTCGAAGCGAGCTGTTGACTCAATGGCATATGACTCTGCTTCGGGCAGAAAGCTCTGATAGCTTTTCAAAAAATCTGCTACCTCGGCATACAAGCGCCAGTAGTCTTCTGCCGAGGCTTCTGCCAATTTATTTTCCAGGCGGCGTTCAATCTGCTCTAAAACCGGAACAGAAAAATCTAAGCAAACAGATCGGCGCTCCCACCGCAGGCAAACAGAACCTGCATCCAAATCAGTATCACTGAGGTAGTATTGCAAACGCTCCTCGGCGGTACATAGGGTGTCTACTGCTACTTCTACCCGCAACACATCGAGGCTTTCATCGTAATCGTAGCTACCCCACTGTTCCGGGTTTCGATTAAAGATGGCTATCCAGTTTTCGCCTTCACGAGGAATGAGAAAAAAGGCATATTCCCCGGCTGCCAAGGCTTCTCCTTGCACCAAAACATCCCGGCTGAAACTTATGACCGTCGCTTCATTGGCACCAGCGCGCCATAGTTGATCGAACGGGACCAGCTCCCCCCATACTTCGCGGTCGCGAAGGGCGGGACTGGAATATTCTATTTTCACATCAGTAAGGCCAACGGTAAATTGGGTACTGGCTCGTGGGCTACGACGAGGCATTTCAAGTGTCTGGCTATGTAACTGGAAGCACAATACACTGAGCAACACGAAGGTAAACAGACGCATTTTCATCTTGGGTTTGCTAGGTTGGTTCAATAAATCACGATCGCTTTATCGGCAGTTTTTCCTGCTGATCATCGGTTTTGGGAAAATCGTCGGGCGGCACCACCTTTGCCGATTGCCGCTGAGAAGTCCGATACTTCTCCCAAGCATACGACATTGCTCCCGCCAAAAGGTTTAACCCACCGAGCAAACTCTCGAAAGGTTTATCAATCAGCAAGAACACCAGCACTAAACTGTTGAACAGCAGAAAGATGATCTGCAGCCACGGATAAGCCGGACTGAGGTAGGCGTGCTCCTCCCCTCTTTTCTGTCGTCGCAAGCGAAATAAGCCCAACACGGTGAGGATGGTAAATAATTGCAAGACAAAGCCGCTGTACAACAACACCTGTTCGAATGAGCTGGTCGCTACCAGAAATATACTGATCCCTGCTTGCAGCCACACTGCGCGAACAGGAATTCCATTATCGTTATCCCGGGTAAAGTACTGCCAGGTCTGGTAATCTCCAGCCATAGCGCGTGTCACTCTGGACCCGACCCAGATCATAGCACTGATCCCCGCAATCAATAAGCCAGCGATCAGAAAACTAATCACTCGTCCACCGCCCGGGCCAAACATAACCTGGGCGACAACCTGCCCCACCTCTACCCTGCCACGTAGTAATTCCACCGGTGCCTGGCGTAGGAAAGCGATTTGTAACAAGACAAAAAGCAAACCAACCACAACGGTGCCTCCTACTAATGCAAAGGGAAGATTTCGCCTTGGTGCCTCAATTTCATCCGTGATATAGGCGGCAGCATTCCAACCGGAATAGGCATAGATGACATAAACCAGGGATACGGCAAATACCGGCTGCCAAATCTCTCCTTGCCATTCCCACGACCAATCGAGTGCATTGGTTTCAGCGGCTGGCAAGACAAACCCTCCTGTGATCAGAAGGATAACTAAGAGGACCTTTAAGAGTGTGAGAACATTCTGGAATCGGCTACTCTGCTTAATATTGAAAGAATGGACCAGGCTCACCAGTACAATGGACAGAATGGCGGTGGTGCTACCCGACCAACCGATAAAAGTGGCGACATAACTCCCGATAGCCATCGCAGCTAAAGCGATAGCCGCCGCAAAGCCCACAGTGATACTAACCCAGCCCGACAAATAACCGATAAACGGATGATAAATTTCGGAGAGGAAATGGTATTCTCCCCCTGATCGGGGCAAGCGTGTTGCTACTTCAGAGTAGGTAAAAGCTCCGGTCAACGCAACAATACCGCCCATTCCCCAGAGCAAGAGGACGCTCCAGGTATTCGTCAGGTAATTGAGCTGTAAGCCAAGGGTCGTAAACACCCCTGTGCCGATCATATTCGCTACGACGATAGCAGCTGCCGTCTGCCATCCAATCTTTCCGCGGGGGCGCATAAGTGGTTTACTACTGTTTGGAATAATTGATGAAGGTGAAGCCTAGGTGCTACCATCATTAAACTGCATAAAGCTAAAGCTTATTGGATAGTCACCGAGTGGCCTGGATAGGATTAACGAAAGTATAACAATATTTCGCGCTAGCCGAAGAAAGACCGCGGTGACATGGAAATGGCCGACCAGTAGATATACGGCTGATCGACCATTCCAGAGTTTCATTTCATTACCAGGGAAAGGTAAATATATAATTAGCGTTTATGCTTTCGCTTCAAGTCGCCCTTACCATTGAGCCAGCTTGGTAGTGCGTAAGCCTTACCCCGACCTTCATAAGGGACTTTAGCCAAATCGCTTCGCCGATTTGCCAGTTTTTGCAGGCTACGGCTAATCTTCAAGGCAATATCATCGCTATCAAAGGATTCGCCAGCTGCTTTCTTCTTATCCTCAATAAACGTTTGAAGATCGCTATTGATCATGGCTTTACCCGTTTCTCCAAGTGCATCCATAATCAAGACATCTACCTCTGAAAGGCGATAACCACTGGGCTTCACCTTGCGCGACTTACGGCCCTTTTTCGGCTTACTAGCCGATACCGCTTCTTCGGTAGTCTTAGCAGCAGCAGCTTTACGGCCACTCCCTTTGGGGCGACCTCGGCGGCCTTTGGGTCGGCCTCTTCGAGCTGGGGCTGGTGCAGCGGCTGTTTCGATGATCGGAGCTGCATTCTCAGCGATGCTAGCAATTTGAGCTAATTCCTGCGCCTCAATAGCGGGAATTGCATCCTTCAGTTCGCGAATCATGCGTCGGGTATGCTCCACCCGGAATTGGAGCTGCCGCAAGCTGGACTCGTACTCCGAGATCAGCCGGCGAATCTCGACGCTGCTAAGCTTCAAGTTTGCCATGAATTGTTTTTTTGTTTGTAAATAATGGCGCGGCATGGGCATGTTTAGCGGGGACTAGATGACCATCCGAGCACTCGTTTTTCTTTAATTTTTTTCGGTAATACAGCATTAGGAGTTTCACTTCCTGACTAAGCGACTGATCGTGTGAGTGTTTATTGACTAGGTGTTCATTGATATTTTGGTTCTCTAATAATTTTTGCGAGTAAGAGCAAGAATATTTTTGATATACTGATAGCAATCAAGCAACTATTAGAAACACTTTATCTTCAATTGTTCTACTACTAATTTCAAGAAATTAAGTCTACTAATTTCACATTTGAACGTGAAAATGGCTAATTATTCGCAATTGAACATAAAATAGCCCGACTTAATTTCGAAGCCGGGCTATTCAACCTTAGTCTGCACTAGTTTGCATACTGAATTACCAGTTAAGGGTAAGGAAACCTTTTATACTTGACGCGAAGTGGTTTGGGGTTTCCCCAAACCTCATCGGTCAGTACCTGCCGGCCATGCTGGCACAGCAGGCGGGTATGCTGTACTTAATGATGGTTTGGATGCCCAAACCACTTTAACGTCAGTATATCTCATCACAATCGTCAATTATAGATCGAGTTGTGTACGCAGTGCCCGATCAACCGGATCATGGTGTGACCAATAATCTTCTAATATCGTCTCTTTTCGTTTGGCAATAGTGGAACGTTCCTGACCATCCATCGATGGATAGGTATCGATCCACCCTTCAATCAAAAATGGGGGCTCGCTGTTGAAGATAATCTCCAGGGTGCGATTCTCCGTCGGGAACTGCAATTGGTAAGACTTAAGTGCAGAGCCGGTAAACTCCGATCCATTATAGTCTTGCAAACGAACCTCCGCCCGATAGGTCATATAAGGGCGATGGCGCAAGCGTAGGTAGGTCTGTGACGGAATAATGTCTATTTGTCCTTCAGGAAGCCTGGTCCAATCCAGGCGAATTCGATTAAATAGTTCATCTTCCAAAACTACTCCTGGAGCCGTTTCTACTCGATCAGCTTCGCTTTCGAAATACGAGTGCATCTGTTGTTGATAGCCTTCGTCGGTCCAGTTTATTTGTGAATAAGCATGACCACACCAATCTTGCACACTCGTGCTGACCTTTAGTGTGTGGGGAAATTCATCGGTATTGGCTGGTGTAAATACGGATGACATCAGTGAATAATCGTACAAGCCAGTAGTGAACTTGCGAATAAAATTGGTCTTTAGCACGAGGGTTGAATTCTCATCGCGGTAGCGCTCATTTTTAACTTGAGGACCAGTTAAGAAATCCTCTGTCACGAAAATGAGCAAGGCTGTGCCAGGGTGGAGGTCCGTGTATCGATTCTGGATCAATTCATAGGAACTTAACTCTCCCTTCCCTTGGTACCAATATTTATCAAGGCGTATGGCAGATCCGGCAAATGGAGCGGGAGCGGCTTCCTCTGCTGTATTTGCAATACCCATAACCGCTTTTTCGCTATCAGTTGAGTTTTGTTTAACGGATTGTTGGCAGGCAAAAAGGAACAAGAGCCCGACATAGGTGAATGTCCTTAGATAACGCATAATGTTGAGTTCTAAACGAGGTAATTACCAATAGAACAACTGCTGGTCCACCTTGTTTTGCCGCCGAATCTCCTGCTAAACAAAACCACTTATACACCACTGATAATGAGAAGCTTATGAAAGAAATGACTTTCCTCACCTTGTCGTTTAATTCTCAACCTACCGGTTCTATTCCAGTTAACTACAAGTGAGGAAAGATCGCCATGCCTAAGTCGGTGAAGAACGTGTAAAAAGAGCGGAAATCAGGGCTAATGGTACAGAATCACAGTTGGTAAGGCTGATGGTTTAAAAAGGCTTTGTTTAACAATATTTAGGTTTAGATGGCTGATTTATTTACTTTTGAGACTGAAAGTTTACTAATGCACTTTTTGTCTTAGGGCTCTATGCTATCTGCACAGAGCCCTAGATTTTTGGCCAAAAAAGAAGCGCACCACTATGTTAGCGATGCGCTTACTTCACTTAAAGTCAACAATTATCTTCGCGGAATGTCCTTTTGTGTTAACGCAGATGAATAGGCTCTCGCCACGCGTTATTTGCTGTCCGGACTTCAACTATGTATTCTCCACGTGGTACCTGTAGGAGATTTAGTCGCTTTTCGATGTCGATAATTTCATCGATTGTTTCTTCATACAACTTCTCTCCACCAACCTCTACCAGTGAAAGCGTTACGGGTTCAGCCTCCGCATTCCAATACAGGATATCAAGTTGTCGGCCGCTTACCTCTACAACCGGGAGGTGTATCGACCAACGTTGCTCGGTAGCAGCCAAGACTGTGCGCTGTGATAAGGTAACCGGCTGGTAAATTTCTTGGATACTGGTTTTTAACACCAGAACGTATTCGCCTTCCGGCAAGTCCTCCAGACTAAAAAGTCCCTGAAAACTCGGTGCAGGAATAGAGCGAGACGCCAAGATTCGGCCGTTGGTCGTCTGGATCTCAAACGCGGCATTAATCTCAAGGCCGGCGATCTCCATTGCAAATTGTTTACCAAGACCTGCATTGACAATACGCCAATTCGGGCTTTCATTTGCATACATCAGTGTAAACATTAAAACACCTAACACACTGAATAGTGTACGCCGAACACTACGGCAATTCATTTTCATTTTGTTCATGGTTGATTCATTTAGTTTTGGGTAATTAAAATCAATGAATCCGGGGATATCAATAAACTCTAACACAAATTTACTCCTAGAAACAGCTAGAAAGCTACTATGATTTTGATCAATAATGATGCCATATTAACATCAGTAACAAGTCAATCCGCTCCATATTGAGCAATATAACATCACATTCAAAACAATAAGAGGAAGGACGCCTTGGCCGCCGCTAATACTTCGTTTGATCGTTCTCTCACGAACTATAATTGGGAATTAGAAACTGACAAACTGACCGTTCCCTAAATACCCCATTTTTCGGTCGTCGATGCTATTGAATTCTTGTAGCTTTGCTACAGCAACACTTCCAATCCCATGGCCGTTAATAAGCTCCTATCCCTTCTACTTTTTCTCTTTTTCTTTATTGGCTTTGCCACCGCCCAGGACTGGCAACCCCGTTCCGGGTCAGCCGCTATCGCTCCGTTTCAAAGAGGACAAGAAGCATTATTGGAAGGAGATTACCAACGCGCCATACGGCACTTTCAGCAGGCATTGAAGGCCCAACCTTCTCTAACGGTGGCCAATCGCCTCATCGGACAATGCTACGACATACTCGGGGAGTATCCGGAGGCTACCGACTATTATATTCAGGTGATCAAAGCCGATTCTCTTTTTTCGCGGATCATCTATTATCAGTTGGGAGAGACCTACTATAAGATGGGCGAGCCGGAGTTGGCCATGATCTACTTTCAAAAATTTCAACGCTTTCAGGAGCTGTCGGTCGACGTATTTGGCATGCACGGTGTAAAAGAAATGGCCGAAGAACTCATCTTACGCGATCGACTTCCCAGCAGCATTCGCGCTTGTGAAATATCAATGGATTCTATCAAATTCATCAACGTCACCGAAATCATCAATCTGGGAAATGGCATTAATAGTCGGTTTGATGATTACTTCCCTTTTCTGACCAATAACCAGGAACGGCTGTTCTTTACCCAACGCAGAGAAGATGGCGACGAAGATCTCTATTACAGCCAGTTTCGCAACGGGCAATGGCGAAATGCCGAACGCGTCCGGAGTATCAATACGAATAGCCCGGAGGGGATGAGCACACTGGTTCGAAATGGTCGCAGGGTATTTTTTACGGCATGTCTACGCGATAGTGTGGGTGGGCCTTGCGATATCTGGGAAGCGGTTGTTAATGGGTCCTCGATAGAATCGGTCAAAATGTTAGGCGCGCCGATCAACTCTGTCTACTGGGAATCACAGGCTGCGGTCAGTTGTGATGGCAGTCGGTTGTATTTTGCGAGCAATCGACCTGGCGGCCTAGGAGGAACTGATATCTACTTCACTGAACGCCAAGAGAATGGCGAGTGGAGTATGCCGGTGAATTTAGGGGCACCAGTCAACACCCCCGGTGATGAAGAAGCTCCTTTTATCTCTAACGATGGGCAAACACTCTATTTCTCCAGTACCGGCCATTTGGGATTGGGAGAACAGGACATCTTTATGTGCTGGTGGGATACCCGACTGGATCGCTGGAGCGTACCAATCAATTTGGGACCTCCCGTTAATGGCCCACACCGAGAATTGGGATTCTTTCTATCCGCTGATGGCAAAACGGGCTATTTTGCCAGTAACCGCCCCGGAGGAGCTGGCGGCATGGATATCTACCGCTTCGAACTATCGGAGAAGCTCTTTGGCGAGCCAATTACTTTTGTAGAGGGCGTCGTATTAGATTCTGTTTTGCTTACCCCCATTCCTACTACCGTACATATCAACGGTAGAGGTAGCGTCGTTACCGAAGCAGATGGTACGTTCTTTCTATGTGCCGGAGCGGATGAAACGCTTGACCTAAAAGCAACAGCCGACACCTACCATCCTTATCATCATCAGTTTTTTATCCCTGAATCCGATAATCGCTCTTTTCACCCCATGGAGCTCTTATTAAAACCTACGTTGAGCTTTCTGGCTGAAATCGAAGCCGAACCTGATCCACCGCTACCCCGTGATGAAGAGCGGCATCACACCGTCAACCACTCCATCTTCTTTGGCTTTGATAGCGCCGAACTAATTGGCCGTGAAGTGGAACGCCTGGAAGCACTGGTGAGCTCCTTGCAGGAACGGCAGGTAGCCAGAGTAGAGATCATTGGCTACGCCGATGACATCGGTACGGATGCCTACAACTTACAG
>SPJK01028894.1_pt1 | contig 24999 bp, 16 predicted proteins | sample 3741771 | NCBI WGS metagenome assembly SPJK01 (sample SAMN10925997, study PRJNA522277) | cold seep metagenome | isolation source: Elba SIP-enriched marine methane seep metagenome, extraction at timepoint T2 | place: Italy: coast of Elba, Mediterranean Sea
CAGGAAGCGCTGACCAAAATGTTGGTAGGTGAAGAGGTCTATTCGCACTTTAACACGGAAAAATAATTTTGAAAGCAAAGGTATTCGCTTCCTATTGTTTCAGGATAGATTTTTATTATCTGCAAAAGAAGTTTGTTGTGATAAAAAAAATGGCAAAGATCCTGGCACTTTTCTTTTCTACTTTCGGAATGTATACGCTACTTCGATATGCATTAGACTTGTCCATTTCAATAGAGGATGACATATTATTCATGTTGGAGTTGTCAGCGTTTATCACCATTAATGTAGCTTTTGTCGTTCCGTGGTTATTGAAGAAATTAAAATTAGCCTGATTTCAATTTGAGAAATAATGCAGAAGATCGTAGCTCTTGATACCCGCACCCTTAATCCAGGCGACCTTGATTGGGAATCGATACGTTCGCTCGGAGAATTCGTGCCTTATGAACATAGTACAGCGGCACAGGCACTAGAAAGAGCAGAGGACGCCACCATTCTCGTCGTGAATAAGTTCTATGTGGGGCGCGAGCTGATCACATCCCTTCCTAATCTGAGCTGCATTTGTGTAACGGCTACCGGCTACAACAATGTGGACCTTGCTGCAGCACGCGAACGAAATATTCCAGTATGCAACGTTATCGGCTACAGTACACCATCAGTCGTACAACATGTTTTTGCTTTATTGTCGGAAATGACCAGTAAAGTAGGTGAACACAATCAAAGCGTACAAGCCGGCGAATGGGCAAATCAAGTCGATTTTGGCTATACCCTAGGTACGATACCGGAATGGGCGGGCTTGCGATTTGGGATCTACGGCTTTGGTCGCATTGGTCAGGCGGTAGCTACTGCTGCGCTGGCCTTTGGCATGGAAGTCTATGCTCATCACAAACATCCGGAGCGCGACGCGCGGGAAGGCGTTCGCTTTCTGAGCCTGGAGCAACTATTTGACACCTGCCAAATCATATCACTGCATGCCCCTCTAAGTGCTGCAAACACTGGAATTGTCAATCGGCAACTCATAGAACGCATGCCTCAGCCCTCCTACCTGATCAATACGGGCCGCGGCGGCCTGGTCAATGATGAAGATCTACGATGGGCACTCACAGAAGGCCCACTGACTGCTGCAGGATTGGACACCTTGCAGCAAGAACCACCTCCTGCTGACCATCCGTTGATCGGCCTTCCCAATTGTATCGTTACACCACATATGGCCTGGGCCACCCTCGCGGCCAGGAAGCGATTATTGGCCGGAACAGTATCGAATATCCAGGCCTTTTTGCAGGGAGCGCCGATCAATGTTGTTAACTTATGAGTGATCGCTAAAACCAATCGCAGAAAACCTACCCAATCATCCAAAAAGCAGTATATTTGCGGAGTTTTTCCCTAAAGGAGCTGTGGAGGCCCTCAAGGACAAACTTTTATACATCACTTTTCTAATCTTCTATTGATTGGAGTCTTAAAATTACTTGAATTATGCAAGGCAAAGGAATTGTAAAATTCTTCCTTGTGGTGATGACACTCGTAACGATCGTACAATACCTGTTTATTGTACCCACCAACCGAGTAGAGAAAGAGGCTGAACGTTATGCCTTTGATCTTACATCATCCATTGAAGATGAAGCCGAACAGAAAGAGAAACACGCGGAAGCTGTTCGGGCCTACCTGGACTCAATGTCCACCGAAACGGTCTTTAAAATTCCGTTACTAAAATCGTACACCTATCAGGAACTCAAAGGCCAACAATTAGCCTTCGGACTTGACCTGAAAGGCGGAATGAGCGTAGTACTACAGGTAGACCTGAGAGAATTAATACGAGCCCTCGCCCAAGACTCCAAGGACCCCACTTTTGTAGAAGCATTAGATAACGCCTCCACAGCACAGAAAAGCGCCCAGTCTGATTTTGTAAGCTTGTTCCAGGACGCCTGGGGAGATGTACGTGGTGATCAAAAACTGGCCACGATCTTCCAGCGTAATGAGGCATTGCGCGACGAAATCAACTATGAAACTAGTGATGCGGAAGTCATCCGCATCCTACGTACGAAAGCAGACGAAACTGTCGACCAGACCTTCAACCTACTCAAGCGTCGTATTGACAAATTGGGTGTTGTTCAACCGAACGTAAGCCTGGATGCTGAACGCGACTTGATCATTGTTGAATTGCCAGGTATCGACAATCCGGAGCGTGCCCGCCAATTCCTGGTGGCTGCTGCTAATCTGGAGTTCTTCGATGTATACCGTGCCTCTGACCAACAAGTCAGCAATGCGTTGGTGCAAGCTAACGAACGCTTGCGCGCAATCATGAGCACCGAAAACAGTGCCCCTGAGATTCAGCGTATTGACACGATCCCTGCACCAGTAGATTCACTGGGCAATGTGATCGGAGAAATTTCCTACGATACCATCCGCCAGCAAAATAGCCTGGCTGGCCCACTATTCGATGTCCTGACATTGACACCCGGAAGTGGTGCCATGATCGGGTTAGTTGATCGCAATAAGCGCGATGAATTGATGAAGATGCTGCAAAACGAAGAAATTGCAGGTCTCTTCCCGAACGACTTGAGTTTCCGTTATTCTCGTAATGCTTACTCTCCTCAATTGCAGGACGGGCTGGAACAAGATGATACGGAACGCTACGAACTATACGCGATTAAGATTCCGCGCAGTGGCGAAGCCCCTCTATCTGGGGAGCACGTTTCTGAAGCGAGCGCTCAGCCAGATCCAACTAGTGGCCAAATTGCGGTTTCGCTCAACATGGACCAAACGGGTGCGCGTATCTGGAGCCGCTTGACGACGGCAGCTGCCAACAATCAAAATCGCGAGATCGCCATCTTGTTGGACGACGAAGTCGTTTCTGCCCCTCGCGTTAACGAGCCCATTACAGGTGGAAGCAGCCAGATTACTGGTAGCTTCGACATGCAGGAAGCAGGTGACTTAGCCAATATCCTCCAGATCGGTCGTCTTCCAGCTACGACAGAGATCATTCAGGAATCAGTAGTTGGTCCTTCTTTGGGTGCCGAAAACATCAGCCGTTCACTGAACGCCCTGCTGATCGGTTTCGTCGTCCTATTGGGCTTCATGATTTTCTACTATGGTCGTGGCGGTATCGTCTCTATCCTGACCTTGTTGCTCAACATGATCTTCATCTTCGGTGCCTTAGCGAGCTACGGTACCGTACTGACGCTGCCCGGTTTTGCCGGTATCGTACTGACGATCGGTATGGCCGTGGATGCGAACGTGATCATCTATGAGCGGATTAGGGAGGAATTACGAGATGGCAAGTCCATGACAATGGCAGTAGCAGATGGTTTCAAGAACTCTTACTCTGCCATCATTGACGCCAACGTAACCACGATCTTGACCGCAATTGTACTGGCCTACTTCGGCTTGGGCCCCATTAAGGGCTTTGCTGTTGTATTGATCATTGGTGTACTTTCGTCGCTGTTCACAGCGGTATTGGTTGGACGCCTGGCGATTGAGTCATGGATGTCTGGCGGCCGTAAGATGGACTTCAGTACGAGCATGACAAGGAACTCTTTTGCCAACCTGAATATCGACTGGTTGGGTAAGCGCCGGGTCGCTTACATGATCTCCGGTACGATTATCGTATTGGGTATCGCCTCTTTCTTCGTTCGTGGCTTTGAACTCGGAGTAGACTTTAAGGGTGGTTACAGCTACAACATCACCTTTGAAGAAAACCAAACCATCGATGCAGAAGCACTACGTGCATCACTAACGGATGCATTTGAAGGTAACGCGCCAATTGTAAAGGCGGTGAGTACTGATAACACCTTCAATGTGGTAACCGACTACCTCATCGATGCGGAAGAGGAAAACAATGTAGCTCCTGAGGAGCGTGTATTGATTGCTCTTCACTCCGGAGTACAATCAACAACCGGCGACGATATTGCGCTTAGCAATTTCCGAAATGCAGATGGTATTGGAACGCATATTAACAGCTTCAGCAAAGTAGGACCAACCATTGCGGATGATATCCGGGATAGTGCTTACTATGCTGCGATCTTCGCATTGTTGTTGATCTTCCTATACATCTTCCTACGATTTAGTAAGTGGCAGTATTCACTGGGCGCCGTGGCAGCATTGTTCCACGATAGCCTTGTTGTACTGGGTATCTTCTCTTTGGGCCATGGTATTTTACCATTCTCCATGGAGGTCGACCAATACTTCATTGCTGCCATTCTAACGGTAATCGGTTACTCGATCAACGATACCGTGGTCGTATTTGACCGTATCCGGGAATTCTTGAACAACTACACTTCTGGCGATAAGACCAGTGTGATCAATGCCGCTATCAATAGTACGGTAAGCCGGACGATCATTACGTCTTTAACTACTTTATTTGTAGTTGCCGTATTGTTCATTTTCGGTGGCACCAGCATCAAAGGCTTCTCCTTTGCATTGTTGATCGGTATTCTCGTAGGTACCTACTCTTCGATCTTCGTTGCCACGCCGTTGGTGCATGACCTGACGGACGACTTGACAGCGAAGCGTAAAGACGAACGTAAGAGCTTCTCGCGCGCGGCTGAAAAAGCCTAGGCAGAAGCCATACAGAGATAAAATGACTGGCCTTCTGGGAATTCCTCCCGGAAGGCCTTTTTGTTTACCATCTTGCGATACATTAGTAAGTAGCAACAATAAAACGGGTATAATCGTTATCATAGAGCAACTGAACCATTCCCGGCTATGAAATCAATCTACCTCGCATTATTTGCCATCGTACTCTCTGTTACCGCTTGCTCTTACACCATGAAAATCCAGAATGGTGAAATGGCTTATGAACGCAAGCAGTATGCCGTTGCCGTAAATATGCTTAAGAGGGAATATGACAAGGCGAAGACTCGCATTGAGCGCGGACAAATTGCCTACCTTTTAGGTAAATCTTACGAAGCCCTGCATCAATCCCCCGATGCGATTAGTTGGTTTAAGATCGCCTACGACAACCAATATGGATTTGACGCCCTGCGTGACTATGCCTTTGCGCTGAAAGAGGCTGGCCAATACAGCGAAGCGCTGACGGCTTTCCGCGAATTAGGATTGGAATTAGGTAGTCCCTACGAATACCGAAAGGATATTCGCGCTTGCGAAGTAGCGATGGAATGGGAGGAATTAGATCGACCTGAATATCGAATTGAAGTACTAACCTTCAACTCCTCCGCTTCAGAATACGCACCCGTTCTATTTGGGTCTGACCAATTAATCATTACTTCTGATCGCAGCGTTGCCACGGGCGATGACACCTATAATTGGACCGGTAAGGCCTTTGCTGACCTGTTCGTAGTAGACCTGAACAGCAACGATGTATCAAGCTATGACCCAACGTTCAATACAGACGCAAATGAAGGCACTATTGCCTTTAGTCCCGCGAACCAGGAGGTCTTCTTTACCCGTTGCGAAGCTCCCAAAGGCGAAGACGCCTATTGCAAAGTCATGATCAGCCAGGTAAATAGCGATGGCAGTTGGGGTGTTCCGGAAATTGCACCTTTTGTGAAGCCGGGAATCAACTACATGCATCCCGCTGTCAGTTCTGATGGAGAGAGATTGTTCTTTAGTTCTAATGATCCTGATGGCTGGGGAGGCTATGACCTTTATGTATCTGATCGGCAAGCTGACAACAGTTGGGGAGAAGCTACACTACTCAGCAGGTCGGTGAACACCGTCCGTGATGAGCAATTCCCCTTCATTGATCAGGACACGCTCTATTTTGCGTCAGATGGACATGCAGGCATGGGTGGATTGGATGTATTCAAATCATACATTCTCGCTTCTGGCAACTGGGCCCCGCCCCTTAACCTCCGCCCTCCCGTTAACTCTAGTGGCGACGACTTTGGTTTGGTGATCGATCGTCGCACCCGTACGGATGATCCGGATGTATTGGCTACCGGATACTTCTCTTCTCGTCGGGTCGATGGCATGGGAAGTGATGACATCTATCGCTTTGAAAAAATCATTCCACCGCCAGCACCAGAAACACCGGCATCTGATGAGCCGATTGTTTACCGGAACTTACTCGACGTCTACGTGTTGGAAAAAATTTACCAGGACCCAAGTGACCCAAATAGCCGGGTACTCGGGAGGCGGCCACTCGAAGGGGCTACCTTAGACATTACTCTTGGCAGGGAAGATCGCAGTGTAACTATTGATGAAGAAGGGCGGATCCGCCTGACGCTTCAGGAGGACAGCGACTACGCGTTTCTCGCCAACATGGAAGGATATCTAAGTAACCAAGCTGTTTTTAGCTCTGTCGGTCTTGGGAAAGACCCTAATCGTCCAGAACAAATCTATGAAGTAGAAATTGTTCTGGACCGCATTTTCTTCGAAACGGAGATTACCCTAGAAAACATCTACTACGACTTCGATCAATGGTTCATCCGCGATGATGCACAACCTACGCTTAATGAATTGGCAGAAGTCCTGCAACTCAATCCGGGGATACGCATCCAAATGGGAAGTCATACCGACTGTCGCGGCGGTGATCGCTACAACCAGGATTTGAGTCAACGTCGTGCACAATCCGCTGTCGATTTCTTAATCGCTGGCGGAATCGATGCCTCTCGCCTGGAAGCCCTCGGGTATGGCGAAGGAGATCCAGCGGTAGATTGTCTTTGTAGTCGCTGTAGCGAAGAAGAACATCAAGAGAATCGGCGTACTACCTTTAAAATCCTCGAAACAGCAGGAGGTGATGGTTTTGATTAATCGCCACCTATCACCTCTGAATAATAAAGCGCAAATGCTCCTGCTTCCCGTCGGGTAGCGAAATAGTCAAATTATACCAATTAGCCGGTAGGTTACGTAAATCTATTTCGATCTGAGAAGTCGCCGTTTTTAAATACCTTCTCTCTGTCAAACGCCCGTCTGCGGCATAAATATCGTAGCGAGTTCCAGCAGGAAAGTCCTTTTCCGATTCCACTCGAATTAACCCATCACTTGGGTTGGGAAACAACCGTATAAGACGATCGGATGGAATTGGAGCGCCATCACCTGTCAATAAGAACGAAGCATCGCCTGTGCAGCCATTGGCATCGGTCACGGTGATAGCGTACATCCCTGATTCCAGCATCCGAATGGTGCTGGTTGTATCCATGGTCGACCATAGTAATTCATATGGGTCCATCCCTCCGCTAGCCATCATACTTAGACTATCACTCCCTTGCGGTTGATTCAAAATCGCTACTATAATCTGCGCTGGTTCGGCAAGGTCGTATTCCAACTGACGAACACAATTATTCGTATCCTCAATTGTCACCTCATAAATTGCGGGATATAAGGCTTCGATAATTGGTCCATCGGCACTAGGCCACAACATGCCATTTCGTCTCCATTGATAAGTATACGGAGCACCGCCCCCACTCACCAAAAGTTCAATACGTCCATCTTCATCGCCAAAACATAAAACCGAATCAACAACCGAGGCTACTTCCAAGGTGGTCGACGGCTGTGGCACTTGAAAGCCCTGAAAGATGGCGCGACAAGTATCACTGTCGGTAAGCGTTACTGCATAATTCCCTGCCGGGACGTTAATCAAGTCTTCATTCATCACACCATTGGACCATTCGTACACAAATGGCGGTGAACCGCCACCAATCGTCAAGTCAATCCCCCCCGTCGCCTCACCGCGGCAGGCTACCGCTGTAATGACCGTATCCGCCACCGTAATCAATTCATGCTGTGATACTACATTAGAGTCTACCAACTGGGTGGAGCATAAATTTTCATCGATTACAACTACTGTATAGATGCCTTCCGCTACAAAAAGAAGGTCTTCTTCTTGGCTTATCAGGGTCGTATCGGCATCATACCAACTGAAATCATACGGGGCAGTGCCTCCATTCGCACTGATATAGATCGCTCCATCTACCCCGCCAAAACAGCTAATGAGGTCGATACTGTCACGGCTAACGGAAAGTGGCATCGGTTGCTCTACTTCGACAACCTCCGATTCTACAATACAACCCGTTGTCACATCGGTTATCGTTACGCTGTAACTCAAGGCATGTGGGAGGTCACTTACGGTGAGGCTATCCACATTTGTGGTATCAAGATAGGTCGGAGTGAAGTGGTACAATAGCCTGCCAGAACCACCCGAAACCTGAGCAGTCATCGAAGCATCTGTATTACCAAAACAACTTACGCCCTCTACAGCAAAATCGGTGAGTTGAAGCGCTTCCGGTCGTGCCTGTACTTTCACTGTGCCAAAAACCTGAGCGCAACCTAAAGCATCCGTTACAGTGAGGAAGTAATCACCGGCGCTTGGGTTTTGTATTACACTAGTAGTATCTCCATTACTCCATCGGTAATCGTATGGTGGCAATCCGCCGGTTGCCGATCCGGTCAATTCATCGAACGAAGCCGGGTCACACAAATCCCCCAGCACCAATTCTGCAAAAACATCCAGCGGATTCGGATCGGTGAGGGCCAAAAGTGTATCGATAGTGCATCCTCGATCATCGGTAACCGATAAGCGATGTTCGCCTGCCTCCAAATTATAAATATTGGCGGTCGTTACTCCTGTTCCTATCCAGTTGTAATTGTAAGGTGTTGTCCCTCCTTCAGCACTTGTTTCGAAGTAGCCCGTTGTATCGCCGGCGCAAGCTATACCTCCGCTATCCTGAATGGAGATTGAAAGTGGCTCGGGATAAGTTAAATTGAAGGTGTCAGAATAAAACTGGCAATTAGTGCCATCCTCCGTCACGGTAAAAGAATACTCTCCCGGATTGAGGAAGAAGCGATCAACATGTTGACTGCCATCCGACCAGGAAAAGCTAAAACTTCCAGTAGGTAAGGTGGAGAAGCTCTGATCAATAATCCCATCGTCGACACCAAAACAAGACGGTTGTGCCACTGCTGAGGTAATATTGAAAACTTGCGAAGAGGAAATAGTGAAGGAGGAGTCTGCTAAACATCCGCGGTCGTCACTAACCGTCAGATCGTATATTCCTACGCCGATATTTGTCAATGTACTACTAGTAGCCCCCGTTGACCAATGATAAGTGATGGGCTCTACACCTCCTGTCGAAACTGAAATAGCTCCATCAGTAGCACCAATACATTGTGGTGCTGTAATAATAGCCGAAATCTGCAAATTGGATTCCGGCTCCAGATCAAACACTAAAGGATCAGACATGCATCCTTCCGCATCAACTAAGGTGATGGTATAGGTTGCCACTCCTAGATCTGTTCGCATTGGACTAGAAGCCGTGAAGCCATCACTCCATTGGTATTCATATGGAGGTGTCCCCCCCTGAGCTTGGAGTTGTATAGTACCGGTCTCATCGCCAAAGCAAATTGGAGCAGTACTATTCGTTACAGATAATGACAAAGGATCCGGTTCTCCGATGGAAACCAAACCAGTGGTCTGGCAATCCTGGAAATCTGTTATGACCACACTATAGGTACCTGGGGCAAGGTCAAATCGAAATGGGGTTGTTGGTCCATCGGCCCATTGATATCGATAAGGAGGGGTTCCTCCCACTGCTCCCACCAATACTAACCCATCTGTAGTTCCGAAACAAGATACAGTAGCAATCGTATCAATGATGAAACTGAGGGGATCCGGTGCTGGTAAAACGATCGTCTCAAAGAGCAAGCAAGCTTGTGCGTCGGTTATCGTTACCGGATAACTCCCCATAACAAGGTTGGATCGGTTTGGCACAATTGGCCCATCATCCCATTGGAACTCATAATTTGGTGTGCCGCCAAACACCTGTAGTTGAATACTCCCATCAACTGTATTGTGGCAAGAGGGTTGCTGCAGAGTAGCCACCACCGATAAGCTGTCCGGCTCTTGCAAAATGTATGTTTCACTCGTGGTACATTCGCCGTTACTGATGGTGACCGAGTAAGTCCCTGCCGCCAAGCTATTCGCACAGGCGGTACTCTGGCCATCCGACCAGCCATAGGTGAGGCTATTACTTCCACTGACATCAAGGCAGATCTGGCCATCGGTCATGCCCGCACAGGTAGGGGGAGAAAGATCTGTTTCGCCTAGCTGAAAACCTGGTCCTTGTACCCTAATATTCCGCAACTGGATCTCACATGCTTCCGGAGACGTGTCGGTAATTGTGACGCGGTAAGCATTTTGAGGCAGGTCGCTGATTCGAATCGTATCCAAAATATTCGATCCTCCGCCGGTAGCCCCAGCTTCGCTTTCCCAGCTATAAGCGTAAGGCGCTTGGCCGTTTAAAGGAATAATTTCGATCATCCCATCCGACCCTTCACAAGTGGAAACAGGCGTAGTAAAAACGCGAGCGGAGTCGATGCTATTGGTAGTGGTCAGCAGGACAGAATCAACCGCAAAGCATCCTTCCGCATCCGTAACAGTCAGTGCATAGGATACCTGCGTCCCGGCTACAAAGTCGCCTTGCACCGGTAGAAAAGCATCGGTTCTACCATTCTCCCAAAAGTAATCATAGGGCGCAGGGCTTCCACTTGCCGAAGCAAAAACTGTATCAATGACTTCACGACACAAGGAGAACGAATCTGCCGGGCTAAATAAGATATCCGGGCCGGCTTTCCTGAAAATAGTCAACGTATCTTCGAATGTACAACCATCTTGGCTGGTCATCAGGTAGATGTAATCAGTAGTATTTGTCGGTTGCACCGTTGTGCTTGGCAGTTGATTAGCGCCATTAGCCGGGCTTTCACTATGATAGGTGATTATGGCACCGGTAAAGTTTTGATCGCTGATTGGAATACTTGCTAAATCCACCATTTCTCCCGGACAAATCTCCGGTTCATCAGAAACGACGCCAGCTGGTCGTGGCAGCACCCAGGCTGTAACGGGTGCCAAATTTGGCGAAGAGCAATCAAAATTACTAACCTCTACGTAGAACGTATAGCTCTCAATAAATGGGCTATTGTTGGCCGGCAGATTTGGTGAATAAGTCGAACCAAACCATATGATTCCACCACTACGATCCGGGTTGGCATACCAGAATAAATTGAAACCAGGATCAGCTTCAGCCAGCAAAACTGGCAACCCTCCTGAACATATGGTATCACCTGTTGTCGGTGGAGGCGGCAAGACTCCATCATCATCGATCGTCGTTGCATTACAATTTTCGTCGATAGAATTACAAGGAATCTCGCTGGCTTCTGGATTGATCAAAGGATCGTTGTCGTTACAATCCAAGTTATTGAGAGCTAGTCCGAGTGGTGGCATCGATAAACAAGAAGGGATAGGAATACCATCTTCTCCGTAGCCATCACCATCGTTGTCGATGTAAAGTAGTTGATCCGCAAAACCAAGCCATTGCGAGCCATGGAGAACGATTTGGTCTAAGGCAATATCGCCATAGATGCCAAATCCTTTTTCACCGACAAAACGCAAGATGAGTTCACTGCCATCCGGATAGCCCCCTAAGCCAACATAGGCTTTATTCCATTGATTGCCTTGGTTGCCCGATTCTGCCCAAAGCTCCGACCAAGACAAGCCACCATCATCGGAAGCCTCTAGCTTTAATTCACCGATATTGATGCCGTACATGTGGTAATTGAAGGACAAATGGCACGAATCTGAGCCGGATTGATCCAACAGTAAACATCCACTATAGAGATAGGCAGATGTCCCTGTGGCACATTGCGAACCATTGGCTTCCAGGTACACATATTTGCCGCCGCCGGTGACATCATCAGACGGGCCGGTACCGACCAAGGTAGGCGTATTACTACTGTAGGTAATCCAATCAAATGCATCTCCCTCAACGTTCCGCCAGAAGCCCGTTTGCGTACAAATTACCGAACAAAAAGCAAAACAATCATCCTGATTATCAAAGGTTTCAGTCACCGTAGGTAAAGCTGGGCTGCAACCGGTTTGCACCCTTAAACCGCAGCTGTTAGCAGAAAAAGAGGAGCCTGCTCCGCAGATCCGACGTAGATAGACATCATAATCGGTATCTTCTATTAAACCACTTAGATCAAATGGAGGACAATCCACATAGAAGACCTGTCCTCCTGCGCCCGGAAAACTATCTAGCCCTGGTGTAAATCCGGGGGGCCCTATTTCCAAAACGGAGGGCCCGCAAAGTACCTGCGGCTCGTAAGATAAGGTGACAGTTGTCGAATCAACATTCACCAGTGCTACATCCTGAACGGGTAAGCAGTTGAGCGGCTCGAATATGAGTTCCACGTATTGAAGCACGCCGGTGTCATCTACTAAGTCATCGCAGATCAGCAACTCCCAGACACCGCTTGTAGGATCAGTTACACCATCGTTGAATATATAAAAGTCATCATCCGCCCGATAAGGGCCATCTGTGAAAGGAGGCGTGCCGGCGCTAATCGGTGTACAAGCGGCTAACTGAAGACGCATAGCGCCCGAACAAGCCACTAAAGAAGTATCTCCCAAGTTATCTTCATTCCCCCCAGTATTGGCTAACAATACGGCCGTTTGGCCGCCCGGTGAGCGCAACGAGATATTCACATCACTAACCCAGGCATGTTCCAGTAAGATACGGACCTCACTCAGGTAAACGTCTGTACCTAAAGCCGCTCCTGGCGCACTTCCCACAACAATGTGAAATACATCAGGGTCATAAAAATTGATATTCTCCGGACAAGTCAGATCGCGAAGCGGCAGATCTAAACCACAAGCACTAGGGTTGGAGAGCGTAGCATTAGCTTGACCATGGAGTGGGCCAACAGCAGTAAAAAGTACGGCTAGCCAGCCGATGATTTTCGGCAGTTTTTCCATCGCTTTATCGGTCTTAGGGGGCGTCGACATAGGTTTCGTAGGGATAACGGGTTTCTGTAAAGGTAAGAGATTTGCCTCGACAAAAAGTAAGGTGTATCAGCAAAATGCTGAAACCTTTCTGACAAAACCAATACCAAGGTACTAAACCAGTCAAGCAGTAGTTTTGGCCGGCAGTTCGTTGCAATTTGTGTCAACCTTAGCGGGAAATCGCTGCCCAGTGTAAATCAACCATACCGCCCAAATCCTCAGGAGAAAGGGCGATCAGCAACCCCTTTCGCCCTCCGTTCACTAAAATTTCTGCAAGCTGCTGGGCTTCCATGTCAAGAAATGTGGGAAAGTCCCTCTTCATACCAATAGGTGAGCAGCCCCCACGCTGATAGCCGGTGTGGGCAAGAAGATCCTTGATAGGCAGCAGGGCACATTTCTTATTCTCACTAGCCGCGGCAAGTTTTTTCAAGTCCAACTGCTTATCTCCCGGCACAAGTGCTACCAAAACACCATGTCGATCCCCTTTACAGACCAAGGTTTTATAAATCGTTGGCAAAGGAAGGCCATTCTCATCTGCGATTTGGGCTACATCCAAGTCATCAGGATCATATTCATAAGATACCTTGTCATAGGTGATTTCCGCTCGATCCAAGCGTCTTAGCGCATTGGTCTTTTCTTCTTTCCTACTCATTTTTCAGCTACTTTTGCGGCAAATATGTTGTCGTATGAACCGTCAGGAGCTCTTTGGATTAATCCGCGAACGCAAATCATTTTTATGTGTCGGCCTGGATCCGGTACCGGAACGTATTCCGCAACACTTAGGTACTGGCCCGGCCGCAATCTATGAATTTAATCGACAAATCATCGACGCTACTCGCGACCTCTGTGTTGCTTATAAACCCAATACAGCTTTTTACGAGGCACTCGGCGCACCGGGCTGGGAAGTGTTGGATGCTACACTGCAATACATTGGCGATTTGCACTTAAAGATCGCCGATGCTAAGCGCGGTGATATTGGCAATACATCCAAGATGTATGCCCGCACCTTTTTCGAAACCCTCGATGCCGATGCTTGTACCGTAGCCCCTTATATGGGAGAAGATTCGGTGGGACCCTTTCTAAATTTTGCAGACAAATGGGTAGTCCTGCTTGCCCTTACCAGCAACCAAGGCAGCAATGATTTCCAATTTACCCAACAGGACAATGAGGAACCCCTCTATGCTAAAGTCATGCAAAAAGCGATGACCTGGGCCGGGCCGGATGAACTCATGTTTGTATGTGGGGCCACGCATCCCGAGAAGTTCAAGGAATTGCGCGCACTAGCGCCAGATTATTTTTTCCTGGTTCCTGGCATTGGCGCTCAAGGTGGCGATCTGGAGGCCGTCGCACGATATGGCATGAATGACCATTGTGGTTTATTGGTCAATTCATCCCGAGGAATTATATATGCCGGTAACGATGAAGGTTTTGCAGAAAAGGCCCGCGATGCGGCCGCTAGATTACAGCAGCAAATGGTTAGTGCACTAGCTACTTTCTTGCCTTAAATCAAAACGGTCTGCCTGTAAGCATCTCACAGGCAGACCGTTCTATTTGATAGAAAAAGTTCTTTTCCTTCTACTCCTCCTCACTACTTTCTCCTGTTTCCTCCTGAGGAACGAAGTCTAATGAAACACTGTTGATACAGTATCGCAATCTCGTTGGAGCAGGGCCATCGTTGAATACGTGCCCCAGGTGGCCATCGCAGCGAGCACAAACTACTTCCGTTCTCACCATACCATGGGCTCGGTCCACATTCTCCCCGACATATTCTTCAGCAATTGGCTCGTAGAAGCTTGGCCAACCCGTACCAGAACGAAACTTGGTTTCGGAGCTAAACAAAGGCAACTGGCAGCCTCCGCATACATAGACACCCGTCGCTTTATTGTCCCAAAGAGCGCCGGTAAAAGAACGTTCGGTGCCGGCACGCCGTAAGACATAAAACTCTTGTTCCGACATTTCAGCCTGCCATTCTTCGTCTGATTTACTCACTTTTTCAAAAGGGACATCAGGAAATTCAAGTTCTATATTACTTTCGGATACCGCCGATTCCGTATTGGTGCTGCTTAACGTTTGAGCTTGATTGCATGAATAAACGAGCAAAAAAGGAACCAGTAAACTGAGTACTAGATGGAACTGTCGCATGAGATGGTTTTTATTTTCGAACACTTGCACGAAGGCATAGTTTTGTCGCGTCCCGACGCTTTCCTATTTCTTTCGGCGAATACGTGGGTGGTTCCACTCCTCCCGCTGGGCAAATTCGACGATCTTACGCATCATCGCCATGATACTGAGAAACACTAAATAACCGAGCGTCACTACAATATAAATCCACCGGTAAGAACCAGCTTCACTCATCGTCATTGAGGATAATAAATAAGCAAATCCTCCTGCAGCAGCGGCCAGGCCAATAAAGCTATAGACGGAATTGCGCCAATAGATCATCATATCCTTAGACGTCAGGCTGTAGACGCTATTGAACACGGCAAAAAGCAGCATAAAGGCTGCCGCCGACATCCAGGGAAATCGCTGCGGCACGTCGAGTATGCCAGTGAATTGAACTAGCTTTGCGCCCAGCGAAATGATAACCACACCAGCTAATGCCATAGCTGCTTGATAAACGGGGTTCAACGTCTTGGAGAAAACAGAATCTGAAGTTGTCATGTTCTTGCGGTGTGCTCTTACAACATCAAACTTACGATAATGTTAGGCCAAAAACAGTTTAGGGTAGTATTAATTGGATGGTTGCAGCTCGTGTTCTTATTCAATATACCAGCGCAAAATCTAGAAATTTGGGAAATCCAAGGCAACGGAAACAGCAGTCCGTATCTAGGGCAATCCATCAATAGCGCAAATAATGTAGTAACTGGCGTTGGTGACAGCTACTTCTTCATTCAGACACCCGTGGAGCGGAGCGACAATGACCCACTAACTTCCGACGGCCTATTCATCTATACCGGTAGTTTTCCCAATGTGCAGGTCGGGGATCTTGTCAACGTCACCGGTATCGTCAGAGAATTTGAGGGCCTTACCGAGCTATCCGGGTTCGGACTTGAGTTCGAATCAACCGGGGCAACCAGCGGGCTACCTGATCCGGTCCAGTTGACTAATACCTTTCCCTCTTCATCTGCCCAAGTTGTTCGAGATCTGGAACGAGTAGAAAACATGATGGTAAGTTATACTGCGCAAGTAATTCAAGGTAGTACAACCGATGAAATAGCCGCTCTAAGTGCTCGAACAGAACGCCCAATGCGAGAAGCTGGCATTGAATTCCCGGGAGAGAACGGGCTTCCGCTTTGGGACGGCAATCCGGAGATTTTTTGGATCGATCCGAATGCGCTCAACGCCCCCAATAATCGTTTCCTAAGTGTGGGAATGACCGTCACAGCCAGCGGCCCGCTCTTTCAATCTTACGATCTCTATGTTCACTTTCCTTCAACCTATGACATTAGCGGCACTGCTTTCGAAAGAAATGTACGGGCCCGCAATGCACAAGAAGTGACCGTTGGCTGCTTAAACGTAAAGCTGCTATTTACTGACAACAGTGATTATCAAACCAAGCTCAGCAAACTCTCGCGCTACATTGTGCAGCGCCTGGGCGCTCCCGACATTCTGGCATTGCAGGAAGTGGGCAATCTAACAGCCTTGCAAGAATTGGCATTTTATGTCGATCAGCTCGACAACGATATTAACTATGCCCCCTATTTACTCGTTGGGAATGGTAGTTTGCAAACCGCCTATCTCGTCCGCCCGAGGATTCAAAATGTAGAGGTGACGCAATTGGACCCAAATGTCAACCTGAGCATTGGTGGCCGGCTCCACGATCGGCCTCCTCTATTATTGGAGGCTACCCTACCTACTGAACCACCCACACCGATTAACGTCCTTAATTTGCACGTAAGATCCCTGCTGGGCATCGAAGGCTCTAATGAGGACTTTGTCCGAACCAAGCGCTACGAGCAATCGCTATCAATCGCCCAAATGGTACAGGATCGGCAAGACGACAACCTAATCGTCCTGGGAGACTTCAATGCGTATCAGTACTCGGATGGCTATGTCGATGTATTGAACCAAATTGCCGGCGGGTCTTCGCTGGGTGCAGAATACTCCGTGCAGGACATAGTCGACCCACCACTTATCCAGCAAGTGCTTACCCTGCCGGAAGAAGAGCACTATTCCTTTGTTTTTCGCGGGTCCGCTACACTTCTTGATCATTGTTTGACCACCCAACTTACCGACCTTGAGGTAGTTGATTTCGCCATGGCTCGTGGCAATGCCGACCTTTCTGTTGCCTTTGAAGACAATGCCACCCTGTTGGGGCGTAGCAGCGATCATGACGGCTTTGTGATTTTTCTGGAACCTGATGCGCCTGTTGCAGTGGAAGACGTCGCCCCTGATAAACAAGGCTTAGCAGTCAGTTTCAACAACCCCATACGTCTTGGGCAGGATGAAATCGTTGTACAGCAATCTCAGGGCCCTTTTGCCGTCCGGCTTTGGGGAACAGATGGTCGCCTGGTATGGCAAAATCAATCGATTGGTAGTAGGATTCTCTTGCCAAGGAGTTTACCGAGAGGCTTATTCTTTCTGGAGGTTCAAGGCCGCAATGCACGTGCCTTGAAGAAAGTTATTTTAATGGACTGATCAATATTTATGTTATTACTTCCCCAAACAGGTCATATTCTGAAGCACTGGTAATCCGTACCTGCGCAAAATCGCCAAGTCGAACATACTGGTCCACCGATACCAATACTTCATTGTCCACTTCTGGAGAATCGAACTCCGTGCGGCCAACAAAATAGCCGCCTTCCTTGCGATCAAAAAGAACCCGGTAAGTCTGGCCTACTTTCGCTTCATTGATTTCCAAAGAAATTTCTTGCTGTATCTCCATTAGTCGACTGGCCCGCTCGGCTTTCACCTCGGGAGACACATCATCTTCCAGGTCATAGGCGCTGGTATCTTCCTCATGCGAGTACTGAAAAACCCCTAATCGTTCGAAGCGCATTTCACGGGCAAAATCGCAGAGTTCCTGAAATTCCTCTTCAGTTTCTCCAGGAAACCCAACCAGCATAGTCGTCCGTATGCCAATTCCGGGTACTGCTTCACGTGCTGTTTGAATCAATCGCCTTGTTTCGTCCTGAGTGATTTGGCGCCGCATGCGCGCCAACACCTGATCACTTGCATGTTGAAGAGGCATATCCAGGTAGTTGCACACCTCTTTACGAGAAGCCATTGCTTCGAAAATCTCGGTCGGAAATTTGCTAGGATACGCATAATGCAAGCGAATCCATTCAATTCCGTCTACATCCGATAGGGCATGCAACAATTCGGGAAGCGCCCGCCGTTTATAGATATCAAGGCCATAATACGTTAATTCCTGCGCGATGAGCATTAACTCCTTCACCCCCATTTTGGCCAGGTTTTGCGCTTGTGCCACCAAGGCCTCGATTGGCTGGCTGATATGTTTACCACGCATGAGAGGAATCGCACAGAACGAGCACGTTCGATTGCAGCCCTCACTGATCTTCAGATAGGCATAATGCATCGGCGTTGTAATCGTTCGCTCTCCTATCAACTCATGCTTGTAGTCAGCATTCAGTTTTGCCAGCAAACCCGGCAATTCCAGGGTGCCGAAATAAGCATCTACTTCGGGGATCTCTTTCTCAAGGTCGTCCTTGTAGCGCTGCGATAAACATCCAGTGACATACAGCTTATCAATATCCCCAGCCTTCTTTACTTCCGCATACTGAAGAATCGTGTTAACGCTTTCTTCTTTTGCTAAGTCAATAAAGCCGCAAGTATTAATGATGACCACATTGGCATCCTCATCATTGCTGTCATGCACCACCGCGAAATCATTCGCCTGCAACTGCGTGATCATATCTTCAGAGTCCACCAGGTTCTTGCTACACCCTAAGGTGATGACATTTATTTTGTCCTGTCGTAAGGTCTTTGTCTTCATAGATGGTACAAATTCGCGGCAAAGATACACTTTACCCTGATCTGTAATTCGTAGGATTTCTAGTAAAAACTGTCAAATTTCTCAGCAAAAAGGCGAACTTTAGGCAGGCCTTCCTTGGAGGGCCTACCATTATCAATCCAATCATCCCTTGCCATGAACCGGTTTACCCATCGGTTATGTTTGCTTGTATGGGCGCTCGGAATAGCCCTGCCTGTTTATTCCCACAGCTCATTCCTTAGCATCATCAGTTTGTCTGAATTGAAAGTGGTATTTGCTTTGCTGATTTTGCTCTTTTTCTTTTTGCGTTGGCCGGTTTGGAGACGAGACAGTCGCCCGCAGCGGTCCTTCCTTCCGACTTTCCGCATTGCTCCTACAGCATTTGATGACCACCGCATTCAAAACAGCAATTTCGTTATTTGGGTTCGCCAGATTATGGCTCGGGCTCAAGATCAGCTAAGCCTAAATGGTATTCAACTACAATTCCATCCCGCACGCGAAAAACTTTTCTTCCCATTCATTGCTGTTCACTGGCAAGCTATTCTGAATGACCTGATCATACGAGCCGTTGAAGCTGCGGGACCGGAAGGCCAGGTAGATCTCCACCTCGATGTTTCCCCTCCTGGGGAATCCGTACAAGTAGTCCTTAGGTTGGAGTGTAACGGGAAAAATGGCACCACCCTCTTCAGCGAGTCGTACCCATTGCAGCAAGCCGACCAGGATCCTGAGGATGCTCTTCAAAGCTTCAGCTCAACTCAGCAGTTAATTCGAGAAATGGATGGAAGCCTGGTCGTACAAATGGCTCCTGGTGGCAGGCAAAGCATTGTACTAAAGACGCCTATCCCCTTACCGTCCATTCAAGGTCAACCGAGTTGATCTAATTGCTGTTTTAGAGTTATTTAAGAAGTCAATATCTAAGCAGAAATTACGTTATCCCTCTAGTTCAACCTATTGTCATGCGACTATCTATCCTTTTTTGCCTATATGTTCTTTCTTTCCCAGCGACCGCGCAATTCGGTATCAGTGGTGCCTACCTTGCCGGTCAGGCAGAAAACTGGGAAACCCCCATTATTCAAGGGAATGATCCTGCCATTGCTCTACCTGGCAATGGTTGGCAAGCGGGGGTAGATTATTGGTTTCGCCTCAAAAATGTACGCGTCGAATTCCTGCCCACTCTTGCTATAAGCCAGCAAAACTATACCCTAACATCCCTGGCTGCTGAGGCACAGACGACGGGTTTTCATTTCTTCTTTAACACCAATCTCTATCTATTTGATTTTAAAGGTGATTGCGACTGCCCAACCTGGTCGAAAGAAGGGCCTACGCTGGAGAAAGGCTTGTATCTACAGCTTTCTCCTGGGATAAGTTATTTTGACTTCAACCTGGATGAAGTAAATGAATTGGCTAGCACGGAAAGCCTAGCACCCAGTATTGGTGTTGGAATTGGTTTTGACCTCGGCCTTTCTGACCTCCTTACCATTAGTCCCCAAATTGGTGCACGCTATTACCCTTCGGTCGAATGGGAAGGGCTGACCCAGACCGGAGCAACCGATCTGACGGGGGTGCAAGATGAAAGCTCCCTGTGGTCTTATACAGCCGGCCTTCGCATAGGTATTCGTTTAGACCAATAGAGGTTCTCCGAAAATTTTAACTAAAAGTACATACCCTAGCGTTCATCCCACTCGTTCTAGGGTTCATCTAATTAACTTGTACTTCCTTCTGTAAATCTATTATTTGGAGACTGTTTACTTGTAATTCCACCCGTCTGTATTACTCGGTAGTGTATATGTAAGGCTATACTGAGCCCCATGTTTGCTATGCGGTACCGAGTAATTTAGGTGTGGTGTATTATTCACCTCCAATTCGGTACACTATGAGTGAAGTCAAGCAATTTTTCCTCTTTTGCTCTGGCGTCGATCAATCCATCCTCGAAAAATGTCCTTCTGACGAGAATAAGTATGTAGGAATCGGCGCGACCATATTTTTCACCGGCGTACTCGCTTTCGTTTCTTCTGGATACGCCTTGTACACCGTCTTTGACTCCTGGATCATGGCCATTCTCTTTGGCGTCATTTGGGGATTAATGATCTTCAACCTCGACCGTTACATCGTATCAAGTATGAAGAGTCAGGGATCCTTTTTTCGGGATTTCTTCGTTGCCATGCCGCGTTTGCTGATGGCTATCTTGCTCGCTCTTGTTATTTCAAAACCACTCGAGCTCAAGATCTTTGAAAAAGAGATCAACGCCGAACTGGTGGTTATGGAGCAAGAAGTATTCAAAGACCAAGAAGATCAGTTAAGAGCCCGGTATCAGAGTAGTATTGACGGTCTTGAGCGAGACGTAGTCACATTGAAAGCGGAAATAGCCGAAAAAACGGTTGTGCGTGATGAACTAGCCCTTTCCGCGCTACAGGAAGCAGATGGCACCGGTGGCAGCCAAATCCGCAATATGGGGCCTATCTATCGGGCCAAGAAAGCAGAAGCGGATCAGGCACAAATTGAGCTCGACCAAACATTGGCTCTGAACCAACCTTTAATCGACGAAAAGGAATCCGCAATAGCCGACCTTCAAAATACGATCACTACAGAAATCAGCCAGCTCAAGCGGGAAGCTTTTGGTGGTATGGCTGCAAGAATGGATGCGCTAAGTCGCCTAGGACAAGAAAGCGCAACCATCTATCTAGCCTCCATTTTCATCATGCTGCTATTCATTTCGATCGAAACAGCGCCAATCTTTGTCAAGTTGATTTCTCCCAAAAGCCCCTATGATCACTTGCTGCATGAACATGAGCATGTGTTTGCGATGGCTAATCAGGAGAGTACAACGCTACTAAGCAACGAGGTGAATAATAAAATCCGGGAACATACTGAAGTTGGCTTGCATCAAGCCACGGCTAATATTACGGCTCGAAAAGCTGAAATTGATGCCGACCTGGAGCGCCGCATCGCTGCCCTGAAGGGCAAGGAAAATGGTGGGTTATCTTGGGACTAGAAGGCAGTAAGCAGATAGCAGTAGGCAGTAGTGTATTAAGTTCACTGCCTACTGCTATCCATTTGCTGTTAAAGAGGATTCGCGGCAAAAGTATCTCCTTGGGCCACATCACCGGTTTGGTAACCCTTGTTGAACCAACGCATACGTTGCTCTGAGGTACCATGAGTAAAGGAATCCGGCACAACATAACCGCGTGCTTCCATTTGAATCCGGTCGTCACCAACAGCATTAGCTGCCCGCAGCGCTTCTTCAATATCACCCGCGTCCAGCAAATCTTTACGGTCGGTGTAATGAGCCCAAACGCCGGCGAAGAAATCAGCCATTAATTCCAGGCGTACCGACTTATCATTATACTCTTCCTTTGGCACACGACCACGCAGGGCATCGACCTGTCTGGTAATCCCTAGCAAATATTGCACATGGTGGGCTACCTCGTGTGCTACGATATAAGCCATCGCAAAGTCTCCTGGAGCCCGAAATCGGTTTTTCAAGTCTTGATAGAAGCTCAAATCGATGTATAGTTTCTGATCGCCAGGGCAGTAAAACGGCCCGGTCGCCGATTTGGCAAAACCACAAGCCGATTGGGTCGAGCCACTATATAGAACGAGCGTTGGCTTCTGGTAAGGGCGATCAAAATACTGCGGAAACAAGCGATCCCAGACATCTTCCGTTTCTTGTAACACAACGGCCACAAAATCGGCCAGTTCATCTTCTGCTGCATTACCCGTTTCGGCCGTGCCGGTAGTCTGAGCTGACGGGCTAGCTATTGCTCCTCCCCCCTGAAACATTTGCAATAGATCAGCAGGGTTCTTTCCCATTAGCAGGGCAAAGACAACGATTAGGATGGTCCCTAGACCAAAGCCACCACCTACCTTCTTAGCTCTAGAGCCACGGCGGTCTTCTACATTTGAACTTTGCTTTCTTCCTTTCCAGCGCATGCTTATTGATTATTTTGTAAGAGATGTTCGTCAAATTTAGGACTTATTTACCTGCATAAAGTAACGGCCTTACTTGATTCTCATGAAAATTGAGGAAACTTTATTGGTCATTCTTAGAAAAAGAAGCATATTTGATTTATTGAAGCTGATTAATAAGCGGCAAAGCATGTTCAATACAGATCTTCTTGTAGTCATTATTAGTGAAGTGGTGGTCATTACCGGCCCACCCCTAGGAGATGGTTATTGAACTATGCGCTAACCCGCTGATCGTAAAAAGCCATTCTCCATCGAGAATGGCTTTTTACGTTTAGGGTAGGTTTTGATTTCTAGCTCGTAACTCGAACCCTACTTACAAATTGATAATCAACGTTTTAAATAAAAAAACAGGAAGTTACCATATCGTAGCAGGAAACATTATTCATTCGCGCCACGACCATGGAGCAGTTAATTTTAACCCTTATCACTAAAATTGCCTAAAGCGGGACGATGGAGCCATTGAACAAGTACAGTAGACGAATTACGCAAGACGAGACACAACCAGCAGCTCAGGCCATGTTACACGGCATCGGGCTAAGCAAAGAAGACCTCACCAAGGCACAGGTCGGAATTGTCAGCACTGGTTGGGAAGGCAATACCTGCAACATGCACCTCAATGGTCTGGCAGAGGTAGTGAAAGCAGGCGTTCAAGAAAGTGATCTAATCGGTTTGATCTTTCATACGATTGGCGTCAGCGATGGAATAAGTATGGGAACCGACGGCATGCGCTATAGCTTGCCTAGTCGCGATATTATTGCCGATAGTATTGAAACAGTCGTTGGCGCCCAGTGGTACGATGCAGTGGCCACCGTCGTCGGTTGTGACAAGAATATGCCAGGAGCGATGATAGCCCTTGCTCGACTTAACCGTCCTGCCATCCTGGTTTATGGTGGCACTATTAGTCCTGGTTGCTATGCCGATCGAAAAAAACTCGATATCGTCTCTGCTTTTGAGGCACTGGGGGAGCGTATTGCCGGGCAAATGGATGATAAGACCTACGAGGGAGTCATTCAAAATGCCTGCCCTGGGCCAGGGGCTTGTGGCGGAATGTATACGGCGAACACCATGGCTTCAGCCATTGAAGCGCTTGGCATGAGTTTGCCTTTCAATAGTAGTTATCCCGCGCAATCAGCTGAGAAGCAACAAGACTGTTTACGAGTAGGTAAGGCATTGCGTCATTTGCTGGAAAACGATATCAAGCCACTAGATATCATGACGCGGAAATCCTTCGAGAATGCCATTACCTTAATTACGATTCTCGGAGGCAGTACGAATGCTGTTCTGCATTTGATTGCCATGGCAAAAGCCGCTCAAGTCGATGTGACGCTCGATGACTTCCAACGAATCGCCGACAACACCCCTTTCATTGCCGACCTGAAACCAAGCGGCCGTTTTGTGATGGAAGACCTCTATCACGTTGGTGGTATTCCCGCAGTAATGAAATTGCTTTTGGCGAACGGCTACCTTCATGGAGATTGCTTGACCGTAACAGGAAAGACGATCGCAGAAAACCTGGCGGATGTCCCAGATTTAAAAGATCAACAAACGATTATACGGCCTTTCGACAACCCGATTAAGCCAACGGGGCATATCCGAATCCTATATGGCAACTTAGCCGAGAAGGGATCGGTCGCCAAAATCACAGGTAAAGAAGGCGAGCGCTTTAGCGGACCCGCGAAAGTATTTGATAGTGAGCCAGCGGCGAATGCTGCCATTCGAAACAAAGAAATCAGTAGTGGTGAAGTCATCGTCATTCGATACTGTGGCCCGAAAGGTGGGCCTGGTATGCCAGAGATGCTAAAACCCACTAGTGCTATCATGGGTGAAGGCCTTGGAAAGGAAGTGGCCTTGATCACCGACGGTCGTTTCTCTGGCGGCACGCATGGCTTCGTGGTAGGCCATATCACGCCGGAGGCACAAGTGGGTGGTGCCATCGCTCTTTTGCAAGACGGCGATATCATTACCATTGATGCCATCACTAATCAACTAACGGTTAACCTCAGTGAAGAGGAGTTGGCTGCTCGCAAAGTAAATTGGCAAGCACCTCCCCTATCCGCTGATTCCGGTGCCTTACGAAAATATGCTCAACTAGTCAGTAGCGCAAGCGAAGGCTGCGTGACCGATGAATTTAACATCCCAACACCTGTTGCTAATCAAAGCTAGTAGTCCTCTCCCTAATCAATAATCAACGACGACCTCTGGTGAAAATGCAATTATCATGAAGCGACATCAACAATCTTGGACACAGACAGCAGATTTACAAGCTCCTACTAAGCGCGAACGCTTGACCGGTGCTGAAGCTGTGCTACGCTGCCTTTTAGCCGAAGGAGTAGACACTATTTTTGGTTAC
>SPJK01055544.1_pt1 | contig 24977 bp, 20 predicted proteins | sample 3741771 | NCBI WGS metagenome assembly SPJK01 (sample SAMN10925997, study PRJNA522277) | cold seep metagenome | isolation source: Elba SIP-enriched marine methane seep metagenome, extraction at timepoint T2 | place: Italy: coast of Elba, Mediterranean Sea
GCGCGTGAGTTTGCGGCGCAAGTAAATGTCGGCATGGTCGGCGTGAACGTGCCGATCCCGGTGCCGGTCAGCTATCACACATTCGGTGGCTGGAAGCGCTCCGCCTTTGGCGACACCAATCAGCATGGCCCCGAGGGCGTCCGCTTCTGGACCAAGATCAAGACGGTCACCTCGCGCTGGCCGGAAGGCGACATTGGCGACCAGGCCTTCATCATTCCGACGATGCAATAAGGCGGGCGTGCCCGGCAGCATGTGATGACCAACACGTTGATTCTCGGCGGGGCGCGGTCTGGCAAAAGCCGGCGCGCCCTGGCGCTTGCTGAGAAAACCAGCGAGCGTCGCGTGTTCCTGGCGACGGCAGAAGCGCTCGACGATGAAATGGCGACGCGGATTGCGCGGCACAAAGCGGAGCGCGGCGAAGGCTGGGAGACGGTGGAAGCGCCGCTCGATCTGGTCGAGGCCCTTGAAGCGGCTGCGACGCCCGACGTGGTTTGCGTCGTGGATTGCCTGACGCTCTGGTTGTCAAACCTCATGCATCACAGGCGCGATGTGGAACCAGAGACGACACGTCTGTGCAGTGCGCTCGAAGCGCGGCCCGGTTCAATCATCATGGTCTCGAATGAGGTCGGCCTGGGATTGGTGCCCGAAACCAAATTAGGGCGGGCGTTTCGTGATGCGCAGGGGCGGCTCAATCAGGCGATTGCGCGAGCCTGCGACCGCGTGGAGTTCGTCGCGGCTGGCCTGCCCCTTACCCTAAAAGGCTAAGCGCTTCATTCAGCCGGGCGAGCTGGATTTCATCCGCCGGCAACCCGATCCGCAACTTGCCCGGCAGAGCGTCAAACCGCCGAACATAAATTCCTGCTACGGCAAGGTGATGCCAGACCGCCTGTGCATTATCGACGTTCACAAAGCGAAACAGGTCCGTGCCGCCTTCAATCTCGATCTGGTTTGAGATGAGGACCTGGTCGAGCAGCATGCGCGCCTGTTGCAAGGCGCGGCGCGTGCGGTCTTGCCAGGCGCGGTCGCGATAAGCGCGGGTTCCGATCTCCAGCGCGGCACTCGAAATCGGCCAGGCGCCCAATTGTTCTGACATGCGCGCAGAGATTTCGTCTGGCGCGATCATTGCGCCGAGGCGAAGCCCGGGCAGGCCAAAGAACTTGCCGAAGGACCGCAACACGATCAGCCCTTCCGCGCCGCCACCAGGCGCCATAATCATGTCCCGGTGCAGATCACCATAGGCTTCATCCACAATCAGCCATCCACCGCGTGCTGCCAGGCGTGACCGGGCGGCGTGCAGACTGTCACGGTCGAACACACGTCCGTCGGGATTGTTCGGATTGCAGATGATCACCGCGTCGACCTCGCCTGCCAGGGAAAGCGGATCGGGCGTCTCAACGACGTCGCATCCGGCGCGTCGCCACACCTCTGCATGGTCGCCATAGGTCGGCGTGAGGATCGCCACGCGCGTGCTAGCCAGATGGTGCGGCAGCAGGCGAATGAGGAGTTCACTGCCCGGCGCGAGACAGGTATTCGCTTGCGGTGCCTGGAACGCCGCGGCTATGGCCGCCTGGCATTCGTCATAGGCCGCGTTGGTCGGAAGGCGATCATAGACCCCCTCATCGCTGGCAGCGCTGCGATAAGGCCAGGGATTGATCCCGGTGGACAGATCAATCCAAGGTGAAGGCGCATTTGGAAACGCGTCCTGCATGCGATCGAGCGCGCCGCCATGTGTCCAGTTACGCTGCATAGTGCACCCCCAATGCCAGTGAGATGAGGGCGATGCCACCAAGCCCCATGGCGCGGACATAGACCGCCAGGCCACGTTTCAGATCCGCAGGTTCGGGGTCGCGGGCGTTGGCATTGAGCCAGGGCTCGCTTTGTACGCTATTGCCATAGACACGCGGCCCCGACAGTCGAACGCCGAGCCCGCCCGCCATCGCTGCTTCCGGCCAGCCGGCATTCGGAGATCGGTGCTGCCCCGCATCTCGAAACATCACGGCCAAGGCAGCGGGCTTCAGACTCGCCGCCGCAAAGAGGAACCCCGTCAGGCGGGCCGGGATCAGATTGGCGAGATCATCGAGCCGCGCCGCAAATCCGCCAAACGCAGCATATTGGTCTGTGCGATGAGCAATCATTGAGTCCAACGTATTTACCGCCTTGTAGGCAGCAAGCCCGGGCAGTCCCAACACGCTGCCCCAAAAGACCGGCGCGACAACGCCGTCGGATGCGTTTTCAGCCAAGCTTTCGAGGCCCGCCCGGACGATCCCTTGCTCATCGAGCTGGGCCGGGTCACGGCTAACAATCTGGCTGACAGCGGCACGGGCTGCGCCGACGTCGCCGCGCTTCAAGGGCGTGAGCAAAGCCGAGACATGCTGGTAAAGGCTGCGTGACGCGATCAGGCTTGACGCGATCACAGCCTCGATTGCGAAGCCCCACCAGGTGCCCGGCAGTGCACGGCTGATCAGCCAGGCGGCGCCAAGGGTGATTGCAATGACGATACATGCGCTCAGCGCGCCCAAGGCATAGCGCGTGGCGTGCGCGTAGGCGGTCTGGTTCAACCGCGCGTCCAGCACATTGATCAAGGCGCCGATCCAGACCACGGGGTGGCGCACGCATCGGTACAGCCAATCTGGCCAGCCAAACGCCGCCTCGAACGCCCAGGCGGCTGCCATGAGCGTCAGCGCGATCATACTTGGTTTCGCGGCAGGCTTGGCGGGCTTGCCAGGTCCAGAAGGTCATCGACGCGCACCGCCTGGCGCACTTCTTCGGCAAGCTCATCCAGTGCCGTCTCAATCGTTGCGTTGAAACTGAGATGCGTATCCGCAACAGCGCCCGCATCTGAAAGCCAGGAGCGCCGAAATTGATCATCTTCAAACACGCCGTGCAGATAGGTGCCCTGGACGCGATCATCTGCGGATCGCGCACCATCGGGCTTGCCACGAATAATGGCGAACGGGCGTTCCGTGTCGGGGCCTTCGGTCGCGCCGGTATGAATTTCGTAGCCGCTGAGCGCGCGTCCCGTGTGGGCGCATTGTGCGGTCACAGGCTGCACCTGTTTGGCATTGGTCATCACCGTTTTCACGTCCAGAAGACTAAGACCCAGCGCAGAACCAGCCGGACCGTCATGACCATCGGGATCGCAGATCTTGTGCCCGAGCATCTGATACCCGCCGCAAATGCCGAGCACGCGGCCACCCGCGCGGGCATGGGCAATGATGTCGTGATCCCAGCCTTGCTCGCGCAGGAAGTTGAGATCGCCAATTGTCGACTTGGTGCCGAACAGGATCACCAGATCGGCATCACGGGGCAGGGCGGTGCCAGGCGGGATCCATCGAAAATCTATCCCGGATTCCAGGCGCAGCGGATCAGCGTCGTCGAAATTCGCAATCCGCGAAAGCATCGGCGCCACCACCTTCAGCGCGCCTGAGCTTGGTTTTTGCCAGAATTCCAGTGACACAGCATCTTCGGCCGGCAAAAGCGACGGCGCGCGCAGCCAGGGCACAACGCCGAAACAGGGCCAGCCGGTGCGCGCTTCGATGGCGCTCACGCCGTCCTCGAACAGGGCCGGATCACCGCGAAACTTGTTGATCAGGAATCCGCGGATCATGCTCGCATCATCTGGCTCGATAACAGACTGCGTGCCAACCAGGCTGGCAATCACGCCGCCTTTATCAATGTCACCAATCAGGCAGACCGGGACGCCTGCGCGCCGGGCGAAGCCCATATTGGCAATGTCTCGATCCCGCAGATTGATCTCCGCCGGACTGCCCGCGCCTTCGACAATCACCAGATCATTGGTCTCGACCAGTCGCTGAAAGCTCTCCATGACGGCGCCCATGAGCTGGTCGCGAGACGACATGTAATCCGCAGCGTCCATCGCGCTGAGCGCCTGGCCGTGAACCACGACTTGCGCCGAGCGATCGGTCTGAGGTTTCAGCAGGACCGGGTTCATGTCGACATGCGGCTCGCGACCCGCCGCCCGCGCCTGCAGCGCTTGCGCCCGACCAATCTCGCCGCCATCGCGGCAGGCCATGGCATTGTTCGACATGTTTTGCGGCTTGAACGGCGCAACCCTCAGGCCGTTCTGTTTTGCGATCCGGCATAAGGCCGCTGTCAGGATCGATTTGCCGACATCTGAGCCGGTGCCTTGCAGCATCAGCGCTTTGCCGGTCACAGCGCGCCATCCATGACAATACGGTCGCCTTCCATCCGGGCGGCGACACGGTAGACATCTGACAGGCGTTCCGGCGTCAGGGTTTCGGCCGGCGGTCCATCGGCGACGATCCTGCCATCCTTCATCCAGATCAGACGAGTCGCGTAGCGGGCGGCCAGATTTACATCATGCAGGACCAGCAGTGCGCCGCCGCCTTTATCGACATAGGATTTGATCAGATCCAGAATTCGAAACTGGTGCCGGGGATCGAGCGCAGCGGTCGGCTCATCGGCGACCAGAAGCGGCGCCTGCGTCGCGAACGCGCGGGCACAATGGACACGGGCCAGCTCGCCGCCTGACAGGGAATCGGTTGCCCGGTCTGCGAGATGGGTCAGGTCGCAATCCACGATGGCGCGGTCGACCGCAGCCGCGTCGGGTCCGCTCAGGCGTCCCAGGGCGGCGCCATGGCTGAAGCGGCCGAGAGACACGACATCATGCACCTGATTGGGCCAGGCGAGCGGGCGGATCTGGGGCAGGTAGGCAATCTGCTGCGCCCGCGCCATGGGCGATAGTCGGTGTGTGTCCTGACCATCGAGCGCAGCTGTGCCTGAAGCCGGCGCCTCCAGTCCGAGCGCGCCGCGGATCAGACTGGTCTTACCCGCCCCGTTCGGGCCCAGCAGGATGACCAGTTCGCCGGGAGACAATCGGAAACTGGCCAAGTCGACCAGGGTGACGTCCCCCGCCTTCAAAGTCAGATCAGTGGCGACGAGATCAGTCATATCCAGCCCGCCTCTGCATCGCGATCCATACAAAAGCCGGGGCGCCAATCAGCGCTGCCACGACCCCGAGCTTGAGTTCGTTGGTGCTTGGCAGGATGCGCACAAAGATGTCAGCGACGACCAGGATCAGTCCCGCCAACAGGGCTGATGGGATGAGTGATCGTGCCGGGTCATGTCTGACAAATGGTCGAACAACATGCGGGGCAACAATGCCGACAAATCCAATCGCACCGGCCAATGCGACCGAGCCACCCGTGGCGAGCCCGGCGCCCAGAACGGTCCAGATCCGCTGACGTTGTAGGTTGAGCCCGACGCCACTCGCCGCTTCCTCGCCAAGCGTCAGAGCTGACAGGCCGCGCCGCGTCACCAGCAAGAGCGCGGCCCCGCCAAGGATGAAGGGCAGGACGAGCGTGATCTCGTCAAAACTGCGATTGGCGACCGAACCAAGCATCCAGTTGATCATGTCCGCCAGCGAGAACGGGTTGGGCGCAAGGTTCATCAACAGGCTCATCAGCGCGCCGGAAAAACTGGAGAGACCAACTCCGATCAGGATCAGCGTGACCACGGATTGTGTTCTCGTCGCTGCAAACGCCAGTACGGTCGTGGCCAGCAGCGCCCCGGCAATGGCGGCAAAGGGCAGGACCCAGGGGTTCAAAGCGACCAGGCCAAAGTAAAGCGCGAAGGTCGCCGTCAGCGAGGCCGAGGCAGACACGCCCAGGACGCCAGGCTCGGCCAGCGGGTTGCGCAACAGGCCTTGCAGCGCAGCGCCGCTAATGCCGAGCGCGGCGCCGGTCAGGAAGGCCGCCAGCGCGCGTGGCAGGCGGATGGACCAGACAACCAGTCGGTCAGATGCGTCAGCGCCGCCAAACAGCGCCGCCAGTACGCGCTCCGCCGGCATCGGCGTCGAGCCGAGCAAGCAGGCGGCGAAGATGGCCAGTGCGCTCAGTGCGATCAGGCCCGGAACCAACCAGCGTTCAACCATCTACTTCAGCCCCTTCTGCCAGAGCTTCAACCGCTTCGAGGATGAACCAGCCGCCACAGGCGAGCCAGGCGCCCTGCAGGTCAACCCGCGGCGCTTCGGTCAGTTCGCGTCTGGCGATTGGGTGGCGCGACGGGCTCCAGACATTCTCGTGATTGGTCTTGGCATCATAGAATGCCGCGGCCACCATATCAGGCCGTTCATAGGCCAGGCGCTCGAGCGGCAGACTGTGCCAGCCCGGCTTGTCCATGAAATTGGTCAGCCCAGCCGCTTCCATCATCTTGTGCGCCATCGTCTCGCCGCCTGTGGTGACGCCGGTTGGTGTCATGTAGAGCGTGGCTTTTCCACTCGCCTCGGACCGAATCCGGCTCAGGCGGTGATTGAAATCCTGAATGACCTGATCGCCGCGTTCGGACTGTCCCAGGCCCTCTGCGATGTCGGCAATGACACTGGGGATCGAGCCGACATCTTCGCCGTGAATGGACGAGGCCCATCCAACTTGCAGCACGGGAATTCCGGCGCGTTCGAACAGGGCGCCGGCATTCGGTCCGCCGCCATAAGAGCGCACGACCAGGTCCGGCTTCAGGATTAACACGTCTTCGGCCAGCGCCCGGACTGTAGGAATGCCGGCCGCGTCGGCCCGCATGAAAGAGAAATCGCGCTCCGCATCGGGCGAGAGCGCCAGGATCTGGTCACGGTCGGCCAGCTTCAGCACATATTGATCGGCGCAAAAATCCAGACTGACGATCCGAATCGGGCGTTCGGACGTGGGGGAACTTACCGAACTCGGCTTGCCACAACTGACAAGACCGAAAGCCATGATGAGGAAAGTCAGCCTGAACATCCGATCAGTATCGTAACCGAATACCGATGGATCCCGATAGATCCGGCGTGCCATAGCCGAGGATCTGCTGATACTCTTCATCGAACAGGTTTTCGATCCGCCCGAACAGCTCAATGCGCTCGTTCAAATCATAGCTGCCGGTGACATCGACGCGGGTCCAGCTATCGACCGTCACGGTCGCGCTGTTTTGCTCCTCGCCATTGTAACGTACCAGAACGGCGCCGGAGAACGGACCGTCCGGGTCGTAGGACAGTGTGACGTCGCCCGAATGTTCCGGCACGCGGCGCAGCTTGTCGCCATTCGTGTCGGTCGCATCCGTGTAGCCATAGCTCGCTGCCAGGCTCAGCCAATCGGTCAACGCCACCCGGCCCGCAAGCTCGATACCCTGCGTGTCGACCTGTGCTTCGTTGAAGTAGCCGGTCGACGCAAAGCTGATCAGATCACGGATATCGGCTTGAAACACGGTTGCGCTGACCGACGCAGATCCGTCTGCGCTGCGCCAGTCAATGCCAGCGTCGAAGGCTTCCGAGGTTTCTGGCTGGAGGTTGGGATTGGGGGCGGCAAAGCCGCCGCCTGACAGTTGGAAGATGGTGGGCGCCTTGAACCCCTGGCCCCAACTGGCGCGGAAGGTCCATTGCGGGTCCGGGTTGAATGCGATCGCGGCGCGGCCGGTGGTTTCGGTGCCGAAGCTGGAATGATCATCCACTCGAACACCGCCGGTCAGGGTCAGCGTGTCGGTCGCCTGGAACTCATACAATCCAAACAGCCCATCAATTGTGGTTTCGTCGCCATTGAACTCGGTTTCCTCACGCTCTGCCCCGAAGGCCAGTGTGTTGGCCTGGTTCAGATTGAGCGTGCCTTGATAGCGGTAAATCATGCGATCGCCGCTGGCACCAAAACTGGGGGCTCCGTTGCTGAAATTCTGCCGGTCAATCTCGGAGAATCCGACGAGAAGCAAATTGTCCAACGCGCCACCGAACAAGCCTCCGGTCAGTGACACATTGCCTGATATTTCTTCAGTTTCCGAAACATTGTCCAGATCGCCAACGCTTTGCGGAGCGCCGAACACAAATCCATCGAACGCTGCCTCTGCGTCGGTCCAGAGCACATCTGCGGACAGGCGTGCATCGCCGCCGAGATTCAAACCGCCTTTGGCCGACAGCGTGAGGGCGTCATAGTGATCGTCCTCGGTGTTGCCATTGTTCTCATCGGCTTTTGAGATTCCGTCCGAATTCGTACCCGTCACAGCGAGGCGAAAATCACCCATGTCAGAGCCATTCTCGACAGAAGCCCCGCCGCGGATGGTATTGAAGCTGCCATACTCGGCGAACGCGGTGCCACCGAACTCTTGTGCGGGACGTTTGGTCGTGATCGAGACCACGCCGCCGATCGCATCGGTCCCCCATAGGGTCGACTGAGGACCTCTCAGGACCTCGATGCGTTCAACATTTTCGGTATCAATCCGCGCGAAATTGAAGCCGCCACCCGGTGAGGAGGGGTCATTCACGGGAATGCCGTCGATCAGAACCAGGGTCTGTTGGCTCGCCGCGCCGCGAATGCGCACGGAAGCCGATCCGCCGAATGCGCCGTTCTGATTGATGGTGACGCCCGGCGCAGCAGCGAGCGCATCGATGACAAAATCGACGCCCAGCTCTTCAATGTCGTCAGCGGTAATGATGCTGACAGACGACCCGACTTCCGTCGCGGTCTGGTTCAGGCGCGAGCCTTCGACAATGACCGTATCCATGGTCGTGGTGGCGTCCTCATCCTGCGCCAGGGCAGGGGAGAAGGCGGAGAGTGAAACAGCGCCGAGCAGCGCGGTTCTAATGTACATGAGGAAAACCCTCTCAGCGCCATGCCGCCCGGAAAATAGCGCACTGAAAACGACACAATGGCCTCACAGTCAGACTGCGCGAGCGGCCAGGCCAGATTGCTGCCGTTTCAAAGGAGAGGTCTTCAAAACCTTCCCGACCGCTGAGACTCTTCCCGGTCTCCGGACGAACGACGCGATGGCAGGTCTCCTGGCTCACCAATCTTCGCTTCCGGCCGCCTTCCCAAGGATTTCCTCAGTGGCTGTGTGGCCGGTTGCTCCTGGCTGACAGTTGCGGGTACAGCGCCGGATTTGAACCGGCTTCCCTCTTAGCCACCCTCTCGAGCGGCACCATCTAGGGCGCTAGATGCTACAGGTGTGTGCGCTTGTCAATTTCCGTGGGCGTCGCGCGTGAGGATTAGAAATCGAGCCCGCGTTGGGCCTTGATACCGGCTTTGAACGGGTGTTTCACTTCCCGCATTTCGCTGACCAGATCGGCATAATCGCAAAGCGCCGGCTTGGCGTCGCGGCCGGTCAGGATCACGCTGGTCCGCTGATGCCGCTGATCCAGGCCCGCGAGAACGGCTTCGGTGGAGAGATAATCGTAGCGCATGGCGATGTTGATTTCGTCCAGCACGACCAGGTCATAATCGCCGCTTGCCATCATCTGACAGGCTTTGGCGAATGCTGCCTCGGCGGCCGCGATATCCCTGTCCTTGTCCTGTGTGTTCCAGGTGAACCCGTCGCCCATTGTGTGCCAGTCGACGCCGCCCAGCTTGTCAAAGAATTGGCGCTCGCCGGTGATCCATTTGCCCTTGATGAATTGCACAACCCCGACCGACTTGCCCCAGCCCAGCGCCCGGATGATGACGCCGAAGGCTGAACTGGATTTGCCTTTGCCATCTCCGGTATGGACCAGGACCAACCCCCGGTCGGGGTCGCGCGCTTCGTCAGTCTTGCGCTTCTGCTCGGCTTGCAGCTTTTGCATCTCGGCTTTGTGATTGTCTGCGTCGCTCATGGGCGCTCCTCTTGGGTTTCGGGCAGGCAAATTATTTCGCCAAAATCGATGGGGGTCTGGAAGTGGCTGGCGTCAGTGCCTTGGGCTAGCGCAGCGCGGATGACGCCGGCATGGGTGACGATCAGCGTCGCGGTCTCGCGTTCACGGATATCGGCAACGGCTGCATCGACGCGGGCTTTCAGTTCAGCAACCGATTCGCCGCCATGTGGGCGGGCATGGTTGAAGTCGCTGGCCCAGGCGTCCAGCTCCGATCGCGGGACCTTATTCCAGGCGAGGCCTTCCCAGCGTCCAAAGTTCATTTCCATCAGGCGATTTTCGAGGCGCACACCGCGCTCGAAATGTGCAGCGACCTTGTCCGCCAGCTTACGGCACCGCGTCAGCGGACTGGACACGATCGCGTCGACCTCTGGCAAAATGCTCAGAACCGCAACCGCGTCCTGTTCGAAACTCTCAGCAACATCGAGATCGGTCTGCCCATAGCAGATTCCGGGCGCGACGCTCGGCTGGGTATGGCGGAGCATCAGGACAGCCATGCAACCAGTCCCAGATAGAGGCCAATCTCGCTGGTTTGCTGCACGGCGCCAAGCGTGTCGCCGGTATATCCGCCGAGCTTGCGTTCAAACAGGAGGCGCATTCCGATGTGGCCAGCGACGAGGCCGACGAGGCCGAAACCGATCGCTGCGAGGGGCAGAAAATATGTGGCGACCGCAATCCCTGCGAGCCCGGTCACGCTCGCTATGATGAGGCTTGAGCCGGACAGCCTGTCGGCAACCGGTTTGGCCTTGCCTTCGGCGCACGCATAGGAACTGGTGGCGATGACGATCACGCTCGACAGGAGCGACGCGCCGTGGCCGGTTACCAAGGCGGTGACAATCCATGCCGATGGTAGGGCTACCAGACTCAGAAGTTTGATGGCGAGCGCTGTGATCAGCGCCAGCGTGCCATATGTGCCGAGCCGCGAATCCTTCATGATCGCCAGCGACTGGTCGCGGTCATGTCCGCCACCAATGCCATCAAACGTGTCGGCCAGGCCATCCTCATGGAAGGCGCCGGTGAGGAGCAGGCCCGCAGCGATCGCCAGGGCGAGGGCGATCAATGTCGGGAAGACGAACGAGGCGCCCCAAAAAACGCCGGCACTCAAGCCGCCGACCAGGAATCCAACCAGCGGGTAATAGCGGACCGACGCAGTCAGTCGCTCGGCGGTATAGAGACCGGTCGCGCGTATCGGTATCCGCGTCAGGAACTGCACCGCAAGCAGAAAGATCGCGACCTGCTGCTTCATCCGGGACCGCTCACACCGGCGGACTCGAAGCTCGCCATCTCGCGCAGCATCGCGGCGGCGGCCTTGACCAGCGGCCAGGCCAGCAGCGCCCCGGTACCTTCGCCGAGGCGCAGGTCGAGATCGAGCAGGGGTCGGGCATTGATGGCATCCAGCACTCGTCGATGTCCGGACTCCGCCGAACAATGCGCGTAGATGAAATTCGCCTCGCACTCGGGCCGGAGTTTGAGCGCACACAAAGCGGCGGCGCTGGCGATGAAGCCGTCAATGATGACCATGCGCCCGGTCTCGCTCGCCGCCATCATGGCGCCGCACATCATGGCAATTTCGAAACCGCCATATTCCCGCAGCGCGGTCCGCGCATCGAGTGTATCCGGCGTCCGCTGTGCGGCCTCAGCAAGCAGGTCAGCTTTCCGGGCGAGGCCGGCATCATCAAGCCCGGTGCCGCGACCAATCAAGGCGTTGATGGGCAAGCTAAGGGTTTTCGCCGAGACCAGGCTCGCGGATGATGTATTGCCGATCCCCATCTCGCCGAAGCAGGCGACTTCGTAGGTCAAGGAACGCCCAATCTCATCACCAGCGGCAAGCGCCGCCGACAGTTGGGCCGCAGACATAGCCGGTTCGGTGATCGCGTTTCGAGTGCCGGGGGCAATCCGTTTCTGAATGAGATCCGGGTGTTCGATCGGCGCGCCGAGCACGCCAGCATCGACCACTTGCACATCGGCGCCAGTGCTCCGCGCGAATACGTTTGCTGCGGCGCCGCCGGACAGAAAATTCAGGACCATCTGGCGTGTCACTTCGGATGGAAAGGCAGACACCCCGGCGGCCGCCATGCCATGATCGGCGGCAAAAATGGTCAGCGTGCAGCGCTCAGCGCTTGGTGTCAGGCTCTGCTGTACTTCCGCGATTTGCCGGGCCAGGGATTCGATCACGCCCAGGGACCCAGCAGGCTTGGTCTTGTTGTCGAGGGCCGCGCGAACGGTGTCGGAAAAGGTCACGGTCTGGGTCGTCTTTCGTCGGTAATGCGGTCCAAAGCGATGCCATCGCCCAGCGCACAGGTTGCCGTCCCCAACCGCCCTTATTCAATTGATCTTGCCGCGTCTAGTGTAGGCGCGATTGCAGATTACACGCGCCAGGTGCCGGGATGCCGGTCCAGGAATGCGGTGATCCAGGCCTCTGCGACCGCCGTTTCCAGCAGCACGACAATGCAGCCGCCAAAGCCGCCACCGGTCAGGCGCGCCGCCTTCGCGCCGCTATCAACGGCGTCGGCGACAAGCGCGTCAATCTCTGGCGTCGAGGCCTCGAAATCTTCAGAATAGGAGCGGTGGCTTTCGTTCATCAGGCGCGCGAATGTGTCCAGGTCGGCGGATTTCAGCGCGGCGCTGGCGGCGAGCGTCCGATCGTGTTCGCTGGACACGTGCAGGGCGCGTTTGCGCAGAGTGTCCGGGAGGGCCGCAACTGCGTCCTTCTGGGCGTCGGTCAGCAGGCACAGAGCCTCGGTTCCGAGCGTTTCAGCCGCATGTCTGCATTCTTCAAAACGCGCCGAATAGCGTCCATCAGCAAGCTCGCGTCGGATGCCGGAATGAATCACCATGAAGGTCCACGCTGCTGGAATCTCGACCACTTCGTAACTCAGATCCCGGGTGTTGAGCGCCAGGGCTGTGCCTTTGCTGGCGAGCCCCACCGCCATCTGATCCATGATCCCGCACGGCATGCCGATATAGTCATTCTCCACCGCGCGCGCGTGTTTGGCGATGTCGACGGGATCGGCTGAAACGCCCGCGCAATCGGCTGCGGCGCGCAGGATGGCCGTGATCAAGGCGGCGGAGGAGGACACGCCCGCTCCGTCCGGCACATCGCTATCGATGAGCACGTCCATCCCACCGGTGCACCAGCCCAACGCGCCGGCTTTCCACAAGGCACCCATGGCATAATCGGACCAGTCGCCCCGCTTCGGATCGCCGACAGGGCGTTCTGTGGTGTCGCCAAATCGCGTTGACCGGACCCGGTGCGTTGCCCCGTCATTTGGCGCCAGCGCCACGCTCACATAGCGGTCGATGGCGGCGGGCAAGACGGCGCCGCCATTGTAATCGGTATGTTCGCCAATCAGGTTGACCCGGCCTGGTGCTGAAGCCAGCGCGGATGGTGCTGATCCAAATACTTCAGTGAACGGTGCGGCGAGGCTCATAGCGCCCCTCGCAGGGCGTCTGCAGCCTGGCGCGGCATGACATCAACCGTGAACACCCCCGTCGCCTGTTCGACAGAGGCGAGATATTTGACCCGATCCGGTGCGCGAAGCAGCGGATAGAATTGCGCCGTGAACTGGAACCGGCCATCGCGCCCATAAGGCGCGGCATGAAGGCTCAGCATGCATGGCGTCTCGCGGCCGAAATAGGCATCATAGCGCCGGACCGTATCGCCGAGCAGATGGGCGAACCCGTCCGATTGTTCTTCGTTGAACGCCCACGGGCCGGAGACCGGCTCGAGGGCGGAAATCCAGACTTCAAAGGGGAAACGCGCAAAACGCGGCGCATAGGAGGCCAGCCCGCCCGCTTCCGCAATGCGATAATCATTGCCCCAGGTTTTGACGTCTGCGGCCAAGTCATAGCCTTGCTCAAAGGCGTCGGCGGCGGATTGTTGCGGCCGTGGCACGATCGGGAAGCCGTAAATCTGACCATGTGGATGGTGCAGCGTGACCCCGACTTCGTCGCCGCGATTCTCGAAGGGCAGGACGAAAGCGGCGCCAGCCTCAAACATGGCCTGGTAACGGTCAATCCAGGCCTCGATCAATAGGCGCCGCCGCGCCTGGGATAGGGTGGCCAGCGATCCGTCCGGCTCGGGCGCATAGACGATCACTTCACAGGCCCCGGCCGCCGCATGCATTTCGAGCTCTGACGGGGCCGGCTCAGCTGCACCGGGAAACAGGCTCGGGAAGCGATTTGAGAACACGGCCAGCTCGAAAGCCTCAAACGGGATTTCGGTCAGAGGGCCCCCCGGAGTGCTCGGGGCAAGGGGATTGGCTGCTGCGCTCGGCTTGAAGGTCCGGTTCTGGCGCCCGGCGGCATAGATTGACCACTCGCCGAGCAAGGGATGGCGGCGCAGCTCGGACCCCTGGACCGACTGAAGGTCCTCGCCCGGCACGCGCGGCGCGTCATGGCGCGCATAGCCAAACAAAAAAAGATCGCGGCCATCCGTCTTCTTGTGGTGGCGGCGATGGATTTCGCGTCCGGCGGCGCCTCGGTCCAGGATTTGCCATTGGTCTGTCATCGATGAGGGCCTGTCCGGGTCTGACAGCGCGGGTGCGCGTGGTTAAGTTCGAATTCAACAATGGGATTGCGTATTTCACACATTTCGCGTTGTTGCGAGAGGCTGCGAAAACACCTTCAAAAATGACACGCGAGAACACGATGTCGGATGTAAATGCTTATGTGACGCTCAGCGCTGGTGAAACCAGTTTGATTCTGGATTGTCGTCACGGCGTCCGACCGAGCGTCTTGTATTGGGGTGCCCGGCTCATGGCCCCCGATCCCGAACACGTGGCGCTGATGACCACGCGCCAGCACGCGCCCGGCAGCGCCAGCGTAGAGGTCGCGCCGTCCTTGCTGAATGCGCCCGGGTCCGGGTTCGGTGGGCCGTCCGGCTTTGCCGCCCACCGATCCGGACAAGCCTGGGCCAGCCTGTTCAAAGTACAGGATGTTCGACGCCCCAATGATCACGCGATCGAAATTGTCTGCGCTGACGAGACGGCCCAGATCCGTGCCATCCACACCATTGGCCTGGACCCGGACAGTTCCATCATGACCTGCCAGACCGCGATCGAAAATCTCGGTGACAGCGAGCTTGCAATCGATTGGTGCTGCGCCATTACCGTGCCACTCGACCCCCGCGCGACGCGCTTGATGGGGTGCACGGGACGTTGGGCGAATGAATTTCAACTCGAAGAAATTGCCCCGTTCACCGGCAGTTATGTGCGCGAGAACACACGCGGTCGAACCAGCCATGACAGTTTCCCGGGTCTCATTGCCACGTCGCCTGAAACACATGAGCAGGGCGGGATGTGTTTCGGCTTTCACCTCGGCTGGAGCGGCAATCACCGGGTGCGCGTTGACCGTTTGCATGATGGCCGCGCCTTTGCGCAGTTGGGGGAGTATTTTTTCCCGGGCGAGATGGTTCTTGCGCCCGACGAGGTGTATCGGAGCCCGCGTCTGTATGCCGGGTTTTCCGGCAGCGGGCTGAGTGCACTTTCGCAGAATTTCCACCGCCATCTCCGGCGATCCGTCATGCAGGACCGCCTGCAGACCAAGCCTCGCCCGATTCATTACAATACCTGGGAAGCGGTCTATTTCGATCACGACGCGGACACCCTGTTCAAGCTTGCTGACCGCGCCGCTGACATGGGGGCGGAGCGGTACATTCTCGATGATGGCTGGTTCGGGGCGCGGCGCAGCGACAAAGCCGGTCTTGGCGACTGGTTCGTGTCGGACGAAGTATACCCCGAAGGCCTAGGGCCGCTTATCGATCACGTCACTGGCCTTGGCATGAAGTTTGGCCTCTGGTTCGAGCCGGAAATGGTCAATCCGGACAGCGACCTGTTTCGCCAGCATCCGGACTGGATCCTGCATGTGGACGGGGTCGAACAGGTCCCGTCTCGCCATCAATATGTCCTCGATCTGACGCGGCCGGAGGTCTGCGACTATCTGTTCGGGTGCATGGACCGGCTGCTGAGCCAATATGCGATTTCTTACATCAAGTGGGACATGAACCGCGATATCCACCATCCAGGCAGTCAGGGCCGCGCGGTCGGACATCGACAGACGCAGGCATTGTACACGCTGATCGATCGCCTGCGCGCGACGCATCCGGATGTGGAAATCGAGAGCTGCTCCTCCGGCGGCGGGCGCGCTGATTATGGCATTCTTGAACGGACTGACCGAATCTGGACGTCGGACAGCAATGACGCGCTGGATCGCCAGATGATCCAGCGCGGGGCGTCGCATTTCTTTCCGTTGGACGTGATGGGCGCGCATGTCGGGCCAGCGCGGTGCCACATTACCGGCCGCCGCCTGTCGATGAAGCTGCGGGTCGCGACGGCCCTGTTCGGACATATGGGCATGGAGCTGAACCTGCTCGAAGAGCGCCCGGCTGATCTCGAGATTCTGAAAGCCGGGATCGCGCTGCACAAGCGTCATCGCGATCTGATCCATACCGGCGACCTCATCCGTCTCGACACGCCGGAGCATGTGAATTCGATTGGCGTGGTCGCGCCGGATCAGGCGCAGGCGCTGGTCTCCTGGTGCAATCTGACGGGGCACCGTGAAACACTCCCTGGTCGCCTGTATGTGCCGGGGCTCGATCCGGAGCGCGTCTACCGGACATGCATTGTCTGGCCAGATCCCGTACGATCGGTGTCGCAGCCATCAGTGCTGGATGCGCTCGGCCTTGATGAAGGCGGAGCGGTCCTGTCCGGTGAGGCGCTTGCGAATGTCGGATTGCAGGTGCCATTGCTGCTTCCCGAGACCTGTTTGATCTACCATTTCGAGGCGGTTTGATCTGCAACTGCTTGTTTGAATTGGCTCTGGCCCGTGCAAACTAGCGACAGGATCGAAGGAAACAGGCCGCAATGATTGACGCTGATGTATCGAATCTACCGGGGCGACAGAAAGAAATTCTCGAGCTGATCCGCTCGCAGGGCTATGTCGCGACCGAGCAGCTGGTTCGTCATTTCGGTGTGACGCCACAGACCATCCGTCGTGACATCAACATGCTGTGCGACCTCGACCTGATCGAGCGGTTTCACGGCGGCGCCGGCCGGATCGGCAATGCCTATAATCAGCCATACCAGGATCGCCTGCAAAAAGGCATGGATGGTAAGCGCAAGATTGCCCGAATGGTCGCCAAACGGATTCCCGATGGCGCGTCGCTGTTTCTGAATATCGGGACGACGACGGAAGCGCTGGCCGCCGAACTGGTCGGGCGCAATGACCTGCGCATCGTCACCAATAATATCAACATCGCCAACATGATGCGCGAAACCGATGGTTCGGATGTGATGATTGCCGGTGGTTTTGTGCGTCAGTCAGATGGCGGGATTGTCGGCGAAGCCACGACGGAATTCCTCAACCAGTTCCGGCTGGATATCGGCGTGATCGGGATTAGCGGCATCGACGAGGATGGCTCGCTGCTCGACTTCGATTATCAGGAAATCCGCGCCGCTCAGGCGATCATCAAGAACTCACGGACCGTATTCCTGGTCGCTGACGCCTGCAAGTTCGGCCGACGCGCCATGGTTCGGCTTGGCGACTATTCCGACATTGATCATCTGTTCACCGACCAGACCCCGCCGGACGCCTTCATGCGGGCGATCCGCGATGCGGATATGGACTTGCACATCGCGCGCGGCGATTAAGGCTCCGCGACGGGCATTGGTTCCGAAAAGGCGCGCTGCAGACCGTCGATCTGCGCTTGTGTCATATGCAGGCCGAGCTTGGTCCGGCGCTTGAGGATATCTTCGGCCGAGCGCGCAAACTCATGCGCCATCAGGTAATCGACTTCGCGTTGATACAGCCCCGCGCCGTAATGGTGGCCGAGCGCCTGCATCGACATCGCCCCGTCCAGCAGCTGATGAATGCGCGTGCCATAGGTTCGGGCGAGGCGCCGGCGGACAGCGTCGTCGAGCCAGTCATAGTCTTTCGCGCATGCGGCCTCAAACGCCGCGAAGTCGGCGCCTGCAATGTCGCCGCCCGGGAGCGGGACAAGTTCCGTCCAGGCGGCGCCGATTGTTGGCAGGGCCGGCTTCAGCGTCTTCAGCGCGTCTTCGGCAAGCTTGCGATAGGTGGTGATCTTGCCGCCAATTACCGAGAGGAAAGGCGCGTCGCCCGGGCGAAGTTTCAGGACATAATCGCGCGTCACCGAGGACGCGTTCTTGGCATGATCCTCAAACAGAGGGCGCACACCGGAATAGGTTGAGACGACATCGTCGGCGCTGATCTGGGTCTGGAAATACTGGTTTGCCAGGTTGCAGAGATATTCGATTTCGTCATCTGACGCTCTGACCTGGTCGAGATCGCCCTCAAAGGCGAGGTCGGTGGTGCCGATCAGCGTGAAGCGGCCGTCTTCATAGGGAATGGCAAACACGATCCGTTCGTCGCCCGCCTGAAAGATAAAGCACCGCGGATCGTCGAACAGTTTTGGCACGATGATATGGCTGCCTTTGACCAGACGCACATTTTGCGTGTTCTCGCGCGGCGTGCCGACTGCGTTCGCGACCTGATCGACCCAAGGGCCGGCCGCATTGACGATCGCCTTGGCTGCGACCTGAATGTCATCGCCATTTTCACAGCGCAGCTGCGCCGTCCATCCGTCTTCGGAGTCCTCGATGGAGACACATTCGGTCCGGGTCATGATGGTCGCGCCGCGTGCGGCGGCGTCCATGGCGTTGAGGACGACTAGGCGGGCGTCCTCAACCCAGCAGTCCGAATACTCGAATCCCTTGTCGAATTCGGCCTTCAGCGGCGAGAACACTGTGCTGTTCGAGCGCTTTCGGGTCTTGGTTGGTGGCAGCAATTTCCGACCGCCAAGATGGTCATACAGAAACAGGCCAAGCCGGATGAGCCAGGCAGGCCGTAAATCCTTGTGATGCGGCAGCACAAAACGCAGCGGCCAGACGATGTGCGGGGCCGCTTTCAGCAGGACTTCGCGCTCCTTCAGGGCTTTTCGAACCAGCGCGAAGTCATAATGCTCCAGATAGCGCAGACCGCCATGAATCAGCTTGGTGCTGGCCGATGATGTGTGCGAGGCAAGATCATCTTTCTCGCAAAGCAGGACTTTCAGCCCGCGTCCGGCTGCGTCGCGCGCAATGCCCGCGCCGTTGATACCGCCGCCAATGATCAGAAGATCGTACACATCCGTCGCCCTTGTTCTTGTGCGAGCCTCATAGCCAGAAACGCTATGTTCGTAAACGAATAATGTAAGCGCGAATTCGAAAACAATGATCAACGAAATTTGCGAGCGTTGCGGTTCGGAGTTGACAGTGCCAGCTGGCGCATTCGAAAACGAACACCTGGCTGGTTCGCGTTCATTGCGCGCCAATGGCACACGACGCTGCGGGAGGCGATATTGACGGCATCAAACTACATTCTGGTGATCGATGAAGGGACGACGTCGACCCGCGCCATTGCGTTTGATAGTGCCTTCGAACCGGCGGCGGTTGCGCAGGCGGAAGTGCCGCTCAGCTATCCGAATGATGGCTGGGTCGAGCAGGATGGCGAGGAGATCTGGCAAAAGACGCTGCAGGTCTGCCGGCAAGTCATTGCCGAGATTGGCGGCGCTGAAAACGTCGCGGCCATCGGCATCACCAATCAACGCGAGACCACCCTGATCTGGGACCGCGAAACGGCGACGCCGATTGCACCTGCGATCATCTGGCAGGACCGCCGGACCGCAGACACGTGTGAAGCGCTCAAGGCACAAGGGCTCGAGCCTAAAGTACAAGAGGAAACCGGTCTTCTGATCGACCCTTACTTCTCCGGCACGAAAGCCGCCTGGCTGCTCGACAATGTCGAAGGTGCGCGGGCGCGGGCCGATGCAGGTGAGCTCGCGTTCGGGACAGTAGACACTTATCTGATCTGGCGGCTGACAGGTGGCCGTGTGCACGCGACGGACATGACAAATGCGTCCCGGACACTGATGTACCCACTGAGCATTGATGCAGATGCAGGCTGGTCGTGCGCCATGCTCGACATGTTGAATGTGCCGGGGTCATTATTGTCTGAGGTGAAACCGAGCAGCGCCGGCTTCGGCGAAACGGATCCAGCCTTGTTTGGCCGCGCAATCCCGATTTTGTCGGCCATTGGCGACCAGCAGGCGGCCTTGGTCGGGCAGGGCTGCCTGGCGCCGCAAACCGCCAAGATCACCTATGGCACGGGCGCGTTCCTGGTTGCCAATACCGGGTCGGATATTCCGAAATCCGAGAATCGGCTGCTGGGTACGCTCGGCTACGGCATCGAAGGCGGCGGCTCGGCCTATGCGCTGGAAGGGGCCATCTTCAATGCAGGCACAGTGGTGCAATGGCTGCGTGACGAGCTGCACCTGATTTCGGATGCGGCACAGTCAGAGGCCATGGCGGCGGAGCTTCCGGACAATGTCGGCGTCTATCTCGTACCGGCCTTTACCGGGCTAGGCGCACCGCACTGGGATGCCAATGCGCGGGGCACGATTACCGGTCTCACCCGCGCGGCGAGCGCGGCGCATCTGGTGCGGGCCGGATTGGAATCCGCCGCGTATCAGACGCATGACCTTTTGACCGCGTTCGCGGCGGACGGCGCGGATGTCGCGCTGTTGCGGGTCGATGGCGGCATGGCGGCGAATGACTGGTTGATGCAGTTCATTGCCGATATTTGCGACCGCCCGGTAGAGCGACCGGACTTTATGGAAATGACGGCGCTGGGCGCTGCGGCGCTTGCCGGTATCCAGCTTGGCTGGGTCAGCGAAAGCGAATGGGCAGCACGGTCAGCGCCCGGGCGGCGGTTCGAGCCAAACATGCCAGCTGAGGTGCGTGAGCGCCTGATCGCGGGCTGGCAACGCGCGTTGAAGCAGACGCTGAGCGATTGAGCGCGGTCTGACTAGATCTCGGCCAGGAGCGAGGCGTTTCCGCCAGCAGCGGTGGTGTTCACGGTGACAGTCTTCTCGATCCAGAAGCGTGAGTCAGCCTCCTCGACGGACAGAAGAGGCAAGATCGGACCGTCGCGATGGGCCAGGCCCTCAGCAACCACTGCGCGCAACGCACCCTCGACAAGGACCCCGTCAATATCGTCGGGCAGTTTCAAGTCGGCCGGGTCCAGGGTCTCGATCGTCAGCGGCGTATTGCCCGTCGCCTGAACGCGCTCGATTTGTTGGTCCAGGACTTCAAGCGTGTCACCGCCGAGGCAGAGGAGTTTGCCGCGTGGGTGATAGCTCAGCCGATTGTCTTCTCCGGTCGGACCCGGCAATTGCGATTCCAGCTCTGTCGTTTCTGGGCTCGCCATGTCAGGCCGCTGACACAGGCGCGCCAGATAGTTCGGCCCGCCAGCTTTTGGACCGGTTCCGGACAGGCCGCGCCCGCCAAAGGGCTGGACCCCGACCACGGCACCGATCTGGTTGCGATTGACATAGAGATTGCCAACCTTGGCGTGCGCCGCGACCTGATCGATCCGCGTGTCCATGCGTGTGTGCAGCCCCATAGTGAGACCGAAGCCGAGCGCGTTGATATCTTCGATCTCCTGGTCAAACCGCGCGGCCGGGTATCGAACGATGTGCAGGACCGGGCCGAAAATCTCTTCTTCAAGATCGCTGATCTGATTGAGCTCAAAGGCAATTGGGGTGACGAAGGTGCCGTCCGGGGAGGATTCGGACGCACCTTCTGCCACCACGGCAAAGCGCTGTCGCATCGCCGCAATATGAGTTTCGATGTGTGCTTTCGCCTGCTGGTCGATGACCGGTCCGAGATCTGAGCGCAGCGCCGCAGGGTCGCCAGTCTCAAGCTCAGCGACCGCACCGGCGAGCATGGTGTTGAACGCGTCGGCGATATCGTCCTGAACACAGACTATCCGGCAGGCCGAGCAGCGTTGGCCAGCGCTCTGGAAGGCTGAGTCGATAACATCCTTGACCGCTTGCTCGAGCAAGGCGGTGGAGTCGATCACCATGGCATTGATGCCGCCAGTCTCGGCAATCAGCGGTACCGTGCCACGACCCGTATCTGCGAGGGACTCAGCGATGCGCTTGGCGGTCTGGGTTGAGCCCGTGAAGCAGACACCATTAATGGCTGGGGCGGACACCAGAGCGGCGCCGATTTTGCCATCGCCGACCAAGAGGTGAAGGGCGTCTTCGGGAACGCCGGCGGCGTGCAGCAGCTTCACCGCCTCATAGGCAATGAAGGGCGTCTGCTCGGCTGGCTTGGCCAGCACCGTATTGCCGACCGCCAGCGCGGCGCTGACCTGGCCGAGAAAGATGGCCAGTGGGAAGTTCCACGGGCTGATACAGGCCACGGGGCCCAGCGGCGCCAGCCTCGTGATCTCATCGCGCTCGGCCTGATTGGCGTAGTATTGCAGGAAATCGACCGCTTCGCGGATTTCAGCGTCAGCATCGACCCAGGTCTTCCCGGCTTCGGCGACACAGAGCGCCATGAGGCGGGATTTGTCTTGCTCGAGAAGATCGGCGGCGCGGCGCAGCACGGATGCGCGATGTGCGGGAGATTGCTGTGGCCAGGCGCTCGCTGCGCAGGCCTGCAGTGCGGTCGGGAGATCAGCGACGCGGCTTTCCTTGATCGTGCCGACGCGGTGGCTTGGGTGGGTTGGTGACGTAATGACCTGCGCCGGGCCGTTGCTCTCGGCGCCATTGACCAGGCCGAACCCCTTCAAATCGACGGGCAGGGGCGTCTCTTCGGCGGCGATCGCGATATCTGATTGGGTCAGATCCAGTCCGGTCGCGGCGAGCCGGCGACCGTCAAAATGATCACGCGGCGCATGGATCTTCGGGTGCGGTGTGTAATCGTGGGTGCTTGCTTCGGTGATCGGGTCGCTGACCAGATCCTGATCGGACACGGTTGGGTCGAGCAGCTGGTTCACGAAGGAATTATTGGCGCCATTCTCAAGCAGGCGGCGCACGAGATAAGGCAGCAAATCCTTGTGCCGCCCGACCGGCGCATAGGTCCGGATCCGGAAGCCGTGTTGCTCTGCGAGGATCTGGTGCAGGCCATCACTCATGCCGTAGAGGCGCTGGAATTCGAGATTGCGCTGGGCGCCGGCCATATGCGTGATCGCTGCGGCGGAATGGGCATTGTGCGTGGCAAATTGTGGATAGATCCAGTCACAGCCCGCGAGCAATTTGCGGGCGCAGGCGAGGTAGCTGATATCGGTGTGCTCCTTGCGCGTGAACACCGGATAACTCTCAAGCCCAAGTTCCTGGGCGCGCTTGATCTCGCTGTCCCAATAGGCGCCTTTGACCAGACGAACCGTGATCTTCTGTCGGTGGGATTGCGTGACCTGAGACAGCCAGTCGAGGACCGACATGGCCCGGCGCTGATAAGCCTGTACGGCGAGACCAAGCCCGTCCCATCCATTGGTCTCATCCGACGCGAGCAGGCGTTCAAAGACAAGCAGCGACACTTCCAGCCGGTCGGCTTCCTCAGCATCGATGGTGAGGCCAAGATTGGCGCCCTTGGCGAGCGTGCACAGCTCCAGCAGCTGCCTGGTCAGCGCCGGCACACAGACGTGGCGCTGGTTGTATTCATAACGCGGGTGGAGCGCCGACAGTTTTACCGACAAAGCCGGTGCGTCGTGCAGCGGCGTGCCTGCTGGCGTCGTGTCGACGAGATGTTGCAGCGCGCGCTTATAGGCGTCGAAATAGCGGTCCGAATCAGCCTGGGTCAGGGCCGCTTCGCCGAGCATGTCATAAGACAAAGTCGAGCCTTGCAAATGCGTGCCGCTGGCGCGTCTGGCAGCGTTGGCGATGCTTGTGCCGAGGACAAAGTGGCGGCCGAGCAATCCGACGGCCTGGCGCACGGCACTGAGCATGACGCGATCACCGAGTTTCGCCAACAGGTTCGTCGCGGCGACACCGCCTGTCAACTTGATCCAGGCTTTCGCAAAAGCCAGCCCCGCCGTGCCGAGTTTGACCAATGCATGGCGGGTCCCGAAATGGTCGCTCCAGTCGCCCGCCAGCAATTTGTCTCTCAGCAGGCGTTTGGCTGTGGACGTATCCGGCGTGCGCACCAGCGATTCCGACAGGCGCATGAGCAGGATGCCCTCTTCAGAGGAGAGGCTGTATTCCTGCAGGAAGGCGTCGATGATGGAGGGCTTCTGAGCCGCTTTGCGCAGCGCGCCTGCCATAGCACTGGCCTGGTCGCGAATGGCGCCGCGGTCGGCATCGGAGAGCTGAGTGGCTGTGACAAGGTCTCGAGCGAGGCGACGTTCGTCCGTCAGGTACATGTCCGGCAGGGACATCAGAGCGGGCGTGGGTTGACCGTCGCTATATGCCATTCACATCCTCCATTGGACTCGCCCATGATATCATGCGTATGAGGTTCAGATGGATGCATGAGCGAGGAAACGTGGTCCAAACGGACTTATTTTCATCAAAATGTAACGCGATTGGTCTAATTCAGGCATATGTTGGAAGATCTGGACGAATTCGACCGCAAAATCCTGCGCGCCATGCAGGCCAATGGCCGCCTTTCTGTCGGCGACTTGTCGGACGCGGTGGGGCTATCCAAGACGCCGTGCCTCACCCGCCTGCGCCGCCTCGAGGCGAAGGGCTATATTCGTTATTATAAGGGCGTTCTCGATCCGGCGCTGATCCGCCAGGACTATGTCACCTTCGTTCAGGTCAAACTCGAAGCAACGACGCGGCGACATCTCGATGCATTCAGCGATGCCGTGCAGAACATCCCGCAGGTCCAGTCCTGCCACATGATGTCGGGCGGATATGATTTCCTGCTCAAGATTCGCACCCGCAACATGAAAGCCTATCGCGAGCTTCTTGGCGACGTCCTGTCGGAATTGCCGGGCATTGCCCAGACCTCGACATTCCCCGTCATGGAGACGGTCAAGGACACGCACGACTATGCCGTGCTCGAGCCTGAATAAGGACAATCTGGGGAAGGTGGCTCCGCGAGTAGGACTCGAACCTACGACCGGGCGATTAACAGTCGCCTGCTCTACCAACTGAGCTATCGCGGAACAGCGAGCCGCCTCTCTAGCAAACCCGATTCTGATGTCAAACCACGAAATTCACCTGACTGACAAAAAAAGGGCGGAACATAAAAATGTTCCGCCGAGGCATTGGGTGATGGTGGGTGTCTCCAATAGAAGACATTAACCTTCTCGTATAGATTGGTTAACAAGCCTTAAACAAATTCGAAAAGATTTAAGCGAACCCGCAAATATCTTCAGGAAACGTCTGATTTTGGTGGGGAATTGGAAAGGTTGGAGGCTCCGGCCGGAATCGAACCGGCGTACACGGATTTGCAATCCGCTGCGTCACCACTCCGCCACAGAGCCTCGCTGGTGAGCGGGGTGCATAGCAGCGAGATGCACCACTTGCAATCGGGTAAAGTGCGTTCTGCGAAATCGCCATATTGCA
>SPJK01074491.1_pt1 | contig 24965 bp, 20 predicted proteins | sample 3741771 | NCBI WGS metagenome assembly SPJK01 (sample SAMN10925997, study PRJNA522277) | cold seep metagenome | isolation source: Elba SIP-enriched marine methane seep metagenome, extraction at timepoint T2 | place: Italy: coast of Elba, Mediterranean Sea
ATGTCAGAGGTGTTGCGCTTAATGTCTGTGCCGCACGATGCACCGAATAATAATGTAGTCATCCCAACACTCCAAGCATTGGAAGATGTGAAGGAGGTGATTTGATGCGCTATACCATTCACAGCAAACCGAATGCAATCACAGCAGACAGCCGTCAAGTCAAGACAGGTGATTTGTTTCTTGCTTATCCAGGTGACAGTGCGGATGGGCGGGATTACATTGCTGATGCAATTAAGCAGGGTGCGCAGTCTATCTTATGGGAGCCGAAAGGTTTTACTTGGGAGGATGCGTGGAACGAAGTGGAAAACACACCTGTGTTGAATTTAAAGCAGCAGGTTGGAGAGATTGCAGGCCAGTTCTACGGTAACCCTAGTGATGATTTGTGGATGGTGGGAGTAACAGGCACCAATGGTAAAACATCTGTGACGCAGTGGTTGGCACAATGTTACAACCACATTAATACTAAAGCGGCAGTGATTGGTACGCTAGGGAACGGTCTTCCGGATGCCTTGGAGTCAACTGTGAATACAACGCCAGATGCGTTGTTACTACAAAAAATGTTGGCTGAGTACTTGGCGCATGACGTAGAGGCGGTCGCGATGGAGGTGTCCTCACATGGTATTGATCAGGGGCGCGTCAATGGCGTGGTTTTTGATGTGGCCGTGTTGACCAATTTGTCACGGGATCATTTAGATTATCACGGCAGTTTAGAGAAGTATGCTGGCGTGAAAAAACGATTATTTTTTAAAGAGTCATTAGAGCATGTTGTGCTCAATGCTGATGATGCTTTGGGCCAAGAACTCAAAATTGCTTTGCAGGATCAGGATGTCGATGTCTTGAATTATGGCATTGACCATGGCGATGTGCGCGCATCTAAAATCAGTTTTGAAGGTGGGCAAATCAGATTTTTTGTCACCAGTCCATATGGTCAGTCTGATGTTAGCGCGAATTTATTGGGCCGATTCAATGTATATAACGTGTTAGCTGTTTTGTCGACATTATTGGTTTCACATGTCTCGTTAGCGGATGCTGTAGAAGCGATTGCACATATTCAGCCTTTAAGCGGACGCATGCAGAAGTTTGGCGGCAATCGATTGCCTTTAGTGGTGGTTGATTATGCACACACGCCTGATTCACTGAAGAATGCATTGCGATCATTGCGTGGTGAGGTGAAGCGTAAATTGATTTGTGTGTTTGGTTGTGGCGGAAATCGTGATCAAGGTAAACGCGCGATGATGGGCAAGGTGGCTAGCAAACTTGCAGACGCAGTCGTGGTGACGTCAGACAACCCACGGGATGAACCTTCAGAAGAGATTATTCAGCAGGTCTTGGCTGGCGTTGATGGTGAGTATGCGGTTGAGGAAGATCGTGCGAAAGCCATTGCGATTGCGATCGCAAATGCAAACAAAAATGATGTGGTGCTCGTGGCTGGTAAGGGGCATGAAAACTATCAAGAAATAGCAGGTGAGCGACATTATTTTAGTGATGCCGAACAAGTAGAAAAAGCATTGAAGCATTATGAGGTGGCGGTCGCATGATGATGTTATCGGAAATAGCGACAGCGTTAAATGCACCGATGCAAGGTCAGGATGTGAATGTGTTGAGCGTCGGTAGTGATAGCCGCCATATAGAAGCCGATCAATTGTTCGTTGCCATTAAAGGTGAGCGGTTCGATGGTAATGGCTTTGCTGCTGAAGCCATTCAACAAGGTGCGGCAGCGGCGTTGGTTTCTGATGCTGATGTCGTGGCAAGTCCTTCTGTTTTGGTGACAGATACCAAACAGGCGCTAGGACAATTAGCGCATTACTGGCGTCAAAAGTTTGACCTGCCAGTGGTGGCGATTACCGGCAGTAATGGCAAAACAACTGTGAAAGAAATGATTGCATCGATATTGCGTGTGGCTAAGGGACGTGTGTTAGCAACAAAAGGTAATTTAAATAACGATATCGGTATGCCACTGACGCTGCTGAATATTCGTGCTGAGCATCAGTATGCGGTGATTGAAATGGGCATGAATCATTTAGATGAAATTCGCTATTTGACTCATATTGCCTGCCCTCAAGTGGCTGTTGTGAATAATGCAGGCACGGCGCACATCGGTGAGCTCGGTTCGAGAGAGGCGATTGCAGAAGCCAAAGGAGAAATCTTTGAGGGATTGGTTGAAGGTGGTGTTGCCGTGATCAATGCAGATGATCGCTTTGCAGCATATTGGCAATCGCTCAATGCAGATAAGCGGGTGATTACGTTTGGCTTGCAAGCGGATGCTGATGTGACGGCGGATTATCAAACGGACGGCGAGCAGACGCAATTGAATCTAAAAACACTGACAGGTGATGTGGCTGTGCATCTCAGTGTGCTCGGTGAACATAACGTGAGTAATGCATTGGCAGCCTGCGCAGTAGCAGTCGCACTGAATATATCAAATGCTGATATTGCAAAAGGCTTAACCCAATTTGCTGGCGTGCAAGGCCGTTTGCATGTGCTAGCAGGTGAGCAAGGGGCTGTTGTCATTGATGACACCTATAACGCTAACCCAGATTCGATGAAGGCAGCGATTGATGTGCTGACGAACCAGTCGGCAGCAGACACCATTTTCATTATGGGGGATATGGCGGAAATGGGTGAAGGCGCGAATGGTTTGCATGCAGAGATTGGAGCTTATGCCAAAGAAAAAGGCGTTGCTCATTTCATGAGCTTGGGTGAAATGAGTGCGTCAGCCGCGAAAGCCTTTGGCGAAGAGGGCGTGCATTTTAATGATTTGCAGCAGTTGGTTGATGCCGTATTAACCCAACTGCATGAGGGCGCTTATGTGCTGGTGAAAGGTTCACGGTTTATGCAGATGGAACGTGTGGTGCAAGCGATTACGCAAGGACAACAAACAGGGAGTGCACATTAATGTTATTAGAACTCGCACAATATTTAGCCCAAGACATCAATGGATTTAATGTTTTTAATTACATCACGCTACGTGCGGTGTTAGCAACGCTGACCGCGTTAGTGATTTCGTTCATGGTCGGGCCGAGCATGATTCGTAAATTGACCCAGTATAAAGTTGGACAATCAGTACGTGATGATGGCCCACAAACACACTTGATTAAAGCAGGTACGCCAACGATGGGCGGTGCTTTGATTCTGGTTGCTATTGCGTTGTCAACTTTACTGTGGGCAGATTTAAGTAATCGGTTTGTTTGGGTAGTGTTGGTCGCCACTTTAGGCTTTGGCGCGATTGGTTGGGTCGATGATTATCGCAAGGTGGTCTACAAAAACCCGAAAGGCTTATCAGCCAAGGCGAAGATATTTTGGCAAAGCTTTATTGGCCTTGGCGTAGGTGTTTTTCTGTATCAAACAGCTGCATCGCCAGTTGAGACAACGCTAATTTTTCCATTCTTCAAAAATGCGGCTATCCCATTGGGCTTTGTCGGCTTTATTGTGCTGACATACATGGTGGTTGTGGGCAGTAGTAATGCCGTTAACTTGACTGATGGTTTGGATGGTTTGGCTATTTTGCCAACGGTGATGGTGGGGAGTGCCTTAGGTATTTTTTCCTATGTTGCTGGTCATGTGTACTTCTCTGAATATTTATCTGTGCCATATGTGGCTGGCTCTGGGGAGTTGATGGTGTTTTGCGCCGCCATGGCCGGCGCCGGTTTGGGTTTCTTGTGGTTTAACGCCTATCCAGCAGAAGTGTTCATGGGAGATGTAGGCGCGCTGGCTTTAGGTGGTGCGCTAGGTGTTGTTGCTGTGGTTGTTAGGCAAGAAATCGTGCTGTGTATTATGGGCGGCGTGTTTGTGGTTGAAACGTTCTCGGTCGCGATTCAAGTGCTGTATTTCAAATACACCAAATACAAAACTGGTACAGGTAGAAGGATTTTCTTGATGGCGCCATTACACCATCACTACGAACAAAAAGGTTGGAAAGAAACACAAGTGGTTGTGCGCTTCTGGATCATCACCATGATGTTGGTGTTGGTTGGACTTTCCGCATTGAAAATTAGGTAGCAGATAAAGATAAATGACAGTGTCACTGAACAATAAACGTGTATTAGTGCTGGGGCTTGGTGAAACAGGCCTATCAGCACTGCGCTGGTTGCATGCACAGGGTGCAGACCTAAGTGTGGCTGATACACGTGATAACCCACCGAATGTGGATGTTGTGCGTAATGATATGCCGGCAGTGGACGTGTATTTAGGGCCGCTTGATGCAGCCGTGTTGAGCGCTGTTCAGTTGATTGTATTAAGCCCGGGTGTTGCTTTGTCAGAGCCAGCCATTCAGGCCGCGATTGAAGCGGGTGTTGCGGTGGTTGGCGACGTAGAGTTGTTTGCGAGATACCGCCCTAACCAAGCCAAAGTGGTTGCGATTACTGGCGCAAATGGTAAAACGACGGTGACAACCTTGGTAGGTGAGATGTGTAAAGCAGCTGGCTTGAACACGATCGTGGCGGGCAATATTGGATTGCCAGTATTGGATGCACTGGCGATGAAAACGCCGGATGTTTATGTCTTGGAGTTATCTAGTTTTCAATTAGAAACGACAGAGAGCTTAGTGTCGGATGCTGCGACAGTATTGAACTTAACAGAAGACCATATGGATCGTTATGCAGATTTAACGGCCTATGCAGCAGCAAAAGCGCATATCTTTTATCAGGCAAAATGTCAGGTGCTCAATCGTGATGATGCATGGAGCATGATTATGGAGCGTCCTAGCTTAGCCCTGCGGACCTTTGGTTTGGATCAAGATGCAAAAGAGTTTGGTGTTGAAGATGTTGATCAAAATATTTGGTTGTGTGAGGGCGAACAACATTTAATTAATGTAGCTGACTTGCACATTAAGGGCGCGCACAATGCGGCGAATGCTTTAGCGGCATTGGCGCTTTGTCGGGCGATTGGTTTGGAGTATGCCCCATTGCTGAATGCGCTTTATAACTTTAAAGGGTTGCCACATCGTGTGGAGTGGGTCGCGCAAATAGACGACGTTGATTACTTCGATGATTCTAAAGGAACGAATGTTGGTGCTACTTGTGCTGCATTATCAGGTTTGCCACAAAAAGTAGTGTTAATTGCTGGTGGTGATGGTAAAGGGCAAGACTTTGGTCCACTGATGTCACCAGTACAGAATAATGCACGTGCAGTGGTGTTGATTGGGCAAGATGCAAAAACAATTGAAACAACGCTGTTAGAAACTGAAGTGCCGATGTATCACGCTGCTGATATGCAAGAGGCCGTAGTGATTGCAAAACGCGTTGCACAAATAGATGATGCGGTACTGCTATCGCCCGCTTGTGCGAGCTTAGATATGTATGCAAATTACATCCGTAGGGCAGAGGCGTTTGTCGATGCTGTTAAAGGGCTTGAGGAGGTGACATGTTAAACACCGCTGCACAGGCCAGAAATCATGCGATTACGCCAGCTTATGACCAGTGGTTGCTTTGGGTGACGATGATTTTATTAGGCATAGGCTTGGTCATGGTTTATTCCGCGTCAATCGCGATTGCTGAGGCGAATGAACTGCTTGGGAACCAAAGTCGTTATTACCTTTACCGCCAAGCAGCCTTTATTTTCGTGAGCTTGGTTGCTGGCTATGTCACCTTCCAAATTCCGATGGAATGGTGGCAGAAGATGGCGCCACACCTATTTATATTAGCGATATTCTTGCTGGTGTTAGTGCTTATTCCTGGTGTGGGCCGCAACATTAATGGTAGTCAACGTTGGTTATCTTTGTTCGTGGTGAATCTACAACCATCCGAGTTTATGAAGTTGTTTGCCGCCATGTATGTGGCGGATTATGCCGTGCGTAAATCAGGGCAGATGGATAGTGTAGTAAAAGGCTTTTTACCTATGGTGGCGGCGATGGTGTTGGTCGGCTTCCTATTACTTCGCGAACCAGATTTTGGCGCCTTTGCCGTCATCGCGGCCATCTCTATTTCTATCCTCTGGTTAGGTGGTTTGAATTGGAAGATATTTGGCGCACTGGTGCTGATGCTACCAGTGGCGATTTACTTCTTGATTGTGAGTTCACCGTATCGTTGGGAGCGTGTTGTCGGGACATTAAATCCATGGGCAGACCCGTTCGGTAAAGGTTATCAATTATCACATGCGCTGATTGCATTTGGACGCGGTGAATGGTTTGGCGTCGGGCTTGGCGCAAGTGTTGAGAAGTTGTTATATCTGCCAGAAGCGCATACTGATTTCTTGATCGCTGTGATTGCAGAAGAATTAGGTTTTGTGGGTGTGTTAACCGTGTTGATGTTGTTTTCATGGTTGGTCGTTCGTACTTTTAAAATTGGTAAAGAAGCGGTGGCGAATGAACGTTACTTTTCAGCGTTGTTGGCACAGGGGTTGGGCGTTTGGATTGGCGTGCAAGCTTTCGTGAATATTGGTGTGAACATGGGCGTGTTACCAACAAAAGGTTTAACGTTGCCACTCTTATCATTTGGCGGCAGTGGCATCTTGGCAAACTGTATTGCGATGGCTGTTTTGTTGCGGATTGATTATGAGAATCGTCGGATTCAGAAGGGCTTGCCCGCATGACGGATCATAAGCAAAACAAAACATTAATGGTGATGGCTGGCGGTACTGGTGGCCATGTCTATCCAGCGATTGCCGTTGCCGATTACTTGCAAGCTATGGGTTGGGAAGTTGTGTGGTTAGCCACGGAAGGTGGTATGGAGAACCGCTTGATTGCGGATAAGCCCTACCGCAAAGCCATGATTAAGATGCGCGGTGTTAGGGGAAAAGGCTTACTCGGTTGGCTGTTATTGCCATTCAAATTATTGTTAGCGTTTAAACAAAGTTTGAGTGCGATGTGGCAGCACAAGCCTGACGTTGTATTAGGTATGGGAGGCTTCGCTGCATTCCCAGGTGGCCTAATGGCGCGTTTGTTAAGAAAACCTTTGGTGATTCATGAGCAGAATTCAGTGGCAGGTTTAACCAATAAAACACTTAGCTATGTTGCCAATGAAGTATTGGCAGCATTCCCGGCAGCATTTGAAGAAAAAGCGACGTTGGTGGGTAATCCGGTGAGACAGGAAATTAGGCAGATTACAAAACCTGAGACACGGTATGGTGCGCGAGAAGGGCGACTAAGAATCTTGATCGTGGGCGGTAGCTTAGGCGCCGCTGCGTTGAATGAAGTGATGCCGAAAGCCTTGTCTGCGTTTGCGTCGCATCAGCAACCTGAAGTGGTGCATCAGGCAGGTGAAAAGCATATTGCAACGTTAGAGGCAAACTATAAAGCTGCTGGGATAGAAGCAGAGGCGAAAGCATTTATACAGGATATGGCAGCACAGTATGCATGGGCTGATGTGGTGGTGTGTCGAGCGGGGGCGTTGACCGTAGCAGAGTTGGCTTGCGTTGGCGTTGCTAGCGTGTTGGTGCCATTCCCATTTGCAGTGGATGACCATCAAACAACGAATGCAGCATATTTGAGTGAAAACAATGCGGCGATATTAATACAGCAAACCGCATTTACTGTAGAGAAGGCTGTGGAAACATTGAAACAATTAACAAGAGAGTCCTGCTTGAATATGGCAAGAAATGCACGTGCTTTAGCAAAACCTGAAGCAACTGAATCGGTAGCCAATGTATGCATTAAATTGGCAGGAGTGTCAGCATGAAGCATAAGGTAAAGAATATTCATTTTGTTGGTATCGGCGGTATCGGGATGAGTGGCATTGCCGAAGTGCTATTGAACTTAGGGTTCAAGATTAGCGGCTCAGACTTAGCGAGTAATGCGATTACCAAACGTTTAGAAGGGTTTGGCGCTACCCTGTATCGCCAGCATGCCAAAGAAAATTTGGTGGATGCTGATGTGGTGGTGGTGTCGACCGCCGTGAGTGATGACAATCCGGAAGTTGTTGCGGCTAGAGAGCAGCATATTCCTGTGGTACCGCGCGCCATGATGTTGGCGGAATTAATGCGGTTTAAACAAGGGATTGGCGTTGCTGGGACACACGGTAAAACGACAACAACTAGTTTAATTGCCAGCATCTTAGCCGAAGGCGGCATGGACCCAACATTTGTTATTGGCGGCAAGCTAGAGTCAGCCAGTACCAATGCGCGCTTGGGCGCGGGGGAACATATTGTGGTAGAAGCGGATGAATCAGATGCATCATTCTTGCACTTAAGCCCAATTCTAGCAGTGGTGACTAATATTGACCAAGACCACATGGAAACTTATGAGCACAGTTTCGATAAGTTGAAAAATGCATTTGTGGAATTTTTACAGCAACTGCCGTTTTGGGGCATGGCTGTACTGTGTATTGATGATGATAACGTGCGAGAAATCTTACCTAGGGTAACCAAGCCAGTTACGACATACGGCTTTAGTGAGGATGCTGATATTCGGGCAAGCAATGTGCGGGCTGATAACGGCAAGATGCACTTTAAAGTGACACGTATCAATGGCAAAACAACACATTTTGATGTGACGTTAAATTTGCCGGGTGAACACTATGTACTGAATGCATTGGCAGCCATTGCGATTGCCAGTGAGCTTAATGTGGCAGATACAGCTATGGTGAAGGCGCTGGCAGAATTTAAAGGTGTCGGTAGACGTTTTGAGCGCTATGGCGAAGTGCCGACGCGTCAAGGCGGTACATTTACGTTGATTGATGACTATGGTCACCATCCTGTGGAGTTGCGTGCAGTGATAGAAGCCGCCAGAGATGCGTTTCCAGATAGACGTTTGGTCTTGGCTTTCCAACCCCATCGCTATACACGTACTCGGGATTGTTTTGAAGATTTTGTGCAAGTGATTTCAAGAGTGGATGTTGCGCTGCTCACAGAAGTTTATTCAGCAGGGGAAACGACAATTGTCGCTGCGGATACGCGCTCACTTATTCGCGCTATCCGTGTGATGGGAAAAGTGGAGCCGATTTTTGTAGAGACATCTGATGCCTTACCTGAAGCGATTGCGAGTGTGGTGCAAGCCGATGATGTCGTGATTGTCATGGGTGCTGGTAGCGTAGGGCAAGTCGCTAGTCAGACAAAGGCTTTATTAACATGATGACAGAAAAGCAAATGACAAAACTGTTAGAAAACGAGCCGCTTGAGCGTTACACAAGTTGGCGTGTCGGCGGGAAAGCTGATCGTTTGTATGTGCCAACAGATCTAGAAGATTTGGCTGAAATATTGACAGGCATTAGCCCGGATGAACCCATCTATTTTATTGGGCTGGGTAGTAATTTATTAGTGAGAGATGGCGGTGTTAGGGGGACGGTTATTGTCATGCATCAAGCCTTAAAAGCTTTAAGGATGGATGGCGCATATCTGTATGCAGAAGCTGGGGTTACGTGTGGCAAGGTAGCGCGCTTTGGTTCTGCGAATAGTAAAACAGGTGCTGAATTTTTGGCTGGTATTCCTGGGACCGTTGGCGGGGCGTTAGCAATGAATGCAGGTTGCTACGGCAGCGAGACTTGGGATGTTGTGCACCAGGTCTTAACCATTGACCGCTTTGGTCAAACACATGTGCGTAATAAAGGTGAGTTCACCACTTCTTATCGTAATGTTGTGATGCCAGTGCCTGAAGAGTGGTTTGTTGGTGCTTGGTTTGCGTTGCCAGCAGGCAGTCCTGAGGAAACGGCAAGAAAGATTAAAGATTTGCTGGCAACTCGCTTAGCCAGCCAGCCGTTGAACTTCCCGAGTGGTGGGTCAACATTTCGTAACCCGAAAGGGGATTATGCGGCACGCTTGATTGAAGCGTCTGGCTTAAAAGGTTATCAAATTGGTGGTGCGCAAGTATCCCCAAAGCATGCGAATTTTATTGTCAATGTGGGTGGCTGCACAGCATTAGATATTGAGCTATTGATTCGACATATGAAAGCAGAAGTATTGGAGCAGCAAGGGGTGACTCTGCAGCAAGAAGTAAAGGTGATAGGAGACTATGCGTAGTAGCGATTTAACGATCAAGCATGATGCCGAAGTATTTGGCAAAGTCGCCGTGCTATTGGGCGGTGACTCGGCTGAGCGTGAAGTATCGCTCGATAGCGGGCATGCGGTGTTGAATGCGCTCATTAAGCATGGTGTGGATGCACATGCATTCGATCCGAAGGGTCAAGCATTAACAGCGCTCGAACATTTTGACCGTGCCTTTATCGCCTTACATGGGCGATATGGAGAAGATGGCACTGTACAAGGTGAGTTAGAGGCGATGGGTATCCCTTACACAGGTAGTGGTGTTGAAGCCTCTGCAGTGGGCATGGATAAATGGCAAACCAAATTGCAATGGGATAAAGCGGGGGTGGTAACGCCTGCTTATACATTGGTTGAAGCTGATAGTAATTTTGCTGCCATTGAACAGCAGTTAGGCTTGCCGCTATTTGTGAAGCCAGCCAATGAGGGTTCCAGCATCGGTATTAGCAAAGTGAAAACTGCAGGTGGTTTAAAAGACGCTTATGCATTAGCAGCAAAAGCAGACCCGTTGGTGATTGCAGAGCAGTTTATTGGCGGTGGTGAATATACCGTTGGGATACTAGGAAATACGGCATTGCCAATTGTACGGATTGTGCCAAAAACAGAATTTTATGATTACGAAGCGAAATATGCGCGTGATGATACCGAGTATTTATGCCCATGTGGTTTGGATGCGGCATTAGAAGCACAAATTAAAGAAGAGGCATTAGCTGCATTTCATGCGATTGGATGCCGAGGTTGGGGGCGTGTTGATTTTTTAATGGATGAGAAAGGGCGTCATTATTTCTTAGAACTGAACACGAGCCCTGGTATGACGAGCCATAGTTTGGTGCCGATGGCAGCAAAAGCAATTGGGGTGGATTTTGATGATTTGGTGATGATGATTTTGCAAACAACTTTAGCTGATGCAGCTGCGACAACGGAGCAACAACATGTGGGATAAGCCAGGCATCTTAAATTGGTTGGCAAACTTACTCTTTGCGCTGGCTGTTGCCATGATGTTTTACGGCCTGCTGTTTGTTGTGGTGCATTTGCCTATTTTCCCGATTCGGGAGGTGAAAGTCATCGGTGAGGTGAGCCATGTGAGTGAAGCGCAGGTGCAGCTCATTGTTGATCAGCATTTAAAGGGTAATTTCTTCACACTGGATTTGGTAAAAGCACGCGATGCATTTGAGAAGTTGCCTTGGGCACGCAATGTCAGTGTGAGGCGCCGTTGGCCAGACACTTTAAGTGTGCAGATTGAGGAGCACCAAGCATTGGCGCGTTGGGGTGATATTGCTTTGGTGAATACGCGAGGTGAGTTATTTCATGCCGCTTCAGATGTGAATTTGCCTGTGTTTTATGGCCCGGGTGACAGTGTGAAGATGGTGACTAAACAGTATGCGAGTTTTAGCAAGATCCTGAATGTGGCTGATATCAAAATTGCACATGTGAGTTTATCACCACGACAAGCTTGGGAAATTAAAACCAATCAAGGTTTGTTAATTGCACTAGGGCGTGAAGAGCAAGACCGTGAAAAGGTGAATGCAAGATTGAAAAAGTTTACGGCAGCGTATGAGGCGGTATTGAAGCACTTAGATGCGGAGATTAAGTACGCCGATTTACGTTATCCAAATGGGTTTGCGGTGCGCAAGCCTAAAAAGTTATCAATGCAAGGGTGGCCTGTCGCAGCAATGCAGCAGCAGGCATAAAAGGGAGTAGAAATGAGCAAAGTGCGTGAAGAGAAGAACCTAATTATTGGGTTAGATATCGGCACATCAAAGATTGTCACCTTGGTGGCTGAGCTGTTGCCGGAGGGCACGATTAAGGTGATTGGCTTAGGGCAGCACGCGTCTAGAGGCTTGAAAAAAGGTGTGGTGGTGAATATTGATTCCACGATGCAGGCAATTCAACGCTCACTAGAAGAAGCTGAATTGATGGCTGATTGCAAAATTAATACCGTGTTTACTGGGATTGCAGGGAGTCATGTGAAAAGCTTGAACTCGCATGGCATGGTCAAGATTAAAGATTCTGAAGTGATGCAAATGGATGTTGATCGTGTGGTGGATACGGCGCGCGCGATTGCTTTGCCAGCTGATCAACAGATTCTGCATATTTTGACACAAGAATTCATTATCGATGGTCAAGATGATGTGCGCGAGCCGCTTGGGATGAGCGGCATGAAACTGGAAGTAAAAGTCCACATCGTGACGGGTGCTGTGGCAGCTGCGCAGAATATTGTGAAATGTATCAAACGTTGCGGTTTAGAGGTCAGCGATTTAATTCTACAACCATTGGCATCCAGTGTAGCAGTGTTAACTGAAGATGAAAAAGAGCTCGGTGTTTGCTTAGTCGATATCGGCGGCGGGACAACGGATATTGCGGTATTTAAGAGCGGTTCTATTCGACACACAGCAGTGATTGGTATTGCGGGTGATCAGGTGACGAATGATATTGCAGTCGCTTTCCGAACACCGACACAATCAGCAGAAGACATCAAAGTGAAATACGGTTGTGCATTGCGTCAGTTAGCAGACCCAAGAGAGATGGTTGAAGTGCCAGGTGTGGATGGGCGCGAAGCAAGGCAACTTTCACTACAAACGTTAGCGGAAGTAGTCGAGCCGAGAATCGTAGAGCTATATGAATTGGTTTTACAAGAATTACGACGTAGTGGTATGGAGGAAATGATTGCATCAGGCATTGTGATTACAGGTGGTTCATCCATGATGCGCGGCATGATTGAGTTAGGGGAGGAAATCTTCCATATGCCAGTGCGTAATGGGATGCCACGTTATGTGGGTGGTTTGTCAGAGGTAGTGAGCAACCCAAGGTATGCAACGGGTGTTGGCTTGATTTTAATGGGTAAGCAGCAATTAGAGCGCCAAATGACTGGAAATATGGAACTCAATTCAGTCGTTGGCATATTTAAGAGAATGAAGAGTTGGATTCAAGGTAATTTTTAGAATTACTTTTTAGTAGTAGCAGTAGTAGTAACAGGGCAGAGCTTATGAAAATAGGCTCAAACATTTAGGCAAAAGGAGAAATAAAATGTTTGAAATAATGGAAAAAGATTCACAAGAAGCAGTAATCAAGGTTATCGGTGTTGGCGGTTGTGGCGGCAATGCTGTTGATCACATGATTAGTAAGAATGTTAGTGGCGTGGAATTTATTTGCGCAAACACAGATGCACAAGCACTGGTAAAAAGTGCGGCGGCAACCACTTTGCAAATTGGTGGTGATATCACTAAGGGTTTAGGCGCTGGTGCTAAACCAGAAATTGGTCGTGAAGCTGCGATTGAAGATCGCGATCATATTGCAGAAATGATTGAAGGCGCTGATATGCTGTTCATCACGGCTGGTATGGGTGGTGGTACTGGTACTGGTGCAGCACCAATCATTGCTGAAGTGGCAAAAGAAATGGGTATTTTAACTGTGGCTGTAGTCACAAAACCATTTGAGTTTGAAGGTAAACGTACAAAAGTCGCAAAAGAGGGTTTAGAAGAGTTATCACAGTATGTTGACTCACTAATTGTGATTCCAAATGAGAAACTCATGGAGGTGCTTGGTGAAGATGTACCTTTCTTAGAAGCATTCCGTGCTGCGAACGATGTACTACATAATGCTGTCTCAGGTATTGCAGAGATTATTAATTGCCCAGGCTTGGTGAATGTCGATTTTGCTGATGTACGGACGGTGATGAGCGAAATGGGCATGGCCATGATGGGTTCTGCAGAAGCGAGTGGTGACAATCGCGCGAATATCGCAGCAGAACAAGCAGTCGCTAGCCCACTACTAGAGGATGTTAATTTAGCAAATGCACGTGGTGTGTTAGTGAATATCACAGCAAGTACTAGCTTCAAGATGAAAGAGTACTATGATGTGATGAACACCATTAAAGACTTCACGGCTGAAGATGCAACTGTGATTGTGGGTACTGTAATGGATGAAGCGATTGATGATAAATTGCGCGTAACCATGGTAGCAACAGGTCTCAATGGCGCGATTGCTAAACGTGAAAACAAGCCTGAGCTACGTGTGATGCCAGCAGTGCGTACGGGTACAACTGATATGCCTGCATATACGGAAGAAGTGGTTGAAGAGGATGAAGATCCTGCGGTATTTAGTCAGAACAATCGTCGTGCACAAGTGGATGCGATGAAAATGAATGGTGTAGAGGAGTACGATATTCCAGCATTTTTACGCAAACAAGCTGACTAAGCTTCACTGCTGATTGCAACAGAAGCGCGTATACTATAAACAGGATTTTGCCTGTTTGTGGTTGGCGACGCTGTCAGTTGGCTGTGAGTGAAATAAAGGAAATTGATTGTTAAAACAAAGGACATTAAAAGAGCAGGTGAGCGCGACTGGCGTTGGATTGCATAACGGAGAAAAAGTGACATTAACACTTCTACCTGCCGCAATTGACACTGGAATCGTATATCGGCGCACCGATTTGCCCGGTAAGCCTGAAATACAAGCGACCCCTGATGCAGTGAGTGATACGCGCATGTGCTCTGCCCTAGAGAAAAACGGTGCGCGTGTTGCTACTGTTGAGCATTTAATGTCTGCCCTAGCTGGTTTGGGTGTGGATAACATTATTATTGAAGTCAGTGCTTCTGAAATTCCGATTATGGATGGGAGCTCTGGCCCCTTTATTTATTTGCTGCAATCAGCTGGTATTGTTGAACAGTCTGCAGCAAAAAAGTTTATCAAGATTAACCAAGCCATAGAAGTCAAAGAAGATGATAAATGGGTGCGCTTTGACCCATACCATGGCTTTAAAATGGACTTTACCATTGATTTTGCACACCCTGTGTTCGAAAACTCTGGTAACAATGTCAAAATTGATTTTGCTGATAATACCTATGTCAGTGAAATTAGCCGAGCGCGCACGTTTGGCTTTATGCATGAGGTGGAATACTTACGTGCAAATGGGTTAGCGCGAGGTGGCAGTTTAGATAACGCAATCGTTTTGGATGAATTTCGTGTATTAAATACAGACGGTTTACGTTATGACGATGAGTTTGCAAAACATAAAGTGCTAGATGCGATTGGTGATTTGTATATGTTGGGCCATCCAGTGCTCGGTGCTTATACAGCCTTTAAGTCTGGCCATGGTTTAAATAACCAATTAATTCGCGCGTTGATGGCGGATGCCTCAGCTTGGGAATACGTAACTTTTGAGGATATAGAACAAGCGCCAATTGGCTTTAGAGAGCAAGTTGATTTGTTCAAACCTAATGTCATGCCGCACTTTAATTAAAGGATACAGCTGCCTTTGTTGATTGTTCGACTTGCCGCCATCTTTACCATCATTGCTGTGTTTGTATTGTTAGCAGCTTTTGCGTTCACACGTGATAAAAAATACCTGAGGGCGATTCGGCGGTTGCTGATTTATACAGCTTGGCTTGTGGTCCTCTTGGTTTTATTTATTTTAATTGCCAGAGTTATTCGGATTTAGCTATGCACCTGCGTATGAAATCAATCATCAGTTTTTGTGTCCTGTTTGTGTTCTATGCGAGCACAGCCTATGCGAATAACCTCGATGAGCTCGTCGTTAAAGCGCGCAAAGCTTATGATAAAGAAGATGTCGCAGCATTAAGGCAGTATGCTGATCAGTTGCATGCGGCTAACCACTTGTTAGCCCCTTATGCGGAATATTGGTTAATGCGGCGTGATATCGAGCATGTCGATAATGCAGAAATTGCCAGCTTTATTCAGCAATATAGTGATTATGCGTTTGCTGATCGCTTGCGCGGCGAGTATTTGAAGAAGCTTGGCTTGCAAAAAGACTGGCCTGCTTTTTCCTATCAGTATGCCCAATATCAATTAGAAGATGCAGCTGTGAACTGTTATGCAGAAGAGGCTTATCATTCACATCCGAATGCTGGCTCGTTATCTGGCGCTAAACACTTATGGTTAACGGCTAAGGCTCGCCCTAAAGATTGTGGTCGCCTATTTGATTTGATGCAAGCGGAAGGCGTGATTGACGAAGAAGCTGTGATGCAGCGCTTTAGAATGGCTTTGGGTAAAAATCGGGTCACATTGGCAAGGTCGATTGTGAAGCGTAGTCAGTATTATCGTGCACATTATCAAAGTTTATTGAAGCGAGCCGCTTCAAAGCCACAGCGCATTATTGATAAGCAACAGGCTTCATTTAAATCACGCATCGGTCGTGAAATTAATTTGTATGCACTTGTCACCATGGCAAAAAAAGACACATGGAAAGCATTGAATGCATTTAAAAAGGTGCAAAATAAATTCAACGTAGATGAGCGCGGTTATTTTTACAGTATGTTAGGCCTAGTGGCGGCTAAACGGCATGAGCCAGAAGCCACTATCTGGTTCCAAAAGGCAGATATAGAGTCTATGAATGATGAGCAAGTGTCGTGGTTTGCACGCGCTACTTTACGACAACGAGACTGGGTCGGCTTGCTACGCATTATTGAGAATATGCCTGCCGCAGTTGCTGATGAAGCGCGCTGGCGCTATTGGAAAGCACGTTCGCTGATTGCACGTCAGCGTGGCGATGAAGCAGAGGGTATTTTATTAAATCTTGCACCAGAGCGGCATTATTATGGCTGGTTGGCGCAAGATGAAATTCGCAACTATAAGCCTAAGCCGCTTCTACATTACAAACCAAAAAAACAAGAAATTAATAAGGTTGGTACTATTGCTGCAGTTAAACGTGCTGAGGCTTTGTTAAATCTAGAGTTACGTTGGGAAGGTAAAAAAGAGTGGGCGAAGGCTATTGAAGGCTTCGATGATAAACGCATACTCGCTGCAGCACATTTTGCTAACCAAAAACAGTGGTATGACATTGCAGTGAATACGGCAGATAGAACACGGGAGTGGCATGATTTTTCACTACGATATTTAACGCCGTATAAAAAATTAATGCAGCAGGCAGCTAGGAGGCATGCTGTTGATTTGACTTGGGTCTATGGGATTACGCGGCAAGAAAGTCGCTTTATGCATTATGCTAAATCGCATGCTGGAGCCGCGGGCTTAATGCAATTAATGCCAACTACTGCGAGGTGGGCTGCTAAGCGTGCTGGCGTATCAAACTACAAACGCAGCATGATTTATGAATTAGATACCAATATTAATATTGGTACGTATTACTTAAGTTATGCTGAAAATTCAATGAATGGTAATAAAATCATGGCAACAGCTGGCTATAATGCAGGGCCTAGTCGTGCTAAAAGGTGGCGTGCAAACGAGCCATTAGAAGGTGCGATTTATGCGGAAACAATTCCGTTTAATGAAACACGCGTCTATGTACAACGGGTAATGGCAAATGCACATATGTACGCTAAGCAACTGCGTGGCAGTAGCCGCCAAACATTAAAGCAGAGAATGGGTACAATTCCAGCAAAATCATAGGGTTAAGGTGGGTGAGTTAGATGGCAATGAATAGAATAGCGGTGGTCGGTGGTGCTGGTTTTGTCGGCAGTAGTATCGTCAGTAAATTAGATGAGGCAGGTTATCAAGTCAAGGTGTTAACACGGCATCGTGAACGTGCAAAACACCTTATTTTATTGCCGAATGTGCAAGTGAAAACCTGTGATATTCATGATGATAAAGCGCTCACTGATAGCTTGCGTGGTTGTGATGCTGTGATCAACTTGGTTGGTATTCTTTATGAAACACGTAAGCAAACATTCGACCTGATACATCATCAATTACCCAAACGTTTGGCTGCTATCTGTGATGATTTAGGCATTGATCGGTTGATACATATGAGCGCCTTAGGTGCGAGTGAACAAGCGCCTAGTGCCTACCTGCAAAGTAAAGCACGCGGCGAAGTTGCCTTGAGTCAATTCAAAGGTAGTGTCAATATGACCACATTTAAACCATCAGTTATTTTTGGTCGTGGTGATCGTTTCTTAACGATGTTTTCTATGCTCATTAAATTTTTGCCAATCATTTTTTTAGCCAAGCCTGATGCGAAGTTTCAACCAATTTGGGTTGAAGATGTCGCAACTATTTTTGTGAACAGCTTAGACAATACTGACACCTATGCGAAAAGCTATGCGTTAGCTGGGCCTAAGGTTTATTCCTTACGTGAGCTGATAGAGAAAACCATGCAGATGATGGGCAAGCAGCGGTGGATTATTGGCTTGAGCGACCGCTTATCTTATCTACAAGCATGGTTTTTAGAGTGGTTGCCAGTAAAGTTGATGACACGCGATAATGTGCGCTCAATGGAAGTAGCTAACATTTCGAAGGCGCCGATGGCTGAAGAAATTAAGCAGTCATTAGCCTCGCTTGAAGCCATTATGCCAACCTATATTGTTAATCAAACACCCCGGGCAGCTTATGACCAGTTTAGGACAGCTGCTGGTCGCATTATCAATGCCCGAAGATAAAGCATTAGAGGTTTATAGCGTTGGTGGCGCTGTCCGTGACGCGTTATTAGGTCTACCTGTTCAGGATTTAGATTACGTCGTCGTCGGTGCGACAGCAGAGGAAATGACAGCGCTCGGTTATAAACCTGTCGGCAAGGACTTTCCTGTGTTTTTGCACCCTACTAGCCATGACGAATATGCCTTAGCCAGAACTGAACGCAAAGTGGGTAAGGGCTATAAAGGTTTTACCGTTTATGCGGCGCCCGATGTAACTTTAGAGGATGATTTATGCCGGCGTGACTTCACCATGAATGCCATTGCCAAAAGTGCGGACGGACATTTAATTGATCCACACCAAGGCCAAGCGGACATTCAACAAAAAATCATTCGTCATGTCGGTGATGCTTTTGTAGAAGATCCTGTCCGCATTTTAAGAGCGGCACGTTTTGCAGCACGCTTCGTTGATTTTACGATTGCGCCAGAAACCATGCGCTTAATGCAAGAGATGGTCGCAGCAGGCGAGGTTGATGCATTGGTTTCAGAGCGAGTATGGCAGGAGCTATCAAAGGGTTTAATGGAGCCGCAGCCCAGCCGCATGTTTGATGTATTACGCCAATGTGGCGCGCTAAAAAAAATATTACCAGAACTGGACTGTCTATGGGGCGTACCACAGCCAGAAAAACACCACCCAGAAGTCGATACTGGCGTCCATGTCATGATGTGTATCGATTATGCAGCGAAACAGCAATTTAACTTGCCCGTTCGTGTAGCCACTTTACTGCATGATTTAGGCAAAGGGACAACGCCTCAAGAAATGCTACCAAGGCATATTGGTCACGACGCTCGTGGTGCGAAACTGGTTAGAGAAGTGAGTAAGCGCTTACGAATCCCTAATGACTGTAAAGAATTGGCATATATTGTCGCGAAATTTCATATAAAAGAGCATCAAGTGATGCAGATGAAGCCAAGCACATTATTACAATTCTTGATGGAGTTGGATGCTATTCGACAACCAGAGCGGTTCGAACTGTTTTTACAAGCTTGTGAAGCTGATGTTCGGGGGCGCTTAGGGTTATCTGAGACGCCCATCCCACAAGCAGCCGTTATGCGCAAAGCGTTAGCAGCGGCAAATAGTATCAATGCAGGTGAAGTGGCGAAGCAGCAGCAAGAACCCGCGCAAATTAAACAGGCAATTTTTGAAGCTAGGTTAGTACAAGTAAAAGCAGTGCTGTAAGTTTTGGCAAGCTATCTGCTGCTGATTGCGGTTGTTTCGCGTAAAATGTCACCATGAATTTATATCCTATTGCCAAATCACTGTTGTTTCAGCTAGAGGCCGAACGTGCACATGACTTCACACTTAAAGGCTTGAAAATTAGCGAGCAAATAGGCTTGCTTAGTTTTACATCGTCGCCCCAGTGTGAAGCACGTGAAGTCATGGGCTTAAGCTTTCCTAATCCCATTGGTTTGGCAGCTGGTCTTGATAAAAATGGTGCTGTAATTGATGGCATGGCGGCGCTGGGCTTCGGCTTTATTGAGGTTGGTACCGTAACGCCAAGGCCGCAACCAGGTAACCCTAAACCGCGTTTATTTCGCTTGCAAGAAGCCAACGGTATTATTAACCGTTTTGGCTTTAATAATTTAGGTGTTGATCAGCTGGTAAAGAATGTCAAAGCTGCAAAATTCAGTGGCATTTTGGGCATCAACATTGGTAAAAACTTTGATACGCCTAATGCACAAGCTGTGAATGATTATCTGACTTGTATGGATAAAGTCTATCCGCATGCGAGCTATATTACCGTGAATATTTCATCGCCCAACACAAAGAACTTACGCGACTTACAGGAAAAAGAAGCACTGTCAGCTTTGTTGGCTGCACTGAAACAATCACAACAGCAATTAGCGCAACAACATGGCCGTTATGTGCCTGTAGCACTAAAAATTGCACCAGATCTCACCAAGGCGCAAGTCGTTGAAATCGCAGAGCTATTAATGCATCATCAAATAGATGGAGTGATTGCTACCAATACGACTTTAGCAAGAGACTTGGTCAAAGGCTTGCCGAATGCAGATGAAAAAGGCGGGCTATCTGGTACGCCTGTTCGTGCGCAGTCGACACAAGTTATTCAACAACTCGCGACAGAGTTAAAAGGTGCATTGCCGATTATTGGTGTTGGTGGCATTAGCAGCGGACAGGACGCTATTGAGAAAGTGGCTGCTGGCGCGAGTTTAGTGCAGGTTTATAGTGGGCTAATTTATCAAGGGCCTAAGTTGGTACAAGATGTTTGTAAGGCGTTAGGCTAAGCGAATGTCAACAACACCTATTTTATATTCCTATCGACGTTGTCCTTATGCGATGCGTGCAAGAATGGCCTTAAAATATGCGGGTATCGAAGTCGAAATACGTGAGATTTCATTGCGAGATAAGCCCAAACATATGGTGGCTATCTCACCGAAAGCAACTGTCCCAGTGTTGGTTATAAATGATAGTCGTGTGATTGATGAGAGCCTCGATATTATATACTGGGCTTTAGAGCAGTCTGACCAAGCAGGATGGTTAGCTTCAAACATTGATACAGCGAAAGCACTCATTGCAGAAAATGACAGCGGCTTTAAAGCCGCGTTAGATGCGTATAAATATGCAGATCGATACCCAGAAAAAACACAAGAAGAACACCGTGCGGATGGTGAAGTATTTCTGCAAAAGCTGGAAGATTTATTAGCGCAGTATGATGGCTTAAATGGCGCACTGCCTACATTGGCGGATATTGCTATATTTCCATTTGTTCGCCAATTCCGTGGGGTAGATATCAAGTGGTTTGAAGCTTCTCAATACGTACGGCTAAATCAGTGGCTGCTTGGCTTAATCGAGTCTGATTTGTTTACGAGCATCATGCAAAAACACCCAACCTATATCGAATAGATTGGGTGCTGATAACCATAGTTGACTAAGGTTATTCTGTTTCTGCTGCTAAGTCTTTCTGTTTACGAGGCTTGTTTGATGGGAATGTTAACGTGATTTTCTCATTATCATCAATATCCACATGGACAGCACCACCACTCACAAGACGACCAAAGAGCAACTCATCAGCTAATGCTTTGCGGATGGTATCTTGAATCAAACGTGCCATAGGGCGCGCACCCATCAATGGGTCAAAGCCTTTTTTACCCAAGTATTCTTTGAGGTTATCGCTAAAGGTTGCCTCGACTTTTTTCTCATGTAACTGGTCTTCTAGCTGCATCAAGAACTTATCTACCACGCGGATAATAATATCTTGTGATAGTGGAGCAAAGGATACTGTCGCATCTAAGCGGTTGCGGAACTCAGGAGAGAATAAACGCTTAAGGTCTGCCTCTTCATCGCCCACTTGCTTGCTATTGGTAAAGCCAATACTAGATTTAGACAATGCTTCTGCTCCAGCATTGGTTGTCATGATGATCGTCACATTTCTAAAGTCAGCTTTGCGGCCATTGTTATCGGTCAGCGTGCCGTGATCCATTACTTGCAACAAGATGTTGAAGATATCTGGATGTGCTTTTTCAATCTCATCTAAAATTAATACACAATATGGCTGTTTGGTAATCGCTTCTGTGAGTAAGCCACCTTGTTCGTAACCAACATAGCCAGGGGGCGCACCGATTAAACGTGAGACTGCATGACGCTCCATATATTCACTCATATCAAAGCGCACTAAATCAATGCCCATGATGTAAGCAAGTTGCTTAGCGACCTCTGTTTTACCAACACCAGTCGGGCCACTGAATAAGAAGCTACCAACCGGTTTGTCACCTTGACCAATACCACTACGTGCCATTTTTACTGCACTGCTAAGTGCTTCAATGGCTTTGTCTTGACCAAATACCACTGCTTTTAAGTCGCGCTCTAAGGTTTTCAGTGCACTACGATCATCATTCGAAATATTTTTCGGCGGAATGCGTGCGACCTTGGCCACGATATCTTCAATTTCTTTATTGCCAATGGTTTTCTTGCGTTTTGGTTTTGGCAGAATGCGTTGTGCTGCACCTGCTTCATCAATCACATCAATCGCTTTATCTGGTAAGAAGCGATCGTTAATATATTTCGCGGATAACTCAACTGCGCTAATGAGTGCATTCGCACTGTATTTTACGCTGTGATGTTCTTCGAATTTTGATTTCAATCCTTTTAGAATTTCAATGGCTTCTGACACGCTTGGCTCAACCACATCCACTTTTTGGAAGCGGCGAGATAGGGCGTGATCTTTTTCGAAGATACCACGATACTCTTGGTAAGTCGTTGCACCGATACACTTCAATTTACCACTAGATAAAGCAGGTTTGAGTAAGTTGCTTGCATCCAATGTGCCGCCACTTGCAGCACCTGCGCCAATTAAGGTATGTATTTCATCAATAAACAAAACAGAATGTTCTTCTTGCTCAAGCTGTTTCATCACGGCTTTTAACCGTTGTTCAAAGTCACCACGATATTTGGTGCCAGCTAATAATGCACCCATATCTAGTGAGTAAACCGTCGCATTTTCAAGCACCTCAGGTACTTCCTTATCAACGATACGGCGCGCCAAGCCTTCAGCAATGGCTGTTTTACCTACGCCAGCTTCACCGACGAGTAGCGGGTTGTTTTTGCGGCGACGGCACAATGTTTGTACCACGCGCTCAATTTCTTTTTCTCGGCCAATAAGTGGGTCAATACTCCCTGCAGCCACTTCTTGGTTGAGGTTGACTGTGTATGTGTCTAAAGCACCAGCTGGTGTTGCTTCTGCTTCCGCGCTAGTTTCAGCACCTTCTGTGCTTGGGTTCTCGTCTGGCATTTTCGCAACGCCATGTGAAATAAAGTTCACGACATCTAATCGTGTAACACCTTGCTGGTGTAGGAAGAACACAGCGTGAGAATCTTTCTCGCCATAAATCGCAACCAGTACATTCGCACCGGTCACTTCTTTTTTACCTGATGATTGCACGTGTAACATTGCGCGTTGAATAACGCGTTGGAAGCCAAGTGTAGGTTGGGTATCAACTTCGTCTTCACCCTCGACGATAGGCGTGTGTTCTGCAATGTGTTGATTTAATTCAGCACGCAAAACTTCAAACTTTGCGCCGCAAGCGCGTAACACATTGGCAGCCGTTGGGTTATCTATCATGGCTAACAATAGATGCTCTACGGTAATGAGCTCATGCCTATTCTGCCTGGCATCCATAAACGCCATGTGTAAGCTCACTTCTAATTCTTGTGCAATCATGTATATCCTCTTTTCTCTAGCGCTTACGCTGGTTCTATCACACACTGTAAGGGGTGATCAGACTCCTGCGCACTTTTTAGTACCTGATTCATCTTTGTTTCTGCAATATCTTTTGGATATACGCCGCAGACTCCTACGCCCTTTGTATGAACTTGGAGCATAATTTGTGTAGCTTGTTCCCGCGATTTGTTAAAAAAGCGTTGTATGGTCTCTACTACAAATTCCATAGGAGTGTAATCGTCATTTTTTAACAAAACTTTATACATGGCAGGCAGTTTTGGTTTGACTTTGCTAGTTTCAATCGCAATGTCGCCTGTCGGTTGTTGTGTAGCCATTCGTCTCTTTAGTAATACTCTACACTCTATTTTGGGCTAAAAACCAGAAATTTCAAGGCCTAAGTGGGTAGCGATTACAAAAGATTGGCTTTATGGAAATATTTTGACAATTTTGACGACTCTATCCTGCGTTTGTACGATTTCGAGGACATGTGTGCCAATTTTGAAGCAGGTGTTTGCTTCTGGAATATCTTGGAAATACTCTAGCACTAAACCATTTAAAGTTCTTGGGCCATCGGCGGGTAAGGTTAATTTAAGCTTCTTGTTGAGGTCACGTAGTGAGCTACTACCGTCAACCAACCAGCCACCATCGTCTTCTTGGTGAAAACTACCAATGCGGCTAGGCGATTGGGTGGTGAAGTCACCAATGACTTCTTCAAGAATATCTTCTAAAGTCACGAGACCTTTCAGGTCGCCATACTCATTCACCACTAGCGCCATGCGCCTTTTGTTTTTTTGAAACTCCTGCATTTGTACAGTCAGCGGCGTACCTGATGGCACAAAATAGGGATCAGCGATAATCTCTCGGAGGTCGTCTTTGGTTAAGTCGTCTTTCTGGTGATGAAAACGGATTAGGTTCATCGCTTTTCGGATGTGTAATATGCCAAATATTTCCTCGCGGTCACCTTGACGCACAGGGATTCGCGTGTGGTGGCTATTAGCAATATGGTCAAGGATTTGCTCAAGTGGCACATCAAAGTTAATTACTTCTACTTGTGGATGCGCAATCATCACATCATCTACTTCAATTTTTTCCAGTTCAAATAAATTAAGTAAAATCGACCTGTGTTTGCTGGGAATGAATTTTCCCGAATCAGTCACGATGCTGCGCAATTCATCCATGTTGAGCGAGTTTACGCCATCGCCAAAACTGACCTTAATGCCTAATATTTTTAGCCATGCTTTGACAAATAAATTAATAAACCAAACGATAGGATATAGCACTTGCAACAGAGGGTAGAGAATGTAACTGACAAAAATACCAACTTTTTCAGCATATGCAGCGGCAATAATTTTTGGTGAAATTTCACTGAAAATCAGAATGGCAAATGTCACAGCCAAGGTGCTAAACATGAGTATGAGTTCACCTTCACCGAATAAGTGCACAGTCATGACGGTGACCAAGGTTGCTAATGCGGTATTAACAAAGTTGTTGC
>SPJK01003163.1_pt1 | contig 24818 bp, 40 predicted proteins | sample 3741771 | NCBI WGS metagenome assembly SPJK01 (sample SAMN10925997, study PRJNA522277) | cold seep metagenome | isolation source: Elba SIP-enriched marine methane seep metagenome, extraction at timepoint T2 | place: Italy: coast of Elba, Mediterranean Sea
CAATTGTTTTGCTTTGGCTATGCCGACTTTGTTTTTCTGTAATAGCGTCATCAGGCTGTTAAATCCTAATGACCAAACACTATCACCGAACTCAAAGCTATAGCCAGGGCTCAGAATAATATCTGGGATTTGTTTAGCATATTCAAGTTTAAGTACTTGCTCAGTTACTGCGTATTGCAACAAAGCTTTGCGCAGGATCAGATGGTTAATCACTGCTGATTGTTGAGCCTTGGTGCTTGATAGCTGGTCAGCAATGTTAGCTTGAATTGCTCGATCAAAGTGATGGTGATTGATTTTGATATCAGTGGCTGCGTTGGCATTGATACCAATCTGTTGTGCGAGCTGGGCCCTGATGGGAGCAAGGCTTTGTAGTGATGATTGCTGTTGCTGCTGCGTTTGCTTCAGCGCTTGTTCTGCTTGATGTAATGTCAGATTGTTTGCTTCACCATAAGCGACTCTTTTTGCTACTAGTTGGGCTATTTTTTGCTGAATTTCAATCTCATTGTTTAATAGCTCTGTCTGCTTGTTTTGTTGATACAGCGCTAAAGCAGATTGCATAATGCCGGCACGAATTTTCCAGGCGGTTTGAGCAATATCCAGTTTTGCAATTTCAGAAAGGTGCGATAACCGCGCTACACGGATAGCTTGCTTGTGATTGGTTTGAATCGGCAGGTCAATGCTTAGAGACAATCCGAACGGATCAATGTCGCCATTTGCACGGTTGCTACGCGCAATCTGAGTACTGATGCTAGGCAGTGGTTTGAGTTGACCTTGTGCTAGCTGTAATTGTGTCGTGCGATATGAAGACTTAGCTAGAGCTAAGTCTGGGTGCAAAAACAAGGCACTATGAATCAATGCGGGTAACTGCCAGGCTTGCTGCGCTGTCGGTATCGATTCTTGGTGCAGGCTTAAAAAAGCACTGAGTTCAGGTGATTGTAGGTTGCGTTGGCTGTATGCAGCGACTTGCTTATTTAAATCCAGTGGTGCTGGCGCATAGGACTGCAAGCTGCAGGCGGATAACATGCTACAAAACAGTAGCATGCTGCAAAACCGCGGACGAATGTTGTTAAAAAGAGATGCTAGGCCCATGACTGACACGTTTATCTATTATCATTGTTGTGTTGGTCACGCTAGTGTATAACAAATTGACTATTAGTGAATAGTCATCAGGAAGGCAGGGATTAATCGATAATCTCAGCATGCACGGATGCCAATGCATCTTGCAAGGTTTCTTCGTTAAGCCTGTTTACCTGCGTTGCTAATAAGTCAGCCGCTTCAATTGTACCAATAGGTAAATCAGAAGTTTTGAGCTCAGCAATCAAACCTGCTGCTGCACCGGCAACTTTTAATAAGTGACTGCGTTCACGCATCAGCAGCTCAACTTCGCTGCCGATTAAGTCAATTTCAGTAGGGTTGATAGAATTCGTCATAATATTGTTGTTAATCTTTTAATCAAGTCATCATTATAAACTGTTGTCTATTTTAATAAAACGAGATTACAACGCAATTACCAAGTTAACGAATTGTTTTCGATTTATTCGAATGATAAACAGAATTGAGTCGGAAAAATATTTTAAAAAAATGACTACAAAAAATGAAAGGCATGAGCTATAATGCTGCCTCTATCGAAAACGGAGCAGGAATCAATCTTGTTTCTGTAGTTCACGAATGCGGGAGTGGCGGAATTGGTAGACGCACTGGATTTAGGTTCCAGCGCCGCAAGGTGTGAGAGTTCGAGTCTCTCCTTCCGCACCATCTTTTCTATACAAATGCCATTTTAAATCAATAACTTAAGTTGATTTAGTTGAAATTATTCTGACAATTTCATCTGAATTAGTTTGGACTAAGTTGTTGTTTTTTGGCGTGCCTGTAAGTATAGTCTGACAATATTCTTACACTTGTCTGACAATTTAAATCATGGCTGAACCCAAAAAAACCGCTTCTGGCAAATGGCGGCATATCGTCACGATCAACTATAAACAATATTCAACAACGCTAAATACCAAAGCTGCTTGCTATGTTTGGGAGGGTGAGCTTAGGGATGGCAGGCTCAAAAAAAACGTTAAGATGACGTTTGGTGAGTTGCTTGATCGGTATGTTAAGCAGGTGTCTCGGCATAAAAAAGGGTATCGCTGGGAGTCGTTGCGCATTGAAAAAATGAAGCGTGATGAAGTTGCTGATATTCCGATCAATGAGTTGTCGCGCAAGCATTTTGCTGATTGGCGTGACAGGTCTTTGGAAAGCATCTCTGCAGACAGTGTGATTCGGGAGTGGTCTATTTTAAACCATTGTCTGAACGTTGCTGTGAATGAGTGGGAGCTTTTGGATGTGAACCCGATGCTGGGGGTTAAGAAGCCAAAGAAGTCGCCACCACGGGACAGGCTGCCGAGTGAAAAAGAGCTTGATATGCTTTGTCATGCATTGAATTACTCACCTGATTTGGTGCTGCTTAATATGATTACCAGTAGGGTGGGTGCTGCCATGATGTTTGCGATTGAGACGGCCATGCGTGCGCAAGAGATTTGCAACCTGACGTGGGCTGATATTGATGGCAGTGTTGCGACGATCAACAAAAGTAAGACGGATGCGGGGGTGCGAGATGTTCCGTTAAGTCCACGCGCTGTAGAAATTATTGCGCAATGCAAGGGCTTGGATGATGAGGCAATCTTTTGTTTGAGGCCGTCGCAGATTGATTCAAATTTTAGAAAAGCCAAAGCGTATTGCATGATCGAGGATTTGCACTTTCATGACACGAGGGCGCTGGCCATTACGCGGCTCTCTAAAAAGCTGGATATTTATGACCTGGCTAAAGCGATCGGCCATACTGATTTGTCCAAGCTGATGATCTATTATCGTAAAACGGCCGCCGAGATTGCCGATCAACTGTAGGCCTTTCTCGATGCTTGATCAAACGCATCGAGCTCGGCTTTGTCATATTGCACCTTACGCGCTTTGGCGGTGCGCTTGATTGGTGTGACATGCTGCTTGAATAGCTCGGTGTTTTTTACCTGGCGCATAAACCAGTCATACGACAAGCCCAAATATTCAGCAGCCTCGGCGCTGGTAAAGCGTTTTTTTGTGGTTAGTGTTTCCTTTTCCATTGTTTTCACCTATTTGTTACATTTGTTCTGTTATTTACAGTGTTAGTGTGGTGGTTCAGGGTAAGGCCATTTCATAACGTGAGAGATAGATTCACGCATATAAACATTTGAACTCATCCTACCGAACATGTAGCGGTAATCGTGGTCTCGATAAGCTTCAACAACTCTGCCTTTGTAAACAATCCAACACCACCCCTCATATGAATCTGTAGACATTTCTTCGGCGGCTACCCACACTAACAACTCGCCCAAATTCGCGCTTTCAGCGCTGGAATCACTACAATTCGTTCCACTCATTTTCGTTCTCCATTTGGCTCTGGGTTAAATCGAACTGGCTGGCATTTCCACATATGCAATTGCTTCTTTACTCACAAGTGCGCCGTGGTCTGATAGCTCGCACATAAAATCAGTATGCGGTCGATTGTCACCATCTTTTCTAATACATCGGTCTAGGTCACTTTGAGTGGCCTGTCTTAGTTCTAGCGACCTGCCTGGGCATACATCAATCCACCATCCCCACCTTTCGCGCGGTATGTCGCACTCAAGCTGCTTTCTGGTTTTTAATTTGCATCTGTAGGTTGCCACTTGCTACCTCCGTTTTTTTGTAGCCTCGCAAGCATTTCCCGTCTGGCCCCATATCAGAGGGGCAATTGCATGCGGGGTAGTTGCAAGTTATTTCAAGATTGGTATTTGTTTGTTTTGCGTCTGCTAGGCCTTGTTTGTAGGCGACCCAGCAGGCTTTTTTGAGTGCTTGGTCCATGCTGCCTGTGGTGGTTAGCTTTTGGGCGAATATCTGGGTTAGGGTGCCGATGTTGATCATGCCATTCTGCCTAGCATGCTTTTGAATTTGGTCATGCTGATGTCGGCGATGGCGTAGGTGCGGCCTTTGGCCCATAAGCGTTTGCTGTTGAATTTGTATCCAAATGCTAGGTCGTCGCGTAGCGCTTTGCGTATCACCAGTGGGTTGATGTGTTGGGTGTCGAGCACATGGCCATCGCAGACGCAGACGATGTGTGCCTGGCCTGTTTGCTTGACTTTGGTGTACCAGAATACGGGCTTTTGGCCTAAGCGGGTTAGCATCCAGTATTTTAGGATGGCGATGTCTTCACAATCACCTGCTTTGTGCTGCATGGTTTGGCTTGGTGCGGCCCAGTAGTCTTTGACGCGATAGAGTATTGGATCTGGCACCCACTCGATGTGGTTGTTGACAAAGGTGTTAACCGCGCTGATGATTTCAAACGTTGGTTTGCCGCGTAGGCAGCTGATCAGGCTGGTGACTTTTTGGGGTAGTTGGTTGGAGTTAGGCATTGTATGGCTCTCCATTTCTGTCTACCCGCTCAAACTCAATCACCCAAACCCATGGGTTTAAATGCCAGCTATTTTGACCGTTGATGCTTTCCCATAGTTTTTTGTAAGCTGCAATGGGTGATGTTTCCCATTCTTGCCACGGCCAGCCGTGGTCGTCATTACCTGGCAATCCGTCCCTGTCAGGGATGCCATATTTGATGGTTGTACCGTCTTTTGAGATTGCTTTTATGCCTTCTGCTAATGCATCTTCTTGGCTGATGTCTTGCAGGCGTTCAACGCGGACATCGGTGATTTTTAGTTGTATGCGCGAAAATTTACGCTTCATAAAAATTGAAGGTTGAATCTTGACGTTATCTCTTATTCTGTCGACTTTGAACACATCTTGATTGACGTACCATTTGAATTGCTTGGTATCTTTGTCCACCCAAGTTTTTTCGCGCACCCAAAGCTGATCACCTATTTTACCGAGTGGGCAGTGGTCAGTTGCATGAACAACATGATTGCTCGCGCCTTTGAGCCAGTTGTCATCACCAACACCCTTGACCACGCGTCTTGTTTGGGTTTTTCTTCGTTCACGGAGGGCGTAGACCATGGGGCCATTGAATAGTATTGGCCGCTCTTTTGCTGTTTGCTTAGGCATTACCTTTATCCTCCAACAAGTTGCTATTTTTAACATGCTCAATTAGGCGCTGGCCGTTTGGTAAAACCAAGTGCGGCATAAAGACCTCGTCAAAGGTTAATAGTCCAGTTTCAACGGCGATGATTTGCGCCTTGATCCAATCTCGCAAAATTGAATAAACGGCCACTGAGCCTATGTCGATTGCTTTTTGTTCGTGCTCTTGCTTTGTGCGCCTCATGCGTGATGTGTATGGGTTATCTTTTAACCATGCGGCGGCGTAGCCTTTAAAGTTGGCAGGAAAACTGACTTGCTGACCATTCCATTCAAATTGGACCAGCAGTTCGCCTTTGTCATAGTCGATCATGGTGCCGAATTTTGAGCAGTTGAATTTGCGCAATATCTTTTGAATCTCGGTCAATGCTTTTTCTCCAGATGTTGCGTTTTCGTAGGGTAGGGTCATTGTTTTTCCTAAAACGGTATATCATCTTCAAATTCATCATTGTTGGGCGATGGTGGAAGTGGGTCCCATGAGTGTTTATCGGGTGTTTGTGGCGGCGGGGCGCTGCTGTTGTCTGGCGCACTGCCTTTGCTGCCTAGCATTTGCATGCTGGTGGCGATGATTTCGGTTGTGTAGCGGGTTATGCCGTCTTTTTCCCATTTGCGGGTATGCAGGCTGCCTTCGATATACACGGGGCGGCCTTTTTTGAGGTATTGCTGGGCAATCTCTGCCAGCTTGCGATAGATGACGATGTTGTGCCATTCAGTGCGTTCTTGTTTGACGCCTTGTTTATCTTTCCAGTTGTCGGTGGTGGCGATGCTGAAGTTGCACACGGGGTCGCCGTTGGGCATGTAGCGCGTTTCGGGGTCGCGGCCTAGGTTGCCGACTAAAATTACTTTGTTGACTGATGCCATTGTTCTGCCTTATACGATGTCTAGTATTTTGTTGTTTAGGCCCCATTTTAGGGCTAGTGAGTTGAGTGCAGATTTCCAGTTTTTGGTTTCAGTTGTGTCATGTAATTGTTGTAGAGCATAAATAAATTGGATGTGAATTTCTGGCTCATCTCCTCTATACAGGTCACCCAGGAACTTAGGCGCGGACATCCATTCTGCAAAAATCCCTTCTTCTTTAAGATTTGTATATTCTTGGTCGGTAATGCAGTGACCAGCAGCGCACTTTAGTCCAGATTCATTGCGATATACGCAACTATTCTTTTCGTCTATTGATTTTCTCCCCTGCCTTAACATTTGAAAAGTGACCCAGTCAAAAATTTCTTGTAGCGTGTACGCAGGTAGTTCGGTTATTTCAATTGGCTTTAGTATGTCCATTTGCTTATTTTCCTTTTGTTAATACCTATTCCAAATATCACTTCACAGGTCTGGTGGCCTCCATGATATTCAGGCTAGATACTGCACCCCTGAGAGGTATCTAACTGGCTGCGCTGCGTTCTTAATGCTTCATCTGTTAATCCTGCTGCTTATAGTATTTGCGGTGTGCCCACATGCTGCAGACGATGGCGATGGGGCCTGCGATTAGGTAGGCGGCTATTTCCATCAGGTTGGCGTTTGGCACGGTTTTGTAGAGCACTATGTTGGCCCCGCCGATCATTAAGCTGTTGACAAAGGCGGCTTTGTAGTGGCCTTTGTTGACGTGCTGGCTTTGCATGCCGAGCGCGAAGACCAGGGCGAATGTGCTGATAAAGATGTAAATTGGGGTCATGCTTGCTCCACATAATCAGCTACATTTACTTTGATTGGCTTGCCGTGTTGTTCGCACCACCAGACAAAGTAGTCTTTTTTAATTGCTTCGGTGAATTTTTCCCAATGTGGCATTGCGCTTTTTGGCAGGTCGGTAGAATCGCACCAGTCAGGGTCGATGTATTCATCAGCAAGGTCTTCTGCAAGGCGTTCAAGTGCAGATTTGAAAACATTGTCACTAATTTCCATCGGTACGTAGCCTTGAACCTCAACCGTTTCTGGTATTTCATCGGGTTCTCTGTCTTCAATGAACTCTTCGACGGCTTCTTGAATGCTTGTGGCGGTCATCCTTTCCACTTCGCCGACTGCGTAATATTTGGCTTGTGTTGGTTCGGTCATGCTGCTGGGCCTTTATATGCCGCCTTGACTGCTAGTGCGATGTCGGGGCTGGCTTTTAGAATTTTGATTTCTTTGCCTTCGGTATCAGCTTTGAAGCCCCATATTTTGTCTAGGAATGAGGGGGTGTCTTCGATGACGATCATCTCTGACTGGTCGCTGATATATTGCGTGAAGCCGTGCCATGTTTCGCGCGGCATGAAGGGGCCAAAGCTTTGTTCGCCTACGGTGAGCGTGAAGCTGGTTTGGGGCGTGAGCTTGATGATTGGCTCGGTGACGACTTGGGCTTTGACGTCATTGGTTTTGATGTCGTTGGTTTTGTCGACCTGTGCTTGTTGTTGTGTTTGTGGGGCGTGTTCGGGCGCTTTTGGTTTTTGTGCTGGCGTTGCGCTGTCAGGGTGTGTACCGTCCATAGCTTTTTTTATGTCGGCTAGCATTTGTGCCTTGTCCCGTGCGAAGTCTTCACAGTCACCTTGTTGGCGTTGTGCCTCTGCTTTTTTGCCTGGTTCCCTGTCTCTTCTCTCTGGTATTGGTAAGGGAATCGGGTTTGTTTTTTTTGCGATGTCTTCGCCTTGTTGGTCTGGGCTTGTGTTGGTCACGGCGGTGATGCTTGAATTGGTGAAGCTTGGTATTGGTAGCCCTGTATCGTCCGTTTGTTCGTTGGTGTCTTCGCTGGGCTGTTTATCGTCAGGGTCTTCTACTTGCGCTGGCGCTTGGTTTTGTGCTTTGTAGTATCGGGCGCATGAGCCTGGCTCTTTGACGGCGATGATGGCGCGTGATTTGGTGAGCCTGTTGAGGATGGTTAATAGTTCCATCAGCGTGATTTTGCTTTCGACTTTGCTGTGTATGTCGCTGTCGACTTGCGCATGCGCGCGGATGGCTGGCATGTTGTTTATGACGAGTTGTTCTTGTTGTTGCTTGCTTAGCTTTGGTTTTTTGTGCGTTCCCATGTGTTTTACCTTTTGCTTAGTAAATGTAGTAGGTGTTGTCTAGGCAGATAAGTCTGACTGTGCCAATGATCAGGCATACGATGAGCATGAAGATGATGGCGTTGTAGTAGTTCATTGTTCGGTGTTGGCAGGCTGTTGTAGACACTGGAAAATATCAGCCATCATCATCGACATATTTGCTACGTCTGCTGAGTGCTCGCGGATACCTTCAATGTCGCCATTTTTAACTGCCTTTTGCAGTTTCGCGGCGTGGTAATAGATTTCGAGCATTGCTGTTTCTGGCGTCATTGACAGCCAGCCAGGTCTATCTCCTTTTCCAGCATTTGCATGCAGTTCAGTGTTCATCATCTCTAGGAATGGGCTTAATACTTCGCCGTATTTGCCTGTTAAAATCTCACTCATTGCATTCATATCAGTTGTCATGGTTGTTTTTCCGTGTTAAGCCGTCAATGTGTGTAGCCACGGCTTTAGTATTTCCCAAAGCCATGGCAGCATCACAAATAAGATAAAGCCAATTGCTATTCCAATTAAAATCAGAAACTGAAATATTCCGTCAAAATTTATGTAGCCTGCTTGATTCTTTTTCACTGATTTTCCCGTTTATTAAAAGTGTTGAATTACTAAGGACTGCGACCCAATCGCACATTCAACGCGCCCGGCATTAACTGCCTCTCTTGGGGAGATCAGCCCAGTGTTTTGATTACTAATTTGATCAGCTGTCCGAAGCAGTAAGCCAAGATGACAGTCATCACAGTGGCTGCTGCAACTAGTATCAGGCCTGTGAAAAAATTCCATTTGCCTGTTTTGCGGTGGCGGTTTTGCCATGCCTGGTCGTAGCCTGTTTCGCGCATCATTTTGTATTTGTGGTCGATGGCGGTTTGGCGTTGGGCTTGGATTTCGGCGTTGGTTTGTTTGGGTGCGGTGGCGCGTTTGAGCGCATCGCGGAACGAGGTGTCTAGTTGTACCTCGTGGCTTGGTGATGCGAAGTGCCAGCTGATTAGTTTGCTCATTGGGTTACCTCCTCAACCGCTTCAGTAGGCTTTAGTGTGGTGAATATCCATTTGGCATCAGGGAATTCCTTAAGGTAAGCGCAATTTCTTGTTAGCCCAGTGTGAAATTTTCCAAATTCGCCATAGAATGTGAACCAAATGCCATTAGCTGCTTTGATCGGGTACCACTTATCTTTTTTTACATAGTCCAAGTCAACTGTGCATCCAACGTGGGTATGGTTGCCGATTTCTGTTGATATTGCTTGTGTCATGGGTTTACCTCCATTATGTGTGTCATCCACAGTTGGTGTTTGCCAGTTTTGCCTTCTAGCGTTAGCACTTGGCGTTCGTTTTTGCTTAGGTCTGGTGCGCCTGTGCATTTGAATAGCAGTAGGCTGATGTCTAGGCTGGCGTCTTCGATCAGCGCCAGCAGTTTTGTTTGTTTGGTTGTGGTGCGGTGTTGTTGAACTTTTGCCATTGCTTCATTTGCGACGCTTTCGGCAATGAGGTTGTCTGCGATTTTTGCTAAGTTCATGGTGTGACTCCTTAGGCGTATTGGCCTTGTTGCCAAAAGTATTTAGGTTTTGGTGCGCGCGGGATCGCTGGATCCGTGCGTTTGCGCATGCTGATGGCTAGGTTTTTTAAACAGGTTTTGACGCAGTCTGTTTCCATGCAGTAGTCAAAGCTAACGCCTGACTCTGGTAAGCAGGTTTCTTGATAGGCTGCTTGTAGCTCTTCTTGGGTGACTTGTTGTGCGGTCATTGGCTTAACTCTTCAAGTTTTTCAACAATTTCTTCAGCTGAAACGCCGCGCTCACTGCAGTGCTGCTCAAACGCTCGGTAATTTCCTTCTAAAAAATCCTTAACTACGCTGATGTCAAAATCATCCATGCTGTTCTCCTTGATTGCTGTGTTCAATCATCACTAGTCCTGTGCTGAATAGCGGCCTTGTTTGTAGCCTCAACTTAAAAAAAATACTCAGCACAGGCTGGTGATGACTGGGTTATGTTTATTCACTAAGCGGATCAGGCAGTCTTAGTGCTTCATTGACTTCTACTGGTAAATCCATTGAGGCGTTCCCGCTGCCGCCTGCTATTTCTATGGTTGCCTGAATTTCTCTTTGTAGCTCACCAATTGCCCATAACATTGCGTGTATCTGAACTTCTCTGCACATACAGCCGTCGGCATCAAAGCCTTGGATTTGTATCTTGCCGTCGTGCATTAATATCGTTCCTGTCTTTGATAGTTTGGTGCTGAGCATCAAATAATCTCCAATGTTTTGCGCTTTATCTGGCTGGCGGTTGTTGCGGTGCGGGCTAGCTAAAACTGGTTAAATGTTTACAATGTGTAAGTAGAATATACGAATACGTATTACTCTGTCAATACGTATTCGTATATATTTTTGAAATAATGAGAATTAGAGTGGTTGAGGGCAATAAAAAACCGCCGATTGGCGGTTGGGTTGGTGTGGCAAAAAGATGGGGCGGGGGAGAATGTAGCCCTTACTGCGGTGTTGAGTTCAGGTTGCTCGCTCAGCGAGTCGTTCCTCTAGTCGTGCTTACCTGCTACATTCCGCATTATCTATAAATAGGCCTACCGATGCGGCTACACTGATAGGTGATGAAAATCGTTTTGCGTTTCCCCCTTATCCTCCCATTTAGCAAGCAGTCAGAATTAGCCGATTCTGAGTAAGGAAGGGAGTTTCAAAAATTCGGCCAAAATAACAGCCTCCTTTCATCCTCTCCTTTGAGGGACAATAAATTATATCAGACTGTATAGTTCTTATTCTTAGTGGTTATATTTTGCATCAAAGTTTTGTTGGCTCATTGAAAGATAGATGATTGCTTCAATGAGTGAAATGATGCCTGGTATGAATGTCCAAAAGAAAATCAGGTAAATGATTCCTAAGCCTTTTTGGCCTAAATAGAATTTATGGATACCAATCCAGCCCAAAAATAACGCTAGCAGGCCAGCGGTTAGTTTGGTTCGGTTTTCTTTGTTGTTGCCGATGGCTGGCTGTCTGACGCCGCAAAACGGGCAAATCTCGGCTCTTGCTAAGATTAGCTGTCCGCAATCGGTGCAATATTTTTTGTCTTGTGCCATTACTTAGCCTCCAATATCGCAGCGGTGGTATTGCTGCTTTATTCATTCATAGCCATAGTATATAAAAATCAGTTCTATGTATCACGCTATTTTTTCTTGTGTGACGCTTTTGACTTCTCTTTTTGCGAGTTTGTGTAGCTGTTGAATGATTTTTTCGAGTGCGAGCGGGTTTTTGGTCAGGTCGCCGAGCAGGCCTAGCTCGTAGGTATTTTCATCAACAAGTGCGGCAAAGGCAATAAACTCGAAGTCACCACTTAATACTTTTTGCTCTAGTCTTGCGATGCCGTTTACCAGGTTGTCATCAACGTTTGTCAGTTGATTGATTGGGACTATTTTGTGCGAATCGGCCATGTATTACGTTGCCATTGTCTGCGTTGTCTACATTGTCGCTAATTTGCTGGACGACTAGTGCATCTAATGACATTTCCATCAGTGTTCGATACTTTATCGACAGAATCCGCAATTTATTTAAGTGTCGCTCTTCTGCCTCACTGATCTGCTTTACCTTCTTCGGTATCTCCACGACTGTCCTTATCGGGGTCATTGGCTTTGGCGGCGTTGGCTCGCTTATCGCTTAGCCCTCTAAATGATAGTGACATCTGGGCGATGGCTTCTCGCGAGTCGCTATCTGATTCAACATAATGCTTGATGATGTCTTCAAGCTGGTTGACACTAGAATTATCTAACTGCTTGATTGAATATAGTATATCGTTATTTAGCAGTGGGCCAAATTGATGATTAGCGGGGTTTTCTTCGCTTACTTTGTTGGATGGTGTTTTATCTTGATTTAAATTACCAGCTTCACTGAAGGTGTAGCTTTCGCTGAAATAAAGCTCAATTTTATTCACCAGCTTTAACCCTGGGTTTCTGGTTTCACCAGAAATTAGCCGCTGTATCGTTGGCTGGTTCTCTTTGATGGCATTAGCAAACGCAGTCGGATGTAAGTCCGCTCTTTCTAGTTTTGTTTTAAGCCAGTCTTTAAATTCCATTTTCGTATTATCCGTTAACGTATATTAAAAACAAAATACGGATGCGTATTGACAGGACAATACGGATTCGTATAATGAAGGGATGATTAAAAATATTCTTACCGAAATCATTTCTTATGGCCTGACGCAGACTGAGGTTTGGCGGCGTAGTGGTGTGCCACAGTCGCGCATCTCTGAAGTGCTAAATGAAAAGCAAAAGACCATGGATTATGAGAATGGCAAAAAGCTAGAGCGCTTGTTGGATGAATTAAAGCATGAGGCCGCGCAGGCTGAGTTAAAGCAGCAGGCGCAGACTGAGTAGTTCGGTTGTTAATCATTTGCATGTGCAAATGATATTTTTTTATCTCGAAATAACCCTTACAAACGATTACGAATTTTTTGTAAGGCCTTAAAAAGGAGCGGTTAAATGATCGATTTAGATTCGTTAAATCAAGCACTTATCGAATGTGTAAAGGTTTGCGGCGGTTCTAAGGTGGTAGGGCAGGCGCTTTGGCCTGAGAAGCCGATTGATGCATCGCAGCGGATGTTGTTGAGTGCGTTGAATGAGGATAGGCCTGAGAAGCTTTCACCCGATCAGGCGATGTTGATTATGCGCATGGCTAGAGAGCGTGACGACCACAGCGCGATTCATTTTATTTGTGATGCGCTGGGGTATTCGCACCCTGCACCAATCCCAAAGGCGTCTGATCAAGCACGGATTATGAAGAGCATTCTTGAAGCGCAAGAAGCGCTGGCTAAACAGTTTGCAGAGTTGAAAGCGAGTTCTGATGTCTGATGATGTGATACGGGTGGGGGATTTGGTGGTTGTGGTGAAAGGTCACCCGTGCTGTGGTAACGCTGAGTTTGTCGGAAAGCTCTTTAAGGTTGAGCAAATCGGCACGTTTGAATGTGAGTGTCATGACTGCGGACGTGTTTTTAGCTCTGAAACAGTGTTTTCCTCTTGGAGTTTTAGAGAGCTTGGCTCGCTGGTGAAGAAAATCAAACCGCTGGATGAAAACGTTGAGGATGCGGTGTTGGTGCCTGAGGTGGTTGGGGTTTGAGTGCGATGCAGAAGGTGCAACTAGGCACAGCAACGCTTTATCAGGGTGATTGCATGGATTTGATGGCTAAATTACCTGATGATAGTGTTGATATGATTTGCTGTGATATGCCATATGGCACTACTGCTTGTAAGTGGGACACGACACTAAACTTGCCAGATTTATGGGAACACTACAAGCGCATTGCAAAACCAGGAGTGGCTATAGTGCTATTTGCTGCACAACCCTTTGCGGTCAGCCTGATAATGAGCAACCCGAAGATATTTAAATATGAGTGGATATACGAAAAAACGAACCCCAAAGGTTTTTTGAGTGCGAAGCGTAGGCCGCTTACAAGCCACGAAAATATATTGGTATTTTGTGATAAGACCCCGCCCTACAATCCACAGAAATGGACAATTCCCGATCATTTACGAACAAAACGTAAGCACGCGACTAGCAAAACAAGCGGCGAGTGCTATGGCAGCAGCGACTTAAAACGGTGGGACGACGACGGAAGTAGATACCCAACCAGCGTAATTGGGTTTAGCAATAGGGCTGGCAGAAAAGAAAACTACCATCCGACACAGAAGCCTCTAGAGCTGATTGAGTATTTAATTAACACGTATACGAATAAAGGTGATGCAGTTCTTGATAACTGCATGGGAAGTGGCACCACAGGCGTTGCTGCAGTCAATACTGGCCGTGAGTTTGTGGGTGTTGAGTTAGACAAAGATTATTTTAACGCCGCGTGCAAGCGCATCGAAAAAGCCATCAGTCAGCAGGACATGTTTGCGCCAGCTGCTGTGTTATCTGAAAAGGCGCAGCGGGGGATGTTTGAGTGAAAACTGAATTAACACGCCCCTTAGTCCGCTACCACGGTGGTAAGTGGCGGTTGGCTGATTGGATTATTGGCTTTTTCCCTGCACATCGCGTTTATGTTGAGCCGTTTGGAGGTGGTGGCAGTGTCTTGCTTAAAAAATCGCGTTGCTATGCTGAGATTTATAACGATCTTGATGCTGAGATTGTGAATTTGTTCGAGGTGGCGCGTGACTATGGCTGTGAGCTTAAGCGGCGTTGTTATCTGACCCCTTTTTCTAGGGTTGATTTTAATCTTTCTTATGAAGTGTCTCGAGATCCAATTGAGCAGGCAAGGCGTACTTTGATACGTAGCTTTATGGGGTTTGGTTCTGCTTCTGTTTCTGGTCAAAAGTCTGGCTTTCGGGCCAATTCAAACCGTAGTGGCACAACACCTGCGCATGATTGGGCGAATTATCCTGATGCGCTGGATGCGATTGTTGAGCGTTTGCGCGGTGTTGTGATTGAGCAGCGTGACGCAGTTGATTGCATTACCGCACATGCTTGCGAGGATGCGCTGATTTACGTTGACCCACCTTATGTGCATTCGACACGGTATTTAAAAAACAAAACGCATTGCTATCGCCATGAGATGGATGATGCTGCGCATATGGTGTTGGCGTGTCGTTTGCATACGCTTGATTGCAGTGTGGTGCTGAGTGGTTATGCGTGTGAGCTTTATGACGATGATTTGTATCAGGGTTGGCACCGATTTGAGCGCGCGGCCTTTGCTGATGGCGCAAAGGCGCGGACTGAAGTTATTTGGCTGAATGATGTTTGTTTTGATGCGCTGCAAAAAGGGCGTTCGCAGATGGGGTTGTTTGCATGAAAACTGACCAACAACATTATCCCGATGATGCCTTAGCCAAACCGCCATTCAATGCTGATGCTGAGGTGTCGGTGATTGGTGGGGTGTTTCATGATGTGCTGGCGTTTGATCGTATTGCGAGCCTGGTGGGTGAGGATGATTTTTTTATCTCGCGGCATCAGTTGATTTTTGCGGCGCAGCGGGACTTGATTGCGGCGAATGAGCCTGTGGATGCGGTGACGGTGGGTGAGTATCTTGATGCGCGCGGTTTGCTGGACGACGCGGGCGGGATGGCGCAGTTGGTTGATCTGGTGCGAAACTCGGCTGGTGCGGCGAACGTGGTGCGATATGCGCAGATTGTCCGCGAACATGCCGTGATTCGGCGCATGGTGCAGGTGTGCCATGAGGTGGGTGACAGACTGTATAAGCGCGGGGGAATGTCCGCGCGGGAATTGCTGGACATGGCACAATCGCGCTGGATGCAGGTGGGTGAATCGCTGGCGAAGTCTGGTGACACTACGCAGACGATTGCGCAGGTGATGGATAGTGTGTTGCCGGCGCTGGATGATCTTTATCAGAACCCAGTAAAAAGTGATGTGACGGGGCTTGCAACGGGCCTGGTGGATTTGGACAAGATGACGACGGGTTTTCAGCCTGGTGATTTGGTCATTTTGGCGGGGCGTCCTTCGATGGGTAAGACTTCTTTAGCGATGAATATGGTTGAGCATGCTTGCTTGAATGACAAGAAAAATGCGGCGATTTTTAGTCTTGAGATGGGTAATGATCAGCTGGGTGTGCGGATGCTGGCGAGTGTGAGCAAGTTGAATCAGAGCCGTGTGAAGGTGGCGCGGCTGAATGAGGCGGAGATGCATAAGCTGTCGCTGGCCAGTGAGCGCTTGCGCACGGCGAATATGTTTTTGGATGAGCAATCTGGCTTGAGTGTGAATGACATTCGGGCCCGTGCGCGGCGGATTCACCGCGAGTGTGACGGCGGCTTGGATTTGATTGTGATTGATTATTTGCAGCTGATGACCTTTGACGGTGATGTGCAGAATGAGGCGGTGGGATTCTCGATGGTGAGCCGTGGTTTGAAGGGTTTGGCGAAGGAGCTGCAGGTGCCTGTGGTGGTATTAAGCCAGCTGAATCGGGCGCTTGAGCAGCGGCCAAACAAGCGTCCGATCATGAGTGATTTGCGTGGTTCTGGTGGTATTGAGCAGGACGCGGACATTATTTTGTTTATCTATCGGGATGAAGTTTATCACGAGAATAGTGAAGATCGCGGCACGGCTGAGGTCATCATCGGTAAGCAGCGCAATGGGCCGATTGGCACGGTGCGCACGGCGTTTGTTAGCCATTTGATGCGGTTTGAAAATTTTGCGGATTATCCCGCGGATGACAGTGTGGAGATTTGAGTATGCGTAAGCAGAAACGGAAAAAGTATTTGGCTAGAAAGTCGTATGCGATGTGGAAGTTTAGTTGGGCTTCATTGGGCTTCATTGGGGTTCGCTTGAGCAGGCTATGAAAGCATATGAGTGTATTAGGGCTGTTGAAAAAGATCATTTTAACCAGCAGCTGCGTGATGATCGGGATGGGTTTTAGGAGGTGGGTGAATGTCGGTGAAGTTGATGAGTATGGTGTTTGAGCGCTTTCCTGTTGGGGGTAATGAGCGCTTGCTGGCGTTGGCGCTGGCAGACCATGCGGATGACGAGGGTAAGCGGGTTCATCCTGGCTTTGAGCGCTTGGCTAAAAAGGTGATGGTGAGTGAGCGCACGATCATCAGATTGATTAAGAAATTAACTGAAATGGGCTGGTTGATCAAGGTATCAAAAGGAAGTGCGATTAGGGGTGTTGCGAATGAATATTGTATCAATCCTGACTGGATTAAGGGTGACAAGTTGTCACCCCAAACTGAACCCGTTGGGGTGACAAATGAGACCGTTGGGGTGACACAGCGGGTCAATTGGGGTGACACAGCTATGTCACACCAACATCAACAACCATCAATACAACATCAAACAATACCGCGCGCGCATGAGGCTGATGAGGGTGGTGGGGCATCAGTGACGCCAGAGGGGCGGCTTGCGTGTCGTTTGATTCGGTTGGGTGTTGGGGTGACGTCGATGAATCCGGTGTTGTTGGCTTGGATAGCTGACAAGGTTCCTGATGCGTTGATTGATCAGTGCGTGGCGTTGGCGCGACAGCGGAAGCCGTTGCCTGAACGGATTGCTGCGCGGTATCTGGACGCGATCATTCGCAGTGAGTTGAAGCCAAAAGCAGATTTGTCCTGGCTGATGGATGACAACGCGACGATTGCGAAGGGTGCTGAGCTTGGGCTTGAGGCGAAGGTGGGTGAGAGCATGCGGGATTATCGAACGCGGTTGAAGGCGCATGTGCAGGGCTCGGCGGTGGCGCATGTCTAAACGCGAGGCGAATCGACAACGGTTTCCGCATTGCAGTGCGGAGATTGATGCGTTCCGGGCTGAGTTTGGTGATGTGGTGGTGTTGAAGGTGGTTGAGGGTGGGCAGCGGGTTGAGGCGCGAAACCAGCTAGATGAGTCGCGGTGTCGTGTGCAGGGTTCTTTGGACTTTTTGGCGATTGGCAAGCTTGACCGTGAAATGGCGGCGCTGCGTGAACGTAAGACTAAGCGGGGTCGCAAATGACGTTGCCGTCGTATGCCTATGGTGATCCTGCTGATGTGGTTGAGCGTGAGCAGTTGCGGCGGCTGGGGTGTAGAGCGTGCAAGCATCATGCAGTGCATTTTGCGCGTGTGGTGTGTACGAATGGCAAGGTGACTAATCATAAACGGGTGCCGAGGATTGGCACTAAATGCAAGCAGTTTGAGTTGAAGGGATAAGGCGATGATTGATTATGTGAATAGCAGGCTGGTGATGTGGGCTGAGTGGGTGGTGCGGCGCGAGGAGGGTGCGCTGGGTTATCCGAAAGAGTGCCCGTATACGCGCTTGCAGCAGCGTAGTGGTGGTGTGGGTTTTCGTCCTAACTTTGCGTCGGATGCGTTGGAGATTGATGCGGTGATGACTAAGCTTAAGCAGCAGAACCCGTTGAAGTTTAGGGCTGTGCATTTGCATTATGGTGTGGAGTTTAAGCGCGGTAAGGCGGTGACGGTGAATGTGACGGGTGAGCAGATTGCGAAGGATGTGGGTAAGTGTCGTGATACGGTTTACAATTGGATTGATTGTGCGCATCGGTTTGTGTTGGATGCGTTGCATGAGCGTGATTTGGTGGAGGAGTGATGATGGCTAGAGTTGGTGGCTTAAGCCCTGAAGTTGCTGCTGATGCAGCATTTCAAAGAGCATTGATTAAAGCTGTTGAAGAGGTTGAGTCTAAGCACGGTGTGTTTGTTGACCGTGTGACATTGACCTGGTCTCGTAAGATTGATGGTGATGGTCGAGGTGTTGAGTGTGGTGTTGATAGAGTTTATCGGGGGTAATGGATATGAACGATAAAGATCAGCGGGTTGTTGCTGGTGTGCGTGAATTTCTTGGAGAAGCATCTCAGGATTTTTCAGACTATGAGATATTAACCAAACCAAGCTTTCGTCGCTTTAGAAAGTATGTTTGTGCAGACTTGGTGGTTGAGGACTTTGTAAATTCCGTAGGTGTTGGTTTGAGCATGGCTGCTAAATGCGTATGGAATGTGTTTGCCAGTTTGGGATTAAAAAAATAATTTTTTAAAAAAGTGTTGACACCAATCCGACAGAAGGTGTACTGTTTTGCTAAATTGTTTGTTTTTGCGAACGTAAGACCCGCTTAGCTTAGTTGCTTGCGGGTTTTTTTGTGCCTGCGACTAAAGCTAATGCCTTCATCATCTCCTCGGCCCTGTGCTACTCCTAGTTGCAGAGCATTGACAACAAACGGTGCTTATTGCGATAAGCACAAGAAGCAGAAGCGCAAGCGTCATGATAGTCAGCGTGGTTCATCCACTCAGCGTGGGTATAACTACAAATGGCAAAAGGCTAGTAAAGCTTATCGTGAGAAACATCCATTGTGTGAGTGTCCAGACTGTAAAGCTGGTGAGATAAGGATTAGACCATCAGAGGTGGTTGATCACATCATCCCACACGATGGCGATATGAAATTGTTTTGGGATAAGAGCAATTGGCAAGCTATGAATAAACAGTGCCATGACCGCAAAACCGCTAAAGAAGACGGTGGTTTCACTGGAAAATCAGACAGTAATAAGAGAGGGGGTGGTCAAAAGTCTACAGCCTTTTACCTCTAGACCGAACGTTGAGTCACATTTTTATGTGCGGGGGTTTTGGTGGTAGGGGGGGTGCTAAACGAGGTGTTGATATGGGCGCTAGAGGTCCACAAGCTAAAAATTCAAATGTGCATCAACTGCATAGCAATCCTTCTAAGAAGAATTTGCAGTCTGTTGTGGATACGCTGCAGCCAGAAATTCAAATACCTGGTTGCCCACCGCATTTGCTCAAAGAAGCGAAAAAAGAGTGGAAGCGTATCACGCCAGAACTTGAAAAATATGGCTTGATTTCAAACCTTGATCGCGCTGCGCTGGCGTTGTATTGCCAGACGTGGGCGCAGATGGTTTTTGCTGAATCGCAAATGAAGCGCCGCATGGAAATCTGTGCGCAAAAGGCCAAAGAGGCTACCGACAAAGGCGAGCTGTATGAAGGTGGCGATGGTATGGTTGAAATCACTTCAAATGGCAATTTGATTTATTCGCCGCATTATGTGATTGCCAAGAATTTGCGCTTGCAGCTGAATACGATGCTCACAAACTTTGGTTTATCGCCTGCAGCACGCGGCCGCGTTAACGTAAGCGCAAGGTTACAAAGTAGCTTGGACTTTGGTGAGGGTGATGAAAATACTGGCGGTGGTTTTGGCAGTATATGATTAAAGATTTTGGCAAAATTGCCACTGAGTATGCTCAGGACGTGGTAGATGGAAATATTATTTCCAACAAATATCACCGATTAGCCTGTGAACGACATTTAAAAGATTTAAAAAAAGCCGAGTCAAACGATTCGGCTTTTTTGTTTAACCCTGAGCTAATTGACAACAACGGCAAAAAATACTATCCAGCACAACGGATATGCCAATTTGTTGAGATGATGCCGCATATCAAGGGTGATTGGGCTGCTCGTGGTGAGTTAATCTTGCTTGAGCGTTGGCAAATATTTGTTCTAGCGTCAATTTTTGGCTGGATTGTTAAAGCAACAGGTAAACGCCGTTTTAGACAGGCTGATTTATATATCTCGCGCAAAAATGCCAAGTCTGCGCTTGGTGCGGCCATTGGTTTATACATGCTGGCGCTGGATGGTGAATTTGGCGCAGAAGTGTACAGCGGCGCATCGAGTAAAGATCAGGCTTATGAAGTTTTTCGCCCTGCTAGATTAATGGCGGTGGCCACACCTGAATATCGATCACATTACGGTGTGATCCCAAACATTAGTAATCTGGCGATACAAGATACTAACAGTAAATTTGAGCCAGTGATTGGCAAGCCCGGTGACGGTGCTAGTCCAAGCTGTGCATTGATTGATGAATATCACGAACACAAGACTGATGACCTGTATGAAACGATGATGACCGGCATGGGCGCTAGGTCACAACCGTTAATTGTGGTGATGACTACCGCTGGCGATAATATTTCAGGCCCATGCTATCAGCATCAGAAAAAGCTTGAAAAAATACTCGAAGGGACCGAAACAAACGACCGACGCTTTGGCATTATCTTTGCCGCTGACAAAGGTGATGACCCATACGATGAGCTAACGCTACGTAAAGCCAACCCGAATTATGGCATTTCGGTCAGTGACGACTTTTTACTCTCGGCTCGTGATGAGGCTATCAACGACCCGCGCAAGCAGGCCATTTATAAAACTAAACACTTGAATGAATGGGTAGCCAGTGCAAGCCCAGCATTTGACCTGCAAAAAATCATTGCATGCGGTGATACAACACTCAGCATTGATGATTTTTCTGGTGAAGATTGCTACATCGGCAACGACTTAGCCAGCAAGGTTGACTTGGCATCAACCGCATACGAATTTGTACGAGAAATCGACGGCAAAAAACACTATTATGTGTTAACGCAAAGCTACGCACCAGAAGCCGCGATAAACAAACCAGAAAATGACCATTATCGCGGTTGGGTGGCAGAGGGTGCGCTTACACAAACAAACGGCAATATGATCTCGCTGGGCAAGATTCAGCAAGATACTGAAGCGGTAGCCGAAAAAGTAGCCGCGCAAGAGATAGCAATGGACGCATGGGGCGCACGTGAAATGGCGCCAAACCTGCAAGAGCAAGGTTACACCGTGATCGACGTGCCAATGAACGTCAAATACCTCAGCGAGCCGATGAAAGACATCGCAGCGCTGATTGAAGATGGCCGCTTTCACCATGATGGTAACCCAGTATTTGTGTGGGCCATGAGTAATGTTGAAGTAAAGCCAGATCATAACGAAAATTGGTTTCCGCGTAAGCAAAGCGGTGAAATGAAAATTGATCCAGCCATTGCGACGATTTTGTCGCACGGGCGTGCGATGTTGGGCGAAACCACAGAAAAATCATTCTGGGATACAGATGACGATATTGAATAAAATTGGCGGTATGTTTTCCCGGAAGTCAGCCAGCCAAGACTATGACAAGTTGGCTGAGGCGATTGATGCGGCTGGTGGTGGCATGGTGGATATTGCTGGCGTTTCAGTCAGTCGAAAGACTGCGCTGCAGGTGGCAACGGTGTTTGCTTGTGTGCGGACGATTGCTGATGGTTGCGCCACGCCTGATTTGCATGTTTATCGCAAGATTGACAAAAAAAGATCAGAGTTAGCGGATGATATTCCCGAATATCGCTTGCTAAATCGCAGGCCAAACGCGTATCAAACCTCGTTTGAATGGCGCAGGATGATGACGATGCATGCTGCATTAACTGGCACAGGTTTGTCGGTTAAGGTGCGCAGTTTTATTGATAACTCAGTAAAAGAGTTTTTGCCAATTTCACCCGGCAATTACACCATGTATAAAACAGATCGCCATGAAATGCGCTGGCGTGTGTATGACGAATTTGGCGAAATTGGTGATTTTGGTCGTGAGGATTTGTTTATTCTCAACGGTGTGCAGTGGGATTATGGCGAAGCTTTAGATGCTGTGAAAATTGCGCGCAATGTAGTTGGCTTAGCCATTGCCACTGAAAAAGCACATACTGATCTGCATAAAAATGGTGATAAGTCGCCTGGCTTTTATTCGCTTGATGGCACGGTGGATGCAGAGCAATACAAAGCGCTGTTAAAGCACGTCAAAAGTAAGATACAAAGCGGTGATCCATTGATTTTGGATAATGGTGGCAAATGGACGCGTTACGGCATGTCTGGCGTTGATAGCCAACACATTGAAACCCGCCGTTTTACAGTTGAAGAGGTTTGCCGTATCTGGGGTGTTTTCCCAATTATGGTAATGCACTCAGACAAAACGGCCACATTTGCCAGCTCAGAGGCGTTTTTTAGTGCGCATCTTGCGCACACACTGAACCCGTGGCATAAAAACTGGGCGCAAGAGTTAGATGAATTCACACTTGACGGCTCAGGCCCTTTATACACCAAATTTGACACGCGTTACCTACAGCAAGGCTCAATCAAAGATCGCTCACAATTTATTAGAACGGTAACAGAGACAGGCACCTATACACGCAATGAAGTTAGGCAAGAAGAAGGCAAGGATCCAATAGATGGCCTTGACGAACCATTAACCCCAATGAATATGACACGGCAATCAGACGCAGACGCGAATGCACAGGTAAATGACAATGCAGATTAAACCGATTGAAACCAAAGAAAGTAACCACCCACAAGGCCGCGAAATGCGGTCTTATTTTTTGGAGCTTAAAGCCTCAGATGATGGCTCGATTGAGGGTTATGGCTCAGTCTTTGGTGTTAAAGATTCGTATGACGACATTGTTGCCGCTGGCGCTTTTAACGACTCACTGACTCAGCATAAAGCTGCAGGCACATTGCCTGTAATGCTATGGCAGCACGACAGTGACAAGCCAATGGGTGTTTGGACCGAGATGGTTGAAGACCAAAAAGGCTTATTTATTAAAGGTCAGATTGCACTAGAAACAGTCGCTGGCAAAGAAGCTTATGCGCTGCTAAAAATGGGCGTCAAACTTGGCTTCTCAATTGGATTTATGACCAAACGCTGGTCTTATGACGCCGAGACAGACGTGCGCACAGTGCTAGAGGTTGACTTGTGGGAAGTGTCACTGGTGACCTTTCCAGCAAACAAAGAAGCCATGCCTACCAGCGTCAAAGCTGGTGAAATTGCCGAATACAAAACATTTAAAGAATTAGAAACAGCCTTGCGCGATGCTGGCTTTTCTCAAAGTGCTGCGAAGTCATTTATTTCGCAGTGCAAATCATTCACATTAGCTGAGCGTGACGCGCAGGGTGTGGGCGATGTTATGAAGCAGCTTGAATCACTAAAACAAGCTATTCAAGCCAACTAATTTACTGAATAAAGAGGATAGTCAAAATGCAAAAGAAAACCACAGTGTTGGCGATAATGGCAGCTCACATGCTTGCCTTCACCAACAACACAGCCGCGTTTGGCGTTTATGAAAAACGCGAAGAACCAACCCTAGGCTCGATCAGTGAGGCGATCACTGGTATTAATACAGCCTTTGAAGAGTACAAAAAAACCAATGATGCGCGTATTGAGGCGATTAAAAAAGGTGAATCTACTGCCGATCTTGATGCTAAGCTAGCCAAAATCGATAAAGATTTAAACGCGATGCAAGAGATGAAATCTAAGCTCGAAGCCGTCGAAACAAAATTGTCGCGCCAAAGCACCTTTACAGGCAGCGGCCGCCAAGATGGCGAAATGAAAGAAGAAACTGAATATCGTGAAGCCTTCTTTGACTGGGTGCGTGATCCTAAAGATCACGCTAAGCAGAAAAAAGCACAAGAGGCGGCCAAAGGCTTGCAAACCAAGCGTGTTGAAATGGGTTTAGAAAAGCGTGAAACACATACTAGTACATTAACTGGCAGTGCCGGAGGTTTGGCGCTACCTAAAGTGGTTGAGCAGCAAATTTTGCGTGTAGGTGTAGACGCATCACCGATGCGCCAACTAGCTACTGTGCGCACTGTTGGCACAACCGCATATTCCGAGTTGATTGATATTGGTGGTGCTAATTTTCAGTGGGTGGGTGAAGAAGATACGCGAGATAAAACTGACACCCCTAGCTTACATCCAGTTGAGCCAACATTTGGCATGGGTTCAGCTAAACCACAAGCGTCAGAAGAATCGTTGGATGATTTATTCTTTAATGTTGAAAGTTGGTTAGTTGACTCTGCGCGCGAAGCGATTATGGAAGGCGAGGCAGCGGCGTTTATTAATGGTAATGGTACTAAGAAGCCAACAGGTTTTCTTGCAGGGACTGCACCCGTGGCGACTGATGATGATACGCGTGCATTCGGTACATTGCAGTTTATTACGAGTGGTCAAGCGGCAGCATTACCAACTGATTTTGACCCATACCTTGAATTAACTTATGCCTTGCGTAAGCGTTATCGTGCAAATGCAAGTTGGTTAGGCTCTAAGGCTGTGTTTGAGTCTATGCGAAAAGTTAAAAATGCCGATGGTGACTATATGTGGCAACCAACTACTGCAGCTGGCCAGCCTGATCGATTTGCCGGTTATACCGTGTATGAAGATGAAAATATGCCAGATGTTGCGGCAAACGCCTTGCCACTAGCGTTTGGTGACTTTAAGCAGGGTTATTTAATTACCGACCTTGTTGGTTTACGTGTTACACGTGACGAAATTACTGAGCCTGGTTGGGTGAAATTCTACGTACGCAAGCGTGTTGGCGGCATTGTACGCAACACGCAAGCAATCAAGCTGTTAAAAATTGCAGCTTAATTAATCATTAGAACCAATATCAAGCCCGCTCTAGTAGTGGGCTTTTTTATTGGCTTTACAAACTGATAGAGGCTAGACAATGAG
>SPJK01034060.1_pt1 | contig 24693 bp, 20 predicted proteins | sample 3741771 | NCBI WGS metagenome assembly SPJK01 (sample SAMN10925997, study PRJNA522277) | cold seep metagenome | isolation source: Elba SIP-enriched marine methane seep metagenome, extraction at timepoint T2 | place: Italy: coast of Elba, Mediterranean Sea
CGAGAGAAATGGATGGGTTGCAGGCCAAGCCTGCCGGATTCTCGCCCGGTCATCGGCGCATCAGAGAAAGATCCGCGCGTCTTGCTTGCCTTCGGTCATAACCATTATGGCTTGACCCTCAGCGCGATCACCGCAGAGCTCGTCCAATGCCTGATCGAGGAAACGGAGCCCCCTGTTCCCTTGCTTCCCTATCGGGCCATCCGGTGACCGCGTTCACTATCTTCTCACCGCTCGCCCACCGCTCAAAATCTTCTCAAGGGTAAGACTTATTTAACGAGTCTGCCATTAACCTTGCCTGATAGCTGGTCTACCCAACGAACCGGCGTCGGCGAGGAATGTGAAGCAATGGCTCATCTACTGTTCGATGACGACAAAAGCGAAGCCGAAAGCGATAAAACGCTCAAAGCATTAGAAGACAATATTCATTTCGCAATGCAGCCGATCGTCCACATTCAGACCGGTGCGACCTTTGGCTTTGAAGCCCTTCTACGCGGTCATGATAAGGCCGGGTTTAATAGCATCTCAGAAGTCTTTGATCGCGCCTGGCAGCAAGGCGTGCTCCATCAAGCTGATATGGTATTGCGGGAGATCGCTATTCGTCAGTTTGCGAACTCAAACGCCGGGCGTGACGCGCATCTCTTCTATAATCTGGACGGTCGGATTTTTGAGAGCCGCGACTACCATCCGCATCTGACCGGTGGGGTGCTCAATAGGTTCGGCATACGCCCCGAGAATCTGGTGCTGGAGTTGTCAGAGCAATATGACAACGCGTCTGCCATGCATGTCTCCGACACATTGGGTATGTGCCGACAGCACGATTATAAACTTGCTATCGACGACTATGGCCAGGGCTTTTCCGAAATGAAGATGCTGTTTGAGCATCAACCCGATTTCATCAAAATAGACAGATACTTCATTACCGATATCGATCGGGACTCTAGAAGGCGTCTTTTCGTTTCCGCAATCGTCAACCTTGCCCATTCGGTTGGGACAACGATCATCGCCGAGGGGATCGAGACAGAGCGCGAGTTCCTGGCTTGTAAGGCAATCGGATGCAACCTCGCCCAAGGATATTACGTCGCAAAGCCGACAATGAGTCCGCGCGAAATGGAGCCGGTCTACACAATTGTCCTTGAGACGAACCGTCGCGACAGGCGCCGCCGGATAACGGATGCGGATTCGATACGCAGTCGATTGCTAAAGCCGCCGACGATTGGTGTTCGTGACAGCCAGTCCGCGCTGACCGAGACGTTTCGGAAGAACCGGAACTCAAGCGTTTTTCCGGTCCTGGACGACAATGGTGCTCCCGTCGGTATCTTGAGAGAGCCCGATCTAAAGAGATTTATCTATTTGCAGGAAGGTCATACCAATCTGGATGACGGTGCTGCTTTTCGCCGTTTCCAGGACCATGTCGCGCCCTGCCCCGGTGCTGAGATCGATACATCAATCGAACATCTCCTGAAGGTATACGCATCGGCAGAAGCATCACTTGGGCTGATCATTACCGAAAATTTTGATTATATCGGGTTCCTGGATTCGGATACGCTTTTGCGTCTGGCCAACGAGAAATTGATGTCGCAGGATCAAGAAAGCAGCCCTCTGACCGCGCTGCCCAGCGTCAATGCAATCGTCGAACAAATCTCACGCACCCTAGATAACGCGCAAAGCCCGTCGGCCATCATAAGCTTCGACATATCCAACCTCGCGTCATTCAACACAGCCCACGGGTTCCGGCAAGGAGACCGCGCAATTCAGGTGGTCGCCGATTCTTTGCGTCGCTACTTCCTTCCCAGAAAGGCTTTCCTCGGCTACTTGGGTAGCGGCAGTTTTACCGCCATCCTGTCAGGCATTGAGGATTACGAAACGCTTGATGATGACGTGAAAAACATAGTGACAAGCGGCACCCGCGATTGCCGTTGCCTACACAGCGCCAAGGAGCAAGAGGAAAACAAGGTTTTCGCACAAGACTTTAACGGAGAAAAACGAGATTTCGGACTTCTTGGTCTAACCGCAGCGGTACTTCGCCTCCCCCTCGGAGAGCAACGCTGGCCAAGCATTGATGCGGCCTTCAAGGAAATGGATTGGCTGATCGCAGAAGCAAAAAAACACGGTGGCTTCGCCTCCATGCCCCCCATTCCAGATGAACCATGATGTCAGACGCGGACCTTAATCCAGGTTAAAGCCATGGCCCTTAAGGAAAGACAGAAACTCTTCACGCTCGGTCACGGATAGTCGCCGCGCCGCATTTTCAGACCAGGTATAACGATCTGAAGTGCCATGTCTGTCGGGTTCAATTTGCTTGTTCCGGGGGATTGGTTTCCGCGCGTGCCGCCGATCATCATAGCGATCGATCTCGGCCTTAAGACCGGTGTCCTCGTAACGGTCCCGGTGCACCACCACATTCGGCGGTAAACGCAATGTCCGTGGATCGCGTTCGTCCCGCATCCCTAGCGCAAGGCCGGCAAGTGGAAATACCCCATCAGGCAACTCGAACAACGCTGTTGCCTCTTCAATATGATTGCGAACGACACTCAAAGGGCAACATCCCAGCCCTGTCGCCTCAGCCGCCGAGATTGCAAAGCCAAGCGCGAGAGAGGTGTCGGTCACCGCATTCGTATAATGGTCCAAGGTATTGTTTCTATGTTTCTTATCCCGGAAATGGCTGATCGCTTGTTGCCGCCGGATATCGGCGCAGAAGATAAATAGATGCGGCGCCTTGCCCGCCCAATCCGGAATGGAGGACCATCGGGCGATTTCCTTCCGCTTGGCAGGGTCCTCAACAACGATGATCGAGTATTGTTGCAGATCCGACTTGGATGGCGCTGATTGCGCGACGCCGAGCACCAGATTGATCAATGCTTCTGAAACCGGTTCCGGCTTGAAACTACGGCAGCTTGCACGCCGCAGCATCCCACCAACAAGCGGAGTACCGGTCATTTTCGGCAAAGTGGGAGGACGCACACCGAAGCGCGCCCACCATAGATCAGCAAATCCGAGGATAGGCTTCATAGCGGTAAAATATCCCTCGTCCTGGCAAATTTAAACAATCGCTGACACGTTCTACAGGAAAAATACGAAGGTTGTCAGCAAGAACAAAGGTATCAGGATTGCTCCCGACCATAGCATGTAACCGAAGAAGCTGGGCATGGCGATGCCACGATCCTCAGCGATTGCCCTGACCATGAAGTTTGGCGCGTTCCCGATATAGGTATTTGCCCCCATAAAGACGGCGCCGGCTGAAATAGCCAACAGGGTAGATGCCATTGGCCCCATCAAGGATTCTGCATCTCCGCCGGCGGTATTGAAGAACACGAGATAGGTCGGTGCGTTATCCAGGAAACTGGAAAGAACGCCCGTCGCCCAGAAATACATCGAATCCACCGGCTGCCCATCTTTGCTGACCAGATCAATGATCCCGGCAAGTGCGCCATCGGTACCAGCCTTAAGGATGGCGATTGCGGGCACGATGGTAATGAAAATACCGGCGAACAACTTTCCAACCTCAACAATCGGAAACCAGGTAAATCCATTCGCCGCCCGGCTGTCCCGTGACGTGAGGATCCAGGAAAGGCCTGCCAACCCGAGCAACGCCACGTCCCGCGCAACATTCTGCAGATCGATATGAATGTGGAAGATTTCATAGGATACATCCGGACGCCAGGTACCGGACATCAAGACCGCCGCAACAATCCCTCCAAGCAGGAGAATGTTGATACCCCCTTCAATGCCCAAGGCTTCCTGCGGTTTTCCGCGCTCCGCTTCCGGCAGCCCTCCCTCTTTCTTAAGAAGGATCGTATCCAAAATGAAGTAGATGACGAGCAGGATGACCGACACCATTGCCATCGGCAGAAGCATATGCGTCGTCGGCCAGAAGAAAGAGACTCCCTTCAAGAACCCGAGGAACAACGGCGGATCCCCCAACGGGGTCAGCGATCCACCGATATTGGCCACCAAGAAAATAAAGAAAACAATCGTGTGAACCCGATATTTGCGTTTCTCATTCGCAGCAATGATCGGACGGATTAACAGCATCGCCGCCCCAGTCGTTCCCATCCAGCTCGCGATAACAGTTCCTAGAAGTAAGATACCTGTATTGACGATCGGTGACCCGGTCAGGCGCCCCTTCAGACGGACACCGCCAGCGACTGTGAATAGCGCCAGCAACAGAATAATGAAGGGGATATACTCAAGAAACATTACATGCAGCAGCTCGAACAGCGCTAGATTCCAACCGAACAGCAGGGTGAAAGGGCCCAGGAAACAAATCGCCCAAAAGGCGGAAATCTTTCCGAAATGGAGATGCCAAAAATGCGGCAAAACCAGGGGAAAGAGTGCAATCGACAACAGCATGCCGGCAAAGGGAACGACCCATAGCAATCCAAGTTGCCCGCCGTCCAGATGGGGGGCACCGGCCCCGGCGGCAAAGGCTTCGTTAGCGCCGGCGCCCATCGCAAAAAGCAGGGCAAGCAGGCAAACCGTTCCGACGGTCTTAAAGAGTGTCACGCGAAAATCCCCCTCGCTCCGTTCGCCGTCTCAAGCCCGAGACACGCACAAAGTCTTAATCATCCGCGAACTATGGCAGACCTTGTAGTTCAAAAAAAGCCCACCACACTTCGAGCTATGGTACCCTGCTCCTGCAGTCTCTAGAGCTCTCGACCTGCCGGTTTCGCCGTTGGTATCCATTTTTCCAAGGCGCGCCCATCCGGTGTTTTGACCTTCTTGGCGCCCGGCGGCTTATGTTCGCGAAAGTCATCCGCAAAGAAATCAAGCGGGATGACCGTACCGGATTCATTCGCCAAGGCTTCGCGATATGTCCGGTGTTCCCTGATACGTTTGACCAAGTGATCTGTTGAGTGATGGCCAAGTTTCCGCCAAATGCTGCTCAAGAAATTCTCTGCCGGGGGCACCAACCGTCTTGGCGACAAGGGCGGTCGACCATCCTCAAAAGCATGGAATACGGTCGGCTCAATAGGCCCGTTGTCTTCTGCGACAAAGGTAGCAGGTATCAGCATGCGTCCATAATTCACGGCCGCATAGGTTCCCTGCGCCATATAGAGTAGACAATGCAACTGCTGCATTTGGACATGTCCGTCGCCACGGCGCCCGCGGTCGTGTAGCCATACCGCCGCATCCAAGGACGACGCAATCAAGGGCGCTGTTGCCCGAAACCGCCTCTTGTTCTTATCAGCTGCCATCACTTTTCTCTTAACATCAGCCCTTGAGGATTGACCGATAACCGAGCTTCAACGCTATTTTGATTGGCTCCAAGCGCCGTATATAGACCGTAAAGCTTGATTTCCCAAAGCGCCCTTCGCTACTGTCTCCTCAAGCGAGACAGAGTTTATAACAATTCAGACTCTCCAATCGAGATCAAGATTAACCGATCAGGAACGAACGACCATGGACATGCAAGGCGAAATCCGCATTCCGGCACCGCGCGAAACAGTTTGGGACGCGCTGAATGATCCAGAGGTTCTAAAGGCCTGCATCAAAGGTTGCCAATCTCTCGAACGCGATGAAGACGGCGGGTTCGAAGCGACGGTGAAAGCCAAGGTTGGCCCGGTCAGCGCAGTCTTCAAAGGTGCCGTAAAGCTTGAAAACATTAATGCACCTGAAAGCTACACGATTGTTGGAGAAGGCAAAGGCGGGGCCGCCGGTTTCGCCAAGGGCGGCGCGGATGTCTCACTTGCCGAGGACGGCGGCGAGACCATTCTGACCTATAAGGTCGATGCGCAGGTCGGCGGCAAGATGGCACAGATCGGCGCGCGGCTTATCGATTCGACCGCCAAGAAATATGCGAATGATTTCTTCGAGAAATTCTCAGAGGCCGTCGCTGCGCGCGCGCCGGCGGCAGAAAGCGGTCCCGGAGATGACACCGCCGCTGAAGCAACACCAGACATCGATCCGCCTTCCCCCGGCCCCGCCACAGTTTCGGTAGAAGAACCTGCCCCCGATCCAATTCCGGAGGGGGAGGCTCCCCCCGAAGCCACACCGGACCTGAAGGCAGAGGCGACGCAAGCTGCTGTCGAAGCGACGAAGGACATTAAGGCCACGCGGGGTTTCGGGCCATTTACCTGGGTTCTGATCATTATCTTGATCGGGCTTGGAGCTTCTTTGCTTAACATCTTCTGATCGCTTTGCTTTGGCACGTTCCGGCCGCATAGCCTTCAACCTGCTGCTGATCGTGGCCAATCTGATCCTGGCCGTTCTGGTCTTTCGGATCGAGTTGCTAAACACGCTGGGCCCAAAACTCGCCAAGCAAGCCTTGGGTGTTGAGGTCGATTTCAACGTAACCACACTCTCTTTGACCGACGCTGTCATAGAAGAAATCCAGATCGGCTCCCATACGGTTTTGGAGCGAATTTCTGCCGAGTACGACCCGGACGGCCTGTGGCAATTCGGCGTTATCGACCAGATTGTCTTGAGCCGGTTACGTCTCTCCCTATCCGTCGACAACGCAGGTGTGGTCTCCATCGAAGGATTCCCGGTGCCAAAAGCCGACACGACGTCGACAAATGACAGCTCTGGATCACAGACACCTGTCCTTCCACCCCTGCCGGTTCGCGCTATCTTGTTAGAAGAGGCCCAAGTTGCCATCGATAATTCAGCAACAAAGGACGTTGTCGATATCGATCTCGCCATCGAAGCGCCGAATGCTCCCGATATTTGGCCTCTCTCTGTCGATTTTCTGGGGCGGTCCCGTAACGGTAATGATAGCGCCGCCCTGTCAATCACGCTAAAGGGGCAGGAAGCCAATGGACTGCCCAGAGATGCGGATGTGGTCGGTGATTTGATCCTCGACCTGCCCCGTTGGGCCCGACATCTGGGTTATGATGCTCCTGCCAAGGGGCAACTGACCCTCAGCATTGATGCGGGTATAGCCCCGGCGGCGCTGGCCGCAGATCTATCGACACCCGCCGGTCGTGCCACTCTTGTAGAAGGCCTGTCCGGCTATGCCATCCTCTCTGCAGAGGCGGATCGCCTGCCGGCAATCGACACGCTCGACATCGAAGGGCGAGAGCTATCAACGCGCGCGACACTGGAGTTCGATGAAGGCACGATCCATCTTCGGGGGTCAGAGGTCCTATCCGCCATAGTTCATCCAACGAGATCACCGCTTTGGGAGACCACAAAAATCGACGGGCTCGATCTGTCAGTATTAGAAAGCCCTGTTTCCATAAGTGCCGGATCGTCAGCACATCCCGCCGACATGACAATCCAACTGGCACCATCTGGTGAGCTATTCGTATCTGGGCAGTTAGGGTTGGTCGCGAGCTCCGGATCAATCGAGCTTCACCTGCCAAAGCTTGAAGACCTTACCGTTGGTCCTGACGGGCTGTCTTTGGCGCTCGAAGGCACCAATCTGAATACCGGACCGCTAGACCTCGGCAGTGCAAAGCTGGACGAAGCACGTGTCAGGATACCCGACATCACGGTCGAACTGGATGAACAAGGCGACTTAAATGCCGCTCTCAGCAGCATCGATATTCGCCTTCAAAACGCAGAAGTTGGCGCCCCGCTCCTTCCCAGCCGTCCTGGCCGCATATCATCTGCGCAAATCAAACTTTCCGACATCACCGTCGGACAGAAAAACGAAGGGGGATTATCGGCACATTCTTCTTTCTCCATGACCGCTGCGGCCCAGGCAGATAAGTCGACGCCAATCCCCGGAACCAAGCTCAAGCTTCGCCTATCGGGAAAGTTGGAACAGACCCCAGACGGCCACACAAATGTCATTGTCTATCGTGGAGGCAAACTAACCCTGGATCAGATCACATTGAAAGAAGCCGGCGAATTAACGTTGCCAGAGTCCCTTTCACTAACCCTAGCCAACCGGGCGGCCCAATTTCGATTACCGGATAACGCTTTTCGGGCGTCATTTGCGATACCGCCGCTTACGCTTGGTCTGGATGCCGAAAAAGCCGTTTCTTTTGACGAATTACTTCTTAATACCCGACTTTCAAAGGGGCGCCTTAGCATCACTGGCCAAACCCCCGCATTGACGCTTTCGGAACCAGCAACTGCGTTGAGCGGGCTCACCTTCACCATGGACTGGCGGGGGGAACAGGGCAGTATGAATGCAACGGCTGAGGGCTTGAGACTCAATGGGAACGACTTGATTTCCGGCCCCGGTGAGATCGCGCTGGAAGTTCGCAACAACCGCAATGGCGACATCTCTATCATCGGGACACTCGCGCCAGGCGGCGCGGCACCAGCCGTTGATATCGACATATCGCTGCCCAAAACGGAACCTGCACGGATCAGAGTAGCCGCCGCCCCTATTCAATTTACCCCCAACGGAACGCAACCCGGAGATATCAGTCCAATTTTATCGGAGTTGATTAACAACGTTGCGGGAACCCTGACGGCGAATGCCACCGTGACCATGACGCCAAATGGGCCGATCGGGCGTGCAAATCTGCAACTTGATGAGATCGCCATCGGCAACAAAGGGGCCCAGCTGCGCAATATTATCAGTGACATTGCCTTCGACCTCTCCCGTCCGCCCGCAACAATCGGCCCCTGCGAATTTGAAGTGACAATCGATATCCCCGGGGTCGCGGTCATACCCGTCAATGGTCAATTCAGTCTCGACGAAAATGCAGCCGTCAGAATTCCAGAAGCACGCTTTCCGCTCTTCGGTGGGTTTGGATCAATCTTGAGCGCCCTTTATGAGCCGGAGAATGACAGCTTTGACGGTTTGGTTCGGTTAACAGACATCGGGTTAACCCCCATCGTCGCGGCTATCGATCTGGAGGGGGTGTTTGCCACCGGTATTCTTTCAGGCTCCCTTCCTGTTTCGTCATCCCCCGATGGTTTCGCAATCGAAGGCGGGCAGCTAACAGCCGCATCCGGTGGCATTATCCGGATAGACAACCCGGCAGTGCAGCAAGCACTCGGCGGTCATCACGAATATGTGGAATTGATGATCGAAGCCTTGAAGGATTTCAGATACGAGAAATTGGAGCTCGGGATCACACGCATCCCCGGCCAAGATGGTGTTATCAGTATATCCCTTAGCGGCCATAGCCCGGCAGTTGAAAACGGCAGGGTTTTCAATATCAACATCAATCTCGAAACCGATTTTGACAAAATCGTCGGATTGGCAGAACAGGCCTTCAGCACGACAGACCGTGTCTTGGACCGCCTGCGCAAGGCTGTCAGCAAAGCGCAATAGGGCTGCTACGCTCTTCCCGGCATCATCACGATCCTCCCCCGATCTCCCGCCCCGATCCCGTCACGACACCGCCTTTGCTTCGCCTTAGTTGCCGGGCTATGCTCACGTTCATAGCCGGAAGCGGGCAGGCTTATGACTGCCTGCGGATGAAGGGAACACAGAACGTGCATAGTCTGTCCAAAGTGAGCATGACCAAGATCGGACGATGGCTGCCAATGCTCGTTCTGACGCCGTTGTTAGTTTCCGCATGTTCACCGGAGGTCAAGGTTACTGCGCCGGCTGAGCCAATCACGATCAACCTCAATGTCAAACTGGAGGCGGATGTCCGCCTTCGTATCGAAGAGCAGGCTGAAGAAGATGTCGAAACCAACCCAATCTTCTAATCCAACCCCAAAGCGCATCCGCCGGTTCGCTAAGATTCTGGCGTCGGGCTTTATTGCGTTAATGGTCGCACTTGCCGTTGCCCCGAGCGGGTCGGCGCTGGCGGATCCCTTGGATGGCCCGCGTGCCAGCGGTGTGGTTGGGGAACGGTTCGATGGTTATGCCGAAATCAGGGATGCCGGTGGCGCAACAGGCGCCGTCAAATCCCTGATCGCCGATATAAACAAGAAACGAAAACAGTTTTACACCTCCAAGGCCCAAAGCGAGGGCACCTCTGCAGATCAGGTCGGCCGGATTTATGCCAAGACGATCTATCAAAAAGCCCCTGGCGGATACTGGTTCAAGACAGAAAGTGGAAGTTGGCGGCAGAAATAACTCGGCGCTACCCCCGGGTCCTCCCCTTCCTCTAGACCAGCCATTCCCTTGGCAAGAATGCATTCTATCTATTTTGCTTAGGCGCCTGCCTCGCACATGATTAAGCTTGAAAGCTAATTGCGAGGGACGCAGCGTTTGCGTGTGTCTGGGGGGAAATCAAGCTGGCAGGGAACATGGAAGGCGAACGTCTCAGTTTAAAAGACGGCGCTGTCATCTTTGATGAAGGTGCGGATAGCGACCAAGCTTTCATTATTGAAAACGGTCAGGTCCGCATCGAAAAGGTGATCGGCGGGACGCGTCACGAACTCGCCGTGCTCGATACCGGTGAGCTGTTTGGCGAGATGGGCGTCATTGACGGCAGTCCCCGATCTGCGAAGGCATCTGCAAAAGGACCCTGCGTCCTGACGGCAATCAGGGGAGATCATTTCCTCCGCACAATCAGCAAGGACCCTGCCTTCGCCGCATCGGTGATGGGCAAGCTTGTTGAGCGGCTACGCCATACTACGATGTTGGTCGAGAATGAGGCTGCAGGCCGCCCAACAGTTAGCGGTTCCGGCAAGTTCGATGGCGACACCTGGGGACTTCCAGCCGAAGAAACGGTTGGCGAGACCTTGGATACAACCGAGGTCAGCTCACCGGATTCGGAACTTGAGGTTCTCGCAACAGAAACGCCCCAACCGCCGGAGCTCACGGATACGTCGGTTCAAGGCCCTCAACGCTCTCTACCGCCGGAGTTGGCGGAGGCACTTACGCAACCGGCCGCCGCGCACCCTAACGATACCTCCGTGCCGGGCGCCATTTCCTTTCTTCTCCCCTACCCAGCCGGCGACGAAAAGGATTCGGCTCGCAAGACACTGATGACATTAGTGGACGGATTGCTTCCAACCCAAGCCGCGTGCCCGAAGGCGCCGGAAATCGAAATTGTAGGAAGTGAGTACACTGCCCCTTTGGGAGGTGTCTTCGATATCGTTCGAAAAGCAGCCCTTGCCGCACGACTTCCACTTTCACTGATGGTTCGGACGGATGGCAGTCATCTAAGAGTTCGATTTTTAGCCCCTTGGCCTGATGATGAGGCGAAACTGGGTGGTTTTTCCGCCTTGGATGAGTTGATCATTCCAACAGATAAAAGCGACCATGTACGGCGGGAATTCCTCGCCTGCGCCATCGCCGCAGCATCCCAAAGCAGAGACCCGACTATCGCCAATCTGTTCCACCGTTTGATGCCGCCAGATTTCGCATCCATCAAGCAGTTGGACACCCTGCCGATCGACGGGCTCGCTGCGGAAGATGTGGCGCGTCAATTCTCTGTATTAGGATGTATCTTCGCCCGCATGGCTGTAATGACGGAAGCGGATGGGCGTTATCGGGACGCGCTTCTTTCTTATGAAACTGCCTTGGCTGCCCTTAGCAATACGAACCAACCGCGGCTACGCGGTATCATTCTGCTTCACTTGGTCATTCTGCTCAGCACAACAGCTGAACGTTCGGAAGATCCGACCCAGAAGCAAAGAGCGCGAGAGCTCTGTGCTGAAGCCGCTGCTTGCTTCGACCCCACCGATACACCCTATCAATATGTGACGGCATGGGCGCGTCTTGGCGCGATCCACTACCGCGCCGCCCTCGATAGCGGCGATATCGAGGACTGCAAACAAGGGCTACAGGCCTTCAGAACGGCGCTAAAAGCCTGTGATCGACGCTTGATGGCAGAACCTTGGGCCGATGTGATGAATGGGCTGGGGCAATTGCTTATCCTGATGGGCAAGATCTCTCGCAGTACCGAGTTTATTACCTGGGCCGCCCAGGTCTACACGAATGCGACTGAGGTTCGCTCCAAAGACGCCAACCTAACCGGCTGGGCGCGTACCATCAACAACCTGGGTAGTGCGCTCTACCTGATCTCCAAAGCCAAGAATGATGCGGAGGGCTTCAAAGTGGCCATCAGCCGCTTCGATGAAGCGGAGAAGGTTTTCGAACAGCACCGCATTGCAGGCATGGCGGAAACCTGCAAGCGTAACCGCCTGCTGGTTCTGAACTATCTCCAACAGTACCAGAAAGTCGGCAAGGCGCCGTTTGACTGGTGGATGGAAGGCACTGCGTAGAAGGTGCTCACCGTCGCGCTTGAGGCGATGCCAACAGCACCTTATCTATAGGTCTGAAATCTAACCATGTGATATCAACATCTCACCGAGATCAGGTCAGAACACGCTATGGCTCCTTCCCCCCTCCCCCAATCCGTTGATGCGGTCGAAACCCTTTTAGGCGCAGGCAACTATGTTGCTGATCGATCCTTGGCTACGGCTTTGTTTCTGTCTCTCCGATTGGGGCGTCCGTTATTCTTGGAAGGCGAAGCCGGGGTCGGTAAGACGGAGATCGCAAAGGTCCTCTCAGAGACCTTGGACCGCCCCTTGATCCGCCTGCAATGCTATGAAGGGCTGGACCTCGCCTCTGCCGTCTATGAATGGAACTATAGCCGTCAGATGTTGGAAATCCGGCTTGCCGAAGCTGGTGCCAATGCGGATCGCAAGGCGCTGGAGGCCGACCTGTTCTCCGAGCGTTTCCTGATCAAGCGCCCGATCCTGCAGGCGCTAGAAGCGAAGGATGGAGCCGCCCCTGTTCTGCTGATTGATGAGTTGGATCGCACGGATGAGCCGTTCGAGGCCTTCCTTCTTGAAGTGCTATCCGACTTCCAGGTCACCATACCTGAGATTGGCGCGATCAAGGCGGAAACTCCACCGCTGGTCGTCATTACGTCCAACCGCACCCGCGAAATCCACGACGCCATCAAACGGCGCTGTTTTTACTACTGGGTCGATTATCCGGATGCTGATCGGGAGCTCGCCATTCTAAAGGTGAAGGCACCCCAAGCGCCGGATGCCTTAAGTCGGGAGATCGTCGGCTTTGTCCAAACCCTACGCGGTCTGGAGCTTTTCAAAAATCCCGGCATCGCGGAAACGCTCGATTGGGCGCAGGCGCTTACTGAGTTGGATCGCCTGTCCCTGGACCCTGAGACGATTAACGACACATTGGGCACGATCCTGAAATACCAGGATGATATCGCCCGCATTCAAGGGTCTGAAGCCGCGAAGATTCTGCAAGAGGTAAAGGCCGGTTTGGCCAAAGGAGCCGCCGGGTAATGACGTCGCGAGCGGACCCGCCTCCCCCTCAAGATGGTGGGAAGTTATCCCATAATATCATGCATTTCGCCCGCGTTCTTCGCGATGCAGGTTTGCCGGTTGGCCCCGGCAAGGTACTGGCCGCAGTCGAAGCCGTGGCGGCTGTCGGTCTGCGCAGTCGGGCGGATTTGTATTGGGCACTGCATGCGGTGTTCGTGAATCGCCGTGATCAACGCGACGTGTTTGATCAAGCCTTTCATATCTTCTGGCGCAATCCGGATCTGCTTAAGCGCATGATGAGTATGATGCTCCCCACCTTGAAGACTGATAGCGAGGACGACAAACCCAAGGTCTCGCATCGGGTGGCAGAGGCTGTCGCCAAGAACCGGATGAATGAAGACGCCATGATGCCGGAGCCGGAGGAAGATGATCGGATCGAACTGGATGCGGCGCTCACCCACTCTGACCGAGACGTCCTGGCGGAAAAGGACTTCGAGACAATGACGGCGGATGAATTCGCGAAGGCAAGACAAGCTATTGCGCGCCTCCGCCTCGCTTTCAAACCGGTTCCGACCCGACGTTTCGCAGCAGACCCACGCGGTCACCGCGCCGATCTCCGGGCGAGCTTGCGTGAAGCGGCCAAACGCCCCGATGGTGTTTGGCAGTTGAAGCGCCGGAAACACCGACGCAGCCCGCCGCCGGTAGTGGTTTTGTGCGATATCTCAGGCTCGATGGATCGCTATGCTCGGATGATGCTGCATTTTCTCCATGCGCTTACGAGTGACCGGGATCGGGTCCACAGTTTCCTCTTCGGCACGCGCCTGACCAACATCACCCGGCTGCTGCGCCAGAAAGATCCGGATGTCGCTGTAGATCGGGCATCGAAAGCGGTTGAAGACTGGGCTGGTGGCACCCGGATCGGCGGATGTCTGGAAAATTTCAACAAGGATTGGTCACGCCGTGTTCTCGGTCAGAACCCAATCGTGCTCTTGATCACCGATGGGTTGGATCGAGAGGGCGGCGATGGCCTGGAGGGGGCAATGGACCGGCTTCACAGAAGCTGCCGGAAGCTCATCTGGCTCAATCCCTTGCTGCGTTTTGATGGGTATGAACCACGCGCGACGGGGGCAAGAACAATGATCCGGCATGTCGATGCCTTTCGCCCGGTGCATAATCTGACAAGCCTTATGCAGCTTGCTGAGGTCTTGATTGCAGACGAACATGGATCGCCGATGCGGGAAATGAACGAATGGCGTCAGAAAGCCGCCTGACACGAGGCCATTGCGATAGCTGATTGAGGGAGGAAAGGTGACGTGACAGCAGAAAACGATGTCCTGGACACCGCCGAAACATGGCGCGATGCCGGCCACAAAGTCGCCTTGGCGAGTGTTGTCTCGACCTGGGGCTCCTCCCCCCGTCCGTCCGGAAGCCAATTGGCCGTCAATGATACCGGGGCCTTTGTCGGCTCTGTTTCCGGCGGCTGCATCGAAGGGGCTGTGATTGCCGAAGCGATGGATATCATGCAAGGCGCGCCGCCAAAGCTGCTGGAATTCGGTGTTTCCAATGAAATGGCCTGGGAAGTAGGGCTCGCCTGCGGCGGCAGCATTGCGGTTTTCGTGGAGGCGTTGAACGACTAATGCAAGCCGCCGTCCTAACAGCGCTGAACGAAGCCCGACGCGCCAAGCACCGCGTGGCCGTTGTCACCCGTCTTTCGGATGGGACTTCGGCGCTGGTCGTCGAGGATGCACAAACCGTCGGCGACCTCCCACTCGATACGGCATTGCTAGACGCTGCCGCCAATGCCATCCGGAAAGACAAGGCTCAACGCGTTGAGATTGAGGGGGCCTCCTACTTTATCAACACTTTCAATCCACCATTGCGGATGATGGTGATCGGTGCCGTGCATATCGCGCAAGCCTTGGCACCAATGGCCAAGATCGCCGGATTTGATGTCACCCTGATTGATCCGCGCAGCGCCTGGGCAACGGAAGAGCGATTTCCGGACGTCACGCTGAATCGCGATTGGCCGGACGACGCTCTCACCACCCTGGCGCCGGATCGGCGCAGCGCTGTCGTCGCCCTGACCCATGATCCGAAGATTGATGAGCCGGCGCTGGAGATCGCCTGTCGGTCTGAAGCCTTTTATATCGGTGCCTTGGGAAGCCGGAAAACCCATGCTGCACGGCTAGACCTCCTGCACAATGAGGCGGGGCTGAGCGAGGCGGAAACCAACCGGATCAGTGGCCCCATCGGGCTTGATATCGGGGCGGTCTCTCCCGCCGAAATCGCCACATCCATTTTGGCTGAAGTTATTCAGGCCCTGCGTGCTCCAAAGGATGCAGCATGAAGTTCGGCCCCACGCCGGTCGCAGAGGCGGAAGGCGCAATCCTCGCCCATGCCACCAATCTTCCCACGTCCCGCTTCAAGAAGGGACGCCTGCTATCCAAGGAGGATGTGGACGCTCTGACCTCAGCGGGAATTGAGAGTGTTATCGTTGCGCGTCTCGAGGCTGATGATGTGCATGAAGACGCGGCAGCTCAAAGGATCGCGGATGTTCTAAGCGGTGCAGCAGAAACACTTTCCAACATGAAGACAGGGGCGCCCTTCACGGGTCGGGTCAATATTTCTTCTGACACAGCCGGGGTCTTCAGGGTCGATGCTGGCTTAGTGAATGCCCTTAACCGTATCGACCCCGCCATCACCCTTGCCACCCTGCCCGACTATGCAGCGGTTGAGCCGGGGCAGATCATCGCCACTTTGAAGATCATCCCCTTTGCTGTCCCGGAAAGCGCTGTTCGTGAGGCCGAGGCAATCCTGTCCCATCCGGGCAATCCAGCCTTCACCCTGAAGCCGTATCAAAGCAAGCGCTACGCGGTGGTACAAACGGTGCTGCCCAGTGTGAAGCCGAGCGTCCTCGATAAGACTGCCGCTGTCACCGAAGCCCGGGTGCATCGACTTGGCGGTTCCTTCGCTATACCGGAACGACGATGCGATCACGCACCCGATGCTCTTAAGAATGCATTGGAAAGCGCGGTTTCAGATGAAGCAGAGATCATTATCTGCATCGGCGCTTCAGCGATCACCGATGCGCGGGATGTTATCCCGAGCGCAATTGAGGAAGCCGGTGGCGAAATACGTTATTTCGGCATGCCGGTCGATCCGGGCAATCTTATGCTGCTTGGCAGTATTGGCGCGACCACTGTCATCGGTGCCCCTGGATGCGCCCGCTCCCCCAAGCTCAATGGCGTTGATTGGGTTATGGAGAGGATCGCAGCAGACATTCCAGTCGGCCCGGCGGATATCGCCGGAATGGGAGTCGGCGGCTTGTTGAAGGACATACCCTCCCGCCCGCTTCCTCGTGCCGAGGCCGTGGCAGCAAAATCCACCCGCCCGCGCATCGCCGCCCTTCTCCTCGCTGCAGGGCAGAGCCGCCGCATGGGTGCGCAAAACAAACTACTGCTGGATCTGGATGGAAAGCCGATGGTGGCCCATGTGGCGGAAGCTATTACCAATAGTCGCGTCGACTTCCGCATTGCTGTAACCGGCCATGAAGCAGAGCGTGTTAGCAAAACCATCACCCCTTTCGGCTTCGACGAGATTGTTGAGAATTCAGCGCATGCCCAAGGTCTCAGCGGTTCCCTGAAGCGCGGGATCGAGGCCTTGCCAGACGATATTGATGCCGCCGTTGTCTGCTTGGGCGATATGCCGGATCTCAAAGCAACGGAGATCGAAAAGCTCATCGCGGCGTTCGATCCCTCCGAAGGCCGAACCATCTGTGTACCAACATTTCGAGGCAAGCGCGGCAACCCGGTACTCTTCGCACGGCGCTTCTTTGCCGAGATTACCGATGTTGATGGCGATACCGGGGCCAAACATCTGATCGGCGCCAACCAGGAAAGCGTTGTCGAGGTAGAGATGGAGACGGACGCGATCCTAAAGGATGTGGATACGCCCGAAGCCTATGCGGCCCTTACTCATCAGGCGCAAGGTGTTGAGAAATAAACCGTTCCACCGCAGGCTTCATCCCATGATCATAGAGCCCAACATGCTCCCTGCCCGGTAAAACGAGTAATTCTTTCGGCTCGTTTGATGCGGCGTAGAGAGCCCGTGCATGAGAGAGTGGGATAATCGGATCCTGCTCCCCATGAACGATAAGAATTGGCTTGTTCGACTTCCGCGCCTTAGGGCGAGAATCAAACTTGTCCTTCATCAACCAGGCCACCGGAGCAAACCAGTATTTCCGCTGAGCGACAGCCATCACCGCATCGTAGCCACCTTCCACCACAACAGCGGCACCAACACCGTCTGCAGCAAGGGATATCGCAATCCCAGAACCCAAGCTTTCCCCGAAAAGAACGACGCGGCTTTTGGGGATACCTTGCGCTTCCAACCAGGATACCGCGCGACCGGCGTCGGCTAACAGGGCGTCTTCCGTTGGGTCACCGCCAACGCCAGCGTTATAGCGATAGGTCGTCATCAAAGCGCCCCACCCCATAGCCTTGAAGTGTCTGACCTTATCCTCGCGGTCCGCTAGGGTCCCCGCATTGCCATGAAAATAGAGGATCACCGGTGCTCCTGGACTCCCGGGCGGCAACCACCAGGCGAATAGATCGAGCCCGTCCCCACTTTCGTAGGTCACCGGCGCAACACCCTCCAACCCCAGCTCCGCCGGCATCGGGCGCGTAAAATCCGGGTGGTACATAAGCTTGCGTTGGAGGAAATAGAGCGCGCCCACCATAGCCAGATAGCCAAGAACCAGCACCAATGCTGCCGACATCAACAACCGCATTCCCCTTCACATCTCCGCTATTTCACGCATGGCAGGGCTTTTCGAAACTCATTTCCCGGCGCAATGTTACACAACACAGGATAAACAACCGCTCAAGAACCGTTTTCGGCTGAGACTATAGGTAAGAGATTTGGCGACAATATCCAGACGTAGCCTGATCGCGGGTGCAACGGCCATGGGTGCAGCAGGCATGGGTGTGGCGGTCATGGGTGTGGCAAGACCCGTTCAGGCGGCTGAGGAGGTCGATCTGATGCTCATGTTGGCCATCGATTGCTCTTACAGCGTCGATGCCGGGGAGTATGACCTTCAACGCAAGGGTATTGCGACAGCGCTGCTTGATCCCGAAATACAAAAGGCCGTCGCCCATGGCCCGCTTGGCGCCATGGCAATTGCGGTCATGCAGTGGTCCAGTTCGCTATCACAAGTCATTGCCGTGCCCTGGACGAAAGTCGATGGCCCCGACGCCGCAGCACTGCTCGCCGCCCAAATCTCTGTGACACCGCGCCTGACCAGAGACGGCGGCACCTCGATTTCCGCCGCCATCGCCTTTGGCGCAGATGCCATGGCGCAAGCCCCCTACACATCCTTTCGCAAGATCATCGATATCAGTGGCGATGGCCGGTCAAACAACGGACCTGATATTGGTCCAATGCGAGAAAGAGTCCTGGCACGCGGAATAACGATCAATGGCCTCGTCATCCTTCACGAGGATCGAACACTGGACTATTATTTCAAGAATAAGGTCATCGGGGGGCCGCGCGCCTTTATCGAGATTGCGAATGACTATGCCGGTTACCGACAGGCGATTCGCAAGAAAATGCTTCGAGAGATCAGCTACGTACCCGTTTCGTCCTTGCCGCCAAAAAACGGCTCAGGATGACTTATACAGATGCGGCATCACGAGGAATTATTTTTATTACTAAATTTCAATAAGTAACGTGGGAAAGCTCAGATTTTCTTTGGTGGATTTAAGTTATGTGGCGACGCACACATTTCCATCAAAAAAGGCATATGTTGTGATGGAATAGCCTTTTTTCACAGTTGGGTGTATAAAGTTTAGTGTCTATATAGGTTTATGGGCGTTTCAGTCGTATCTCGCATGGGGAAGCAAGATACGGCTGTTTTGGAACAATAGTCGCCGCAGCAATGGCATTGAGGCTATGCGGCGGCGCTGTTCTATTGGAGGACGTTTCATGCCGGAAATGCCGGCGGTGCAAATTGGGCTGGAAGGGACACAGCCGAACCGATGACTGACCTGTCGCGGGAAGAATTACGGGCGCATTTGTCCGCAGTGGAGGCGCAAGTTCGTGCTGCCCTGCGTATTGTTGCGGCTGAATCAAAGTCTGTGCAGCAAGCGCATAGCGCTCTGCGCGCGGATCTTTCCGCTGCCCTTATCCGCCTCCAGTCCGAAACCAATTCCGGCCATTCGAAACTGGATGGCAAACTCGACCGTGTTGTCTCAGACGTGAATAACCTGGGTCGTCAAAGAAAGCTCACGACGGCCATCCTGGCGACAATGGTTCTGGTCTTCGGCGTGACCGTTGGTCTTCTGGCGGGCGGCAGTTGGTTCTTTATCAGCCAAACACAGACTGAGATGGGCGAGGAATTGCGCGGCCTGATGCGCGGAACGATTGGGGCACCGACCCAACAGGCGCCCGTTCAGCAGCCGACAATCAACGGGTCGGCGTCTTCCAGCAATTCGGTCTTACTGCCGCAATCAGGCCAGCTAAATCAGCCTGAACAAGGTGTCATCATCGGCCAATAATACTGGCGATGGCCGCGTTTACGTTATGATGAAAATCTGCGGCTAGCTATTCGCACCTTCGTCACGCCATCCCTGCAATAAATCAGAAACCGATGCGTCACAGTCGTCTTGATGCCGGAAAAGCAGGATCGGTACCTGGAGATATCCACCTGAATAGGCATCCGCCCCTTCCCGACCCAGCTTTGCGGCGACGGATATCACCTCGGCCTCTTCGCGCGCGGAGAGACATTTTCGGTAATCGGTCGGCGCCAAAAGCTCCTCGACTTGATATCCAAGCCGATTGAGGGTCTCGACGACAGGCGTACGATCCGCATCGGGTCGCGGGCATAGCAGGAACCAGGGTCTATTCGGTACCGACGCTTCGATCATTCTTCGAAAGCCCGGCTCATACAGGATAGCCAGCGCCCCGCATTCCATCACGATGTCAGTCGTTGCCAACCAATCAATCAACGCGGGACTGGGATCATTCGCGACCAGGTTCTCCGCAAATACCTGATCGATTGCGCCAATTGACTTTGCGTAATCGAGGGCACGATCGGCGATATCCAGTCCGGCAATTTCCATCGGGGGAACATCGCGCTTTTTGCCTGCCAGGAACCCTTTATCGGCCTCCCAAGCCGACGGGCCGCGATCTGCCTGAGAATGTCCGCCATGATAGGTAAAGAGATCACGCATGCCGATGTTATACCTAAGCAGCGTACCAACCGCGCCGAAACCGCATCCAATGTCCAACAGCCGCAACGGGCGCGCATCCTGCCGACGGGCAGCCCTAAGCCTCTCCCCGCACGCCCGGATCAGTCCTGAGACAACGCCGGGCATCCGGTAGTCTGCTGGCTCTAGTCCACGGTAATAGGGGCCGGGATCGCGCAGGTTATAGAGCGCTTCGAAATCATTCTTGTGTTCAGGCTTGGTCATAAGGAAAGCCTGCCCGCCTCCGCAAGTTCATGCAATACGGAATTGAGTTTCCTTGGGGAAGCTGGAACACTTACCGGTGATATGATTAAAGCTAAAACAGACAATGCGAACAAAGCCCGAGCTCCGCTTGCAGGCGTACGGGTGCTGGATTTTTCCACGCTCTTGCCAGGTCCCCTCGCGTCCCTGATCCTTGCGGAGGCTGGTGCGGAGGTCATCAAGCTGGAACGCCCCGGTGTCGGCGATGAGATGCGCCATATGGGTCCCAAGCTTTCAGGCGAGGGAATCTGGTTCGCGCTGTTGAACCGGGGGAAGCAGTCCCTTTCTCTCGACCTCAAGTCACCCGAAGGGAAAGAAACCGCCTTAGCCCTGGCCGCAGAAAGCCATGTCATCATCGAACAGTTCCGACCCGGTGTGATGGACCGGCTGGGCCTGGGGTACGAGGCGATGCGCGCCGTCAATCCGGCCCTCGTCTATTGCGCGATCACCGGCTATGGCCAGACCGGCCCCCTCGCACAGATGGCAGGCCACGACCTCAACTACATCGCTGAAACCGGTTTGCTGGCTCAAGGCGCGGATGATGCGGGAAAGCCGGTCATCCCACCAGGCCTGATCGCTGACATCGGCGGCGGCAGCCTGCCCGCCGTGATCAACATCCTTCTGGCCTTGCGTCAGGCCGAAGCGACCGGCACGGGATGCAAGCTCGATATCGCCATGGCCGATAACTTGTTCTGCTGGCAGTTTCTCGGCCTTGGCTCGCTTGAAGCGGATGGGCGTTCCCCGGTCCCGGGACGGGAGATTCTGACAGGTGGCTCGCCCCGCTACAGACTTTACCAATCCGCCGATGGCCATTGGCTTTCCGTCGCCGCATTGGAGCAGCGGTTCTGGACCAAGTTCTGTGCCCTGATCCAGCTCCCCGACTCCCTACGCGACGATAGCCGGGATCCGGAGGCAACAGCCAAGGGCATTGCAGCGCGCATCACCTCCCGTCCTCGCGCCGATTGGGAAGTCATCTTCGAAGGCGAAGATGTCTGCTGCCGCTTCGGTGACGACATCGCTAGCGCCCGCACCAATCCACATTTCATGGAACGTGGTCTGTTCGAGAAGGCAACTGAGGTCGGCACAGAGGGACAGCACGCAACCGCCCTTCCTGTCCCGCTGGCACCTGAACTGCAAGCGAGCCCAGAGACCGCGTCAGCACCCAGTCTGGGAAGCGCAAAGACGACCGAGCAACACTGAGTATCGGCGCCGGTGGGCAGTCGGTGATTACCCGACCGCTTTCACCCGTTCCAGTGCTTCGGAAAGCTTTGCCCGCGCCGCCTGCTCTTCGCTCAGGCGATCCCGGTTTTCCTGAATGACGGCTTCCGGTGCCTTGGCGACGAAATTCTCATTGGAGAGTTTCTTTTCGATCTTGCCGATTTCCTGATCCGCCTTGGCAATCGCCTTCTCAAGCCGCGCTTGCTCCGCCGCCAGGTCAATGACACCCGCCAGCGGCAGCGCCAAGGTCGCTTCATCGAGCACCAACTGGACCGAGCCTTCCGGCGGCACATCAGCGGTTTCAACACTATCGATCCGGGCGATGGATTGGATCAACGGCCAATGCCGGTCCATCCATTCCTGCGCCTGCGCTCCGAGACCAACCGTTACCAAAGGCAGCTTGGTCCCCGGCGAGATATTCATCTCCGCCTTGACCGAACGCACTTCGGAGATCAACCGAACAACCCAACCGATTTCAGCCTCTGCCCCGGCGTCAACCATGGTGGCAGCAGTCTCTTCAGGCCATTGCGCTTCCATCAGGGGCTCTGCTTCGGCGGCTTCCGCCCCCTTCAGGTGGTCCCAAAGCTCTGCCGTGATAAATGGTGCGATGGGATGCATCAGGCGCAACACACGCTCCAGGACTAAGGCAGCCGTCGCGCGGGTTTCCGCTGCCGCCTTTGCATCCTCACTGGCGAAAAGCGGCTTCGCGAATTCCAGATACCAATCGCAGAAGGTGCCCCAGACGAACTGATAGATGGCCCCGGCAGCCTCGTTAAAGCGATAGGTCTCAAGCGCGGTATCGACCGCATCGCGGGTCTTGCCAAACTCTCCCAAAATCCAGCGATTGAGGGTCGCTTCAGCGGCTTTTGGATCAAAGGCCGGATCATAGGCGCAGCCATTCATTTCGCAGAACCGCGCGGCGTTCCATAGCTTGGTCATGAAGTTGCGGTAACCCGCCACCCGATCCGTCGACAGCTTGATGTCACGCCCGGCCGCCGCAAGAGCGGTCAGCGTAAAGCGCAGGCTATCCGCGCCATATTCGTCGATCAGCGCCAGGGGGTCGATAACATTCCCCTTAGACTTCGACATCTTCTGGCCCTTCTCGTCGCGGACCAAGGCGTGGACATAGACCGTGTGAAACGGCTCGATCTTCTTAAAATGCAGGGTCGACATCATCATCCGCGCAACCCAGAAGAAGATGATATCAAAGCCAGTTACCAACACATCGGTCGGGTGATAGCGTTCCAGTTCCGGCGTCTCTTCCGGCCACCCAAGGGTCGAGAAGGTCCAGAGGGCGGACGAGAACCAGGTATCCAGTACATCCTCATCCCGCGTAATAGCTGTCGAAGCGCCATAATGCGCATCAGCCACAGCCTGCGCTTCGTCCTCGGTCAATGCCACGAAGACCTGGCCATCCGGGCCATACCATGCGGGGATCTGGTGTCCCCACCAGAGCTGACGGGACACACACCAGGGCTGTATATTCCGCATCCATTCGAAATACGTCTTGGTCCAGTTTTCCGGTACGAACTTGGTGCGCCCTTCCTCAACCGCCTCAATCGCGGGCTTGGCCAGGGTCTTGGCGTCTACATACCACTGATCGGTCAGATAGGGCTCGATCGGCACACCGCCGCGATCGCCATAGGGAATGGCGTGGGCGAGTGGTTCAATCTTCTCAACAAGGCCAAGTGCCTCGAGATCTTCAACAATTACCCGACGGGCTTCAAAGCGATCCATGCCGCGATACTTCTCGGGTGCATTGTCATTGATCGCTGCTTTCGGCGTCAGGATATTGATCATTTCAAGATCGTGCCGTTTGCCGACTTCAAAATCGTTGAAGTCATGGGCCGGCGTCATCTTCACCGCGCCGGAGCCCTGTTCCGGATCGGCATACTCATCAGCCACAATCGGGATGCGCCGCCCGACCAGCGGCAAGATGCAGTGCTTTCCGACCAAATGCTTGTAGCGTTCGTCATCCGGATGAACCGCGACGCCGCTATCGCCCAACATGGTTTCAGGCCGCGTGGTCCCAACGGTCAGGAAGACGCCGTCTTCTCCTTCCACAGGGTAGCGGAAAAACCACATATGGCTCTTGGTTTCGATCTGCTGGACTTCCAGGTCAGAGATCGCTGTCTCCAAGGCCGGGTCCCAGTTCACCAAACGTTTGTCACGATAGATCAGATCATCATTGTAAAGATCTACGAAGACCTTCAGGACGGCCTTGCTAAGCCCGTCATCCATCGTGAAGCGCTCGCGGCTCCAGTCACAGGACGCACCGAGGCGCCGTAACTGGTTGGTAATCGCCCCGCCGGATTCACCCTTCCACTTCCATACGCGCTCAATGAATTTTTCCCGCCCCATTTCACGGCGCGATTCATTGCCTTCGGCGGCGAGTTGCCGCTCAACCACCATCTGCGTTGCAATACCGGCGTGATCCATGCCCGGTTGCCAGAGAACATCGCGGCCCTGCATGCGCTTATGACGGACAAGGATATCCTGGATCGTGTTATTGAGCGCATGGCCCATATGAAGGCTACCGGTGACATTCGGCGGCGGTATGACAATGGTATAGGGATCAGCGTCGGGCCGCCGTCCACATTTGAAATAGCCTGCTTCTTCCCATCGCGCGTAGTGCGCGCCTTCAACCGTGTCGGGCTGATAGGTCTTATCCAGCGTCATTGCCTGAGTTTCCATTGTCTGCCGCAAAGTGAACCTGAGCGGGCGGTTATACGCCGCCCTGCGGAGAGGTCAAATACAGGCTTTGATTACTGCTGTGTCGGCAGGAAAATAACGACCTCATCATCACGAACCCGGTTGAGGACGAGACGTGAGCGTTCCTCCAGAAGATCCAGATCCATGCTGCCGCTTTTGAGGCGGGAGACCCGCAATTCCAGCTGATTGCGGTCATACCGCAGCCGATCAA
>SPJK01039266.1_pt1 | contig 24682 bp, 7 predicted proteins | sample 3741771 | NCBI WGS metagenome assembly SPJK01 (sample SAMN10925997, study PRJNA522277) | cold seep metagenome | isolation source: Elba SIP-enriched marine methane seep metagenome, extraction at timepoint T2 | place: Italy: coast of Elba, Mediterranean Sea
CGATAACCAATCGAGGATTTTTTCTTCGGGCGTAGCCGGCGCATTGGTATTCGCTCCGGTGACGGTCACTTCTTCGGCCGGTTCGAGTGGCAGATGTGCTACGGCCGTGTCATGTTCGGCCTTCGCCAATTCAACCGCTTTTTGCTTTTTATACTGATATACCTCCAACGCAAAACCCTGATCGGCCAGGGCCAGTTGGCGGCCAAGCGTCCAGGCGGCGGCGTAGGAGGTATCCATCACACCACTTTGCTTGTCGAATAACAACAGGTGATCAGCACTGGCCACTGGCAAGCTGAAGTCTAGGTGAGGAGCAGCATCCGGGCGCCCTGGGCTCAATGGCCCACGGTAAAAGGAAACAGTCCGATCGCCGGTGCGTAATAGGTGCGGCAATAAAGTGAAGCCATTGCGTACATACTCATCTACCCAGTTACCGGATGATTGAGTCAGGCGGAACGGCATGCAACTCAGGTCGCCCAGGATGTCGGCGAAAACGAGGTCCTGATCGGTCGAAAAGAACGACCAGTTCTTGAAGCTCACCAAACGGATCGGCTCATCACCCCCGGGAAAATCAAATTCGCCATCCTGAACGTAGGCGTTGCGCAGGGATACCAGGTGAACCACATTTCGGTGACCTGGTTTGGGCAGGCGATTGGCTATAATTACTGCGAATTCCTGTCCTTTGTCAACTTCAGTATCGGCACCAAAATTGGCTACCTTATCCTCGATCGGCACGCCATCATCATCATTAAAGGTCATATCCCGGCGGACATGGGCACTGAGACGAAGGTCACTACGCAAAGGAATAATATCTGTCAACAAGGTTCGTGGCACGTCGATCACATTGACCGGATCACTCTTTTTCTCCCCGTATTCCAAGAACTCTCGTAAAGACTCGCTTCCGTCGATACCGGGCGAAAATACTTCGCCGGCCCCGGCTGAAGCATGCAGGTCCTCCAGACTAATCGTCTGCACCACCGGTGGTTCCTCACCATGGTCGGGATCATCGTGGAAGACCAGCAGCGCCAACCAGGGGTAGTTGGGGGCGGAATTGCGGGGAATACCGTCGATACTCCGTTCCCAGGGCCACTGGCTGCGGTGCAGGATGATATGCGGCAGCACGGTTTGATAATCGGCCTCCCCACCCGCTGGCGGGTAGACTTGCTGTATACCTGATGGACTAAGGGTAAAGCGGTCGCCCTGCACGTAAAGCTCCTGATAGATCGTCTTGCTGATCCGCGATGTACCGCCAATGGTCAGCGACTGATCGAGCTTGATGATGTACTCTCCTGCGTCCAGTGATTGATCCTGGAATTCGAGAAAATTGATGTATTTCTTGGTAGCCATGCTAAGCCAAATTTGTAGTTCAGTCTATAATTGGATAAGTTCCGGAGGTTATCACCTCATCACCGGACAGGCTCAGTTCTGCCGACCAGGCATCGGGCTCGATCTCGAAGACGGTCGTCAATTCCAGGCTCTCTCGGCGCTCGCTCGTGAAATGGAAAGCGGTCAGCAAGACATCGATCGATTTTTCGGTGGCCGGAATGTCTTCGTAAGTCGGATTTTCTACCCACTCAAATTCATTCTCTCCGAGCTTATTGTTGATCGTGAAGATCTGTTGTGTCTGATCGATCCACGACATGATGTCCGGGTCACCCGGTGGGAGCAAATCCAGTCGAAGGCCACTCAGCGCACCTTGGATAAGCTTCTCTCCCTCGTTCATATTGGCGCTGAAGCGCCGGCCCCAAATGGCTTTCGGTACTGCCTTGGTTAATTCAGTGAATGCGAAGAGGTTCGAAATATTGACGTCCTCCTCCGTCGTGACCGTCACCTTGAGGTCGGTCGCGAAGTTGTTGCGGATATCCATCGGTGCCAGACCGATACTCGCACTCGTGTCTTCCTTGAACGATACAAAATCACTACTCTCATTTAGGCCGAAGACCTGAATCTCGTGGAAGGGGATCACCGAATCGGTGGTCACGCTCAACAGGTTCGGGTTGATGATCCAGGTGCCTTCGTCGGTGGTCTTCATCAGACCCGCCGCGATCGACATACTGACCGATTCGGCAGGGATGAAGGATTCGTGGAATTCGTCCCAATCCAAAGGCGGCAAGGCCTTCACGGAGGTATCGCCGAAGTCGACTGTAAAGCTGACGATATCTAAGTCGACAGTTGCTCTGCCGGCAAACTCCGGGCCCCAGACGTGCAGATCGACGCCAATGTCAAAGCTAACCGTTTGCTCACCGAAGAACCAGAAGGTATAGGATACGCCCATGTTCATGTACATGCGAGCGTCGTAGAAATACGGCTTCCAGGAAATGATGAAGTCAGCTCCAATGATAAACCAGGCCTTCAGGTCGCCGCTTTCCCAAACGGCTTCCAGGCGGCCACCAGCCATTACAGCGGTAGGCGTCAGGGCGAAGTACATCCCGCCCTTGATGGAAATCTCCGAGTTTAGGATCCAGTTGAAACCCAGCCGCGGCACCTTCGGATAGTGGGACGGCTTGCTGAATCTCGGGTGATAGCCTCCAAGGGTCACAACGAAGTCGCCTTCGTAGGGGCTGCCCGCAAACCAGGTGAAGAAAGCGAAGCCTCCTTGCAGGGTACAGTCGCGGGAGAGTATGTAGGAATCCTCAGTGAGTTGCGCCTGGATGCCCAAAATACCCTGGGCAGGAATGAAGGTTCCTCGCAGTGCCAATGTTACCTCCGCCAAAGGCGTCACCGCTGCTTTGCCCTTTACGGGTGGCGGCAGCACCAGGCGGGAGAAGCCGAGCAGATCGATACGGAATGGGTTTCCAAACGTAGCGGCCAGCATGAGGAAGCTGTCCAGCAACTTGAAACTGGTAAAGCGTACGCCGAGCGCCAGGAAGATGCTACCCGGATCGATCGGAATGTAATTGCCACTCACGAGAGCATCCGCCAGTTCCAGTGGCGAGGCATCCTCTCGCAATACAATGGCGATCATCGGGTGGTTGATCACATCGTCCATCTCGGGTAGGCGGACGCTGCGGTTGTAACCAAAGCCAGCCGCCAGGCCTTCGATAAAGAAGAAGGCCGGGCCACCCAACGGATAGCCTAAATAGGCATAGAGATAGAAAGACGGCTCGTTATTGACCGAGGCGTATTCGCCGATCGCCGAGATGGTGATCGCCGACGTCTTAATGGTCGCTGCTCCAGCAAAGCGATCGCCCACTTCCATGCCAGGGCGTTGTTCCGATTCGTTTTTCACCCGCAGAAACAGGCCGCTCACCTCAATCGGTGGCTTCTTGAACTGCAAACCAAGGCCGCGCAGGCTAAATTCGGGTGCAAAACGATCCAGCCGAGAGCCGAACGACAGATCGTCCAGCGCCACTGTCAAGGGCCCGATCGTCATTTCAGAATCGAGGACGAAGAGCAACTTCGAGTCGAGGAAGTACAGGCCGATCCGGGCAATGTACAATGGCCCGAGCTGTTTGTTGATATTGAACCATTTGCCCTCATCATCAGGACTGGGAGCCGGGAGTGGCGCTTTAGTGGCATCCGCTGAGGAACTGGCATCAGCACCATTGGCCGACGCTGATCCACCCGCGCCCGCATCCGCCGCGGGTGAGTCGCTGGAAGAACCACCTACCCCAACCGAGAAGTTGCGGATGGTATCACCCAGGCCGACACTGGCACAGAGGTGGGCACCAGCCGACAGCGCTTCTTCGGTCGGTAGCTGCGTATCCTCCGGCAGTGAGGCATTCACACTTTCCAATTCGCCGATCGTCCAGTCGCCAGTGCTGTAGAATAGCAGCATCTCCTCCACACCGATAGTTTCGTCCTCCTGCAACAATCCGCCCACCAGGGGAAGCTTGCTGAAGTTCATCTCCGTGCTCAGGGCCATACCAAAGAGAAAATTACCCTGGTGCGTTATTTCATTACCGTTGGCGTCGACCGGCAGCGGAGCTGTATTCTCCACCGATTGGTAGCTGATGAACATGGTGCGCAACGGCAGCTCGATATCCGGCATACTATCGCCCAAGCTGCTGTCGATCGCACCCACTACGGTGTTGAGAAATATCTTGTGCCCCTCCGGTAGATGAAAATCCGCCAACATGAAGCTGCTGCCGTTCGAGTTGGCGAAATTGAGTCCGAACTCAAAGATCCGGGCATTAGGGTCGTTCGGATCATCCTCGGGCTGGGTGAAGTCGAGGATCAGCAGGCCGTCAACAGCACTGGTTTTGGTGCCGTCAGCGGCGTGGTCGGTGGTAAAATTGATGGAAGGGAAGGCAGAGAAATTGTCGAGTGGCAGTGTCCCACTAACGCCAAATTCGATATGCTTGTCGCGTGCAGGGGCCGGGTCGCCGTCGGGGCCACCCAGCAGGCGGTATTCACCCACGATCTCGTTGATGACAAAACCTCCCAGGCTCTCCGGACTCTCAAACGAGTCATCCAATTTTGCCAGCATGAAAGCGATCATCTCGCCCACGGGCAGGCCTTCCTCCGTATTCACGCTACCACTAAGGATCAGGTCTTCTTCGCGGGAGGCCGGCAAGGCCGCACTAATCTGCAGCAGAACATCGCCGCTGATCGTGAAGCTCGCCGCGAATAAGGCGTCAACGGCCCCCGTCCGAACCGCTAAAATATCGTTTGTCGGATCAGCCGGTGTGATCTCTTCCTGCAGGCGCTGCAGCGATAGTTCCATTGCCTCGATCGTCAGCTCTGACAGCAGATTCACAGGTGTGGTATCCACAAATTGCAAGTACAGGTCCCCGGCGAGGCGTGGCTCTTGCAGGTCATCCTCCACATCGATCACCTGGTCGTTGAGGTAAATCAGGAACTCCAGGTTGTCCGGCAAATTGGGGCCTTCCTCCAGGCCCAGGTCCGGGCCGAACCAGTAAATGTCGCCCGGAATAAAGGTGTCGAGCAGGTCCTCGAAGCTGGAAGGGTCGTCATCGGCCTCATGTGTGCCGCTCAATTGCCAACCGCCCGTATCGGTCCTGAGCAGGGAAAGCGAGATCGTCCCGCCGTTTTGGATTAATATCTGGCCGCCGAGGCTGGCTTCAGTCAACTCCGGGGCGGTATTCAAATTGGTAAAGGTTAATTCGAGTGAGAGTCCGCCCACCTCCGGCAATTCCGGCACCAGCACGAAGGAATCCGTTTTGGCGAGCCCTACATCAAAAGCCTGCAGCTCCTTTTGGTAGGGGTTGTAGGTCACGATGAAGCGGGTCAAACTGATCTCCGCAATGTCTTCCACCAGATCGGGAATGGATGCGATCAAGTCATTGTTCGCTATTAATCCCAGCAGGGTCGCCACGCTAATCGTGTCCGTGGAAGAGGGCGTAGAATCAAAGCCAGTCGTCCAGGGCACGTCTTTGTCCCCATAAGTGCCGCGGGTGAAGAAGTTCGGCAGGGAGACCCCATCGATGATGATGCCACCCAACACATCGAAGTTGACGGTGCGCCCGTCCTGGGCCTCCGAGGCATTTAGAATCTCAAAGGCCAATGTGATCTGGCGCAGCGACAAGCCGGAGAATATCTCCCAGGCATTGGGGTCATTGGTCGGATCATTAGCTGTTGAAGCCAGCCGGAGGTCAATTTCGTATTGATTGGCTTCATTCTCTGTTTCGTTGACATCAATGCGCAAGGCGTGGATGCGTAGCTGTGTGTCTTCATCTGCCGGGAAGAGGATATCCTGCAGGGGTTGGGGAATGAATTCTTCAATGCTACCGGCGCCGGTTCCGCTGGGCAGATCGAGCAGAAAAGCCAGGTCGTTCAGGTTGAGCGGCAAGCCGTCCTCGGCCACTGATTCGTCGAGCGCCACTTCCCAATCGGCGCCCCCGAAGATCGCCTTGCTCATGGTGACCGGCACCAGCGAGCCACCCGTCAGGGTGATGCTGCCCTCCCGGGATTCTCCGAAATCAAGCGTGCTGTCATCGATGCGGGTCATGGTCAGCACGGCAGTCACGGTTGCCGGCACCAGCCAGGTGATTCCGAAGATGGTGATCTCCTCGTCCGTGGGATAAGTTGCCCGTAACTCTACTTCCAACACATCGTCCGCTTCCGTGGTGCCGGGGATTCCGCGGAGTAAGATCCGCAGGTCCTTTTGCGAGGTGCTGAACAGGTCTTCAACCGTTGCAACGATCTCCAGCGATTCCTCGTCATCAGCGATAGTGGCAAAAGGAGGAGGCGTACCGGTCGTCTCCCGCGTAATCTGCAAAGCCCCATCATCGGCCAGGCCCAGTGCGGTTTTGAGGAATGACCCAAAATCCGCCACTCGAAGATGCGGGTCTTCGATAGTAGGGTCAGGCCCTAAGTAATCATTCGGGCTCAGGTCCAGGGAGAACACCGTCTGATTCGCATGCTTATCTATAATCTCAAAAAGATCTGTTATGAGTTTCATTTCGGTGGCTTTAGGCGATTAGAGTTTCATAATGAAGGCGACTACGTAAAAGGGCGGGCGATTTTCATGTGGCTGATTACTACCCTGCGTTTGCATCCTTCCCCACCAGCGTAGGTTATAGCGATTACTATTACTGGATCCGCCCCCATTAAAGGCCTCCTTCTCTCCGCTTTTCTGTGGCCGGACTGATCGATCAAATTCCTGGTAATTGTGGCGGTGAGCCGGCATTTCGCTCTTCGTTAATGTTACCTTTCGCTCACCACCGCGATCACCAAGATCTCTATATTCGTTCCGGTTCTTTTCCGAGTTGGAATAGCCGCGGTTATGACTATCGCTATTACTCTGTCCGACGATGAAGCGGCCGCGCAGGTCAGGCGTGTTGTTAAGGCCATTGCACTCGGCCCAACCGTTAGGAATGGCATCGCGAAAACCGGACCACATGATGATCCCACCGGTAGGAATAAAGCCACCGGTTTGAGTGGTATCGTTGGTGTCCTTGATCTGCAGGGTATTATTCACCTCCTGCAATTCGAAATGGCCCAACTTGATCTTGCTGGATACGCTGAGGATGCCGTTGGTCCCATCCAGTTCGGCCTTCGGTTGAGTTCCGCCGGAGCGCACTTTCGATTTAAAGACAATTTCCCCACTCCCGGCGTCCAGCTTGATGTTGCGATCGCCTCCCGACTGCTGATTACTCTGTACAAGGCCCTGGAAGTCGAGCGAACCGGAATTGGCGTTCAAACTGAAATTTGCCTTATTGCTGCTCGTGGTGTGATTACTGTTTATCCGGCCATCGAGGCTCATATCGCCGGTGGCGCTATTGATTTCGACCGTGGGGATACGAATCTCAGTTGGGTTTCCATTTGCATCGGTGCCGGTGCCTATTTTGAAGCCGATTACATCCCCATTGAACTCCATATTACCACTGGAAGCGATCAATTCAATGCTGACACTGCCCGCCACTTCTCCCCGAAGCGAATCATTGAAGCCCAAACCTTCGATGCCCCGTTCCAAGTCCAGTGACTGTGCTTTGACAACCCCGTCGACGTGGAGAGCCTCTTCAGGGTTGTTTACGCCAATGCCCATTCGGGTCTGGATGACGTTATCCCCGACCCCGTATTCGTCCTGATACTGTAGTGGCGATTTTTCCACTACGGCCGTCAACATACCATCCCAGTAGCCGGGTATGTTTTCGTACTGGAGATATAGTTTCGTGAAGCCGGAAGGCATTGAGGTGATCAGTCCGCTAAGTTGTATAGTGAACTGTTCGCCTGGACTAAGGCGGGTATCCTCCAACAGGCTGAGGATCCACTGGGGCGTTTGACCTTGTGTTTCTTTCTCGATATGCCAGAGTGTACCTCTATTGCCAGTCATGCTAACGGCCAAGTCAATAGCAGCGGCATTGTCGTGGTCGGTAAGCGCCCAATTTTCGGCCTTTCCCGCCGTATCGAAGGAAAGCACGAAGCGCGTTGGGGCCGCCTGGGTGCGTTCGCAGAGTGGCAGGAAGTCATTGCGAAGCAGATTCGACACTTGCAGGTGCAAGCTATTCGGCGATTCACCGTCGTTGAGTACAGTGCTGGTGCCTTTGAACGAAGCATTCAGTGGAATATCTTTCACCCCACGCTGGTTCAGGATATTGAGCCGCTCCTGGCGGTACTGCGAGTTGGCATCGACCTCAGCGGGGTCGGTGGCGAGGCTATCGTCGGCTTCCATCAACTGGTACCGTAGTTCCACTCGCGACCCTCGGGAGCCGCCTTCCGGGTCAGCTTTGAGTCCGTGCAGCGGCAGCAAGATCGAGTCCTGCCCGCTCAGTGCCAGGCGCACCGGAACGGTATAGAGTAGATAGAGGGAGATCGTGCCCGGTTCCATATCGGCGCTTTGGGCCTCCGCGCCAGACCATTGGACTGTACGCAAGCGCCAGTCTCCACTTCCGGCACTGATCCATCGAAAGTGGCCCGCAGACAATACGCCGGGGCGGAACCGGAGCTCAAAGTGATAATTGTTGGGTCCCGGATTCATATCAGCTACCGGGCTACCGTCGGAAATCACCAATTCGCGTTCCGATTCATTGGCAATGATAAGGTGGTGCGTCTTGCCGGGTACCCGATCGTCCAGGATGTAGAGTTGCGCCCGTCCCTCTTCGTCATAAAAGAAGAAATCAAGCGGAAACTTACGGTAGAAGGCGCTCAGATTTTCGGTGGTGCGGATGAAAGTATTGGTAGACATAGCAAAGATTTCAGATTGAGGAATTAGGATCTGGCTACGGGGTGCCCGATCCTATTCGACACGTTTGAGTTGCAACCAGCCCTCGCGGAGCCAGAGTTGTTCAGAGAGGAACTGTGCCTCGGTCACGGGCGAGTGGATAGCCGTCTGGAGGCGCACCAGCTGTTCTTCTACCCTCGTTTCCAGGCCACGGAAATCGTGCAGAAGGGTGCTGCCGTCATCATCCAATACCAGAAGCTCCTGGCTACTGCGTTCCTCCATCGGGGTCAGTTCGGCGATAGCTATGCTAAGGGCATTACCCTCGTCGTCGGTCCCGACACGAAGCCAGCCCACCTGTACGTTTAGCAGAACATCATCCCAGAGGTTCGTAATCAGCGGTGTGGCCACATCTTCAGTGACCGGGTCACCGGCGGCCGGCAGCTCGAGTTCCAGTTTCTCCTTGAGGGATTCAAAATTAGTGCTCAGTGGGTTGCGCTGATCAAGCGGGTTGACCACAAAGATCCCGCCACCGGCGTCGGCCACCCATTTTCTTTGCAGGAGGTAGCCCCAGATCTGGCGGCTAAAGGTTTCCACGAATAGGTCCTTACGCAGCGTTGGATAGGTGTGCACTTCTCGCCAGTTGTCCGGGGCCAGTTGCTCCAGCCAGCTCCAGGCAAAACCCGGCTCATCCTGCAAGGGTACCTGGATTTTCCCGGCTGTAGTCAGAACTGGCGCGGTCAGGAAAGTGATATCGATCGCCTGCATCGCCGGCAGGTACTGCTCAGACGGGATCGTTATGCTCTTGGCAGGCAGGATCCCGCTAAAGGCATGGACCTTCGCCCGTGGATCCAGGAGCATGCTTACGCTGACCGGCGGCTCGTCGGTCTCGAGTGACTGTGTGATGGGGATCTGCTCATCATCCAGCAGTATGAATTTATCGTGCAGGTCAGGATTGATGAGCTCCCAGGGCTGTGGATCAGGCGTCGTGGGATCCACTTCCATCAGATTAATGTAGAAGTTGTCACCCCGATAGTTGCCCAGCTCATCTTCCACCCAGTAGCCGATCAGGCCATCATTCAATTGGGCGACAGCCCCCAGGCGAATGGGAAAGCGCACTCGGGTGTACTGATCCGTCTCTCGGTAATCGTCATTATCCTGTCGGTCGCGGTAGAAGGATTCCCAACTGTGATTCACCGCTGGTACGCCGTAGAGTTCCAGATCAATGTGTGCTCGTACCAAGGCCAATGGGCGGCCCATTAGCAGGGCGAGTGCTTGTTGCTGAGCGAAGGTTTCCGGCTCGATACTCTGCAGGATCTTGTGCGAGTTTTCAAGGAACTGCTCCACGAACTCGGCTTTTTGCCGACGGAAATAGTCCACCATTTTCCGCAGCTGCTCGTTCTCGATGTTCTCGGGTAACTCCAGGCCTTCCAGGCCAGGGGCAGGCGTCCATTCGGCCAGCGTATCGTCAGTCGTGTTTTCATTTTCGATCGCACCCAGCGAACGGCCCGCCGCATCGAACACCATGATACTGCCATCGAGATGATTGCCCATCACCCACCCACAAATGGGCGAGGTGCCTGGCAGGTTATTCATCTCCATAACGCTTTCCTCTTCCACCAATTGCTCGGCTGCGAGCCATCGGAAGGACAAGCGGCAGGGCTGTACAATACGTGAGGTCAAGTCGATCATGGCCCGATTGCTAAGCCCATCGACTTCGGTTGTGCCAATCGAAGAACCCAGGAGCTGTGCTCCATTGCGCGAGCCGTAGAGGTCTAGCTGGCGGTACTGCCCGAAGGTATCGACTACCCGAACCTGATTGATCCGCAGTTTTCCGGAGCGGATCGGGTTGAAATCCGTCAGTGGTTGGGGCGAATATTTGGTGGCTGTCCCAACCAGCTCACTGACCAGGTAAGTAAAGTCCTGGTATTCCCGGAAGCCAATCGGGTCCATCACCGGCAGCTGATAGCTTTGTCGCAACATTAGCATGGCCGCATGCAGGCCGCTAAGGCTCTGCGAGAGCATCTGATTTTTAAGTTGACCCAGCTCATTCAATGCCGCTTGTGCTTCGGTCTTGAAAGCCGTACCATCGGCAGCATTGTTAAGGAAGCCCTGTAGGCGGCTCTCTAGATCGCGAAGGGTAGCTGCTTGGGTGCTCAGGAGGTTACGACCATTATAGATATTCGGGTTATTGCCCTCCAGAAATTGGTCGGTGGTCGTACTAAGGTCCACCGCATTGACGGCCAACTGGGTATTATCAATGATGAAGCCGGCCGTGTAGTCGGTATCCCGGCTGTTGCCCCCAAATTGAATTGGACAGGCCTCCATTTCCCATTCGAGCAGGAAGGGATGCCACGGATTAATCCCCGTAGTAGTCCGCCATTCGGGCGGCGCCAGGGCGGCAATCGCGTCGGTCAGTGCTTTCAATTGCGAAGCATCCGTCAGCACGTCCGCTACGGGGGCGCTGGTCAGGAGGTGACATTCCAGCAAGCCATTATGAGCCTGGCCATCTTTCCCGAAGCGGTCGCTGTGCGAGGCCGGTTCTCCGGTTACGAGGATGCTCGGTTCCTGCGGTGACCAAAAACGGGGGCTACTTTGGCGCTGCAGGCGGTAGCTGCCCTTCAGCGAAGGCCGCAAGGCCGAGCCAAGTTCTGCCTCCAACAGCTCGCGATTGGCTGCCACAATATCTTCCAGTGGCGTGGGTTCTGCTTTTGCCGCTGCGTCGCGAAAATCGAGGAGCTGGAGCTGCTCATTGATCGACTCAATAATGCCGGCCTTTTCGGCTTCGTCGATCAATACTTCCTCCACCTCATTTTCCGTCAACTGGGTTTGCAGCTCTGCGGGCAGAGCGGCCCACAGATCGGCGATCTCCGGATTGGCTTGCTTGTATTTCAGCTCGTAGAGCAGTCCGGGCCAATCGCGGATATCACTGGGCTCCAGGTCATTCAATATCAATTCCGGCTCCAGCCAGCGATCCAATAGGACCAGGGCATGAACCGCCTGCTGGCTACTGCCTTGCCAGAGCAGCTTTCTCAAACCGCTCACCACCCGGATCCGGGCCAGTTCGTTGCTCGACAGGCTAGTAGCATCCTGGGTGTTGATCGCCTCCTGCATACTTTCCGAGAGCAGGGCGAGCAAGGCTACTTCCTCGTCGCTACCAGCAGCTTTTAGTTCGTTGAACACATCATTCCAATTGGCGATCTGCGTTTCCACAAGCTGTAGCAAGGTAAGCTCCGTGCGACCAAATTCCCGCAGGCTATCCAGCAAGGCGGTCAGCCGGCCGGCAACTGGTTTGTTGCCCAAAATTTCATTGTAGGTGGTGATGAGCTGCGAGCGCACCTCATGCTGGCTATCGATCTGTTCCTGAATGCCCGCATCCAGCGACTGACGAAGGGTCTCCAACAGGGAGCCAGCAGGGGGGCTGGTCAACGCATTAAAGAAAGCCGCCCAATCGGCTATGTCATCCGCGGCCAGTAAGGCAAGCGAGATGTTTTCCGCACGCAGCTGATCCTGTAGGAAATTCAACACATCCCCCGTTTGGGTGGATAACATTAATAGGCTAACGAGCCCCTGCGTGATCAGGTTTTGCTCCTCGGTCGTGGGGGCGGCGGCGTCAGCGGTCCGCACCACCACTTGCACATCAGCAGGAAGGCTATCCAACACCTGTTGGGTACCCAGGCTGTCCCCGGGGTTTTGCAATAAACTGATGAGTCCAGTCCAGTCCGTTATCTCTTCCGGCAGCAAGAAGCTGAGTTGGTCACGACGGTCGGTAAAATCCAGGAGGAAGTCACGGAGGCTTTCCTCGGGCGTGGTGTCTAGTACTTCGATCTCGCGCTGAAGCGCCGCTGATAGCTGGGCATCCATGTTTACGCCCAATTCGGAGGAGGCCGCGTAGGGTTTGTCTGGGTCGTCAAGTAATAACTGGCCCGTGCCCGTCAACAAATCCCAGAGTGGCAACAGGTCTTTTTCCTGAATAAAATAGCGCACCTCATCGATGTCTGGGAAATCCAGCAGGCTATCCTGAGGCGGATAGGTGCTCATCATGTATTTGTACCAGTCGCTAAACAACTGCTGGCGGCGGCTGTCGATTAGAAAGTGCGCCTGGTCGTACTGCTCCTGTCGATCATTCAGCATGGCCAGGGCGGTCGCGACGGTCGCGGGTAAGGGAAGGCGGTTGCGTTCGGCTTCGGTCACGCTCTGGGCGTCTTGCTCGCCGGCCCGTTCCAGGCGGACCATCCACTGCGTGCCTCCCTGTTGGGCGATGAAGCCGGCTTCGTGGCGGGTTTGGGCGAAGCGGGGGCCGGTATCCAGTTGCTGGTCGGTGATCTGGTCGGTCAGGAAAAGTGCTTCCAGCTGGTCCTCTACCTGGAGGCGCTCGCTGTGCTTGATCTGCTCGTCATTGGCTAGTAATTCCTCCTGATTGGCACGTTCATTCTGTTTTGCGTCCAACCTGGCCGATAAGGTATCGAGGGTCTCTTGTTCCTCATCCGTGAGCGTAAATTTCTGCTGTCGGTTGAGCAGGGAATCCACCTGCACCTCCAGGTCCTTGATTTCGGCTTCCAGCAGGCGCAGTTCCTGCACTGTACCACTATCCAAAGGCGTAACGGCATGCGCCAGACGGGCGGCGATAGCCTCCCGGCTGGTATGGGCCACCGTCACCGACAGCGGCACGGCCGGCTCTGCCTGCAGCGCTTCTTCAACCATCGCCTGGCTGATGTCTTCGTCGAGCGGCAGGTCCAAAAAGCGTGGTACGCGGGCCTTTCGTGGGAGAATAAAGGCTTCATCCGTATTATTCTCGTCCACCAATTCGATCCATTTTGCCAGCTGCAGGTCGTCCCAGATGTCGTTGACGCTTTTATCCAGGTCGGGTACGCTGTCGCTCCGGTCGCTTAGCATGGTGGCCAGGCGACTGCTTAGGTCCGTTTTCAGCAGAATATTATCCGGTACCAATGGTTCAAATTGCAATTGGGCGGCACAGATCATCTCCTCGGGGAAATCGGCGAGCAAGCTACTGGCGGCCAGGTGATCCTGCAGGGCCTCTTCCACGAGGGCTGGGCGAGTGAGGATGTCTTCCGGAAACTCGGGCAAGCCATCCTGGATCAGAATAGTCGCTTCGTCGGCTGTGCCCGTATCCTCCAACCAGGCATTTTCCCGCAGTAGGTCCCAGATGGCCTGCACTTCAGCGGTATCGGGAAGCAGGGCAGTGAACTCTGTCAGCGTGATCGTCACCGGGTGCAACCAACGGGCCTGATAGGCCAGCTCGTAGAGCGGGCTCAACTCTGCCGCCGCTAATAATTGGCGGAGGTAGTCGTTCTCAAGCTCGCTGTACCAGCCAATAACCGTATAGTTGACGGATTGATCGACATCCGCGTCGATCTCCGCATCATGGAATCCGAAAACGGACCGGCAGTTGGGATAAAAGGCGGCGAAACTCGGCTCGCCATAACCCAGGGCGGTTAGCGGGTGATAGTATTCCTGTCCGACCTGCGGGCGGGCTAGGTATTGTTCCAAGCTCAGGCTCCGGCCCATATAGCGGTAGGCCTGGGCACCTGCGGTCATCCAGGCATCCACAACCGGCATACTGATCGCGTATTTGCGCTTGTCGGCATAGGACTCGAAGGTTTGCCCAGCGGTCAGGCGAATCGTTTTTTCCTGGAAGGCGATCGCATTCTCAATATTTTCGATCTCCCGCCTTACCTCCTGTTCCTGTTCGTTCAGCGTAGTAGCGGCACTGCTACTGCCCGAGCTTCCAGCCTGTGCTTGTTGGGCTTCCAGCCGCTCAATCTCTCGTTCGAGGTTATCGATCTCCGCTTCCAGGATATTCAATTCTTCATAGAGGTCTTCCGAAACATCTCGTAATCCGTCGATGGTACCATCCGCACTGCCTTCGATCTCCGTTTCTTTATTATCCACCTCCGTCTGCTTGGCTCCGATCAGGCCCGAGATGCCGTCGGCACCTTCCAGTTCGGTGATGCGGGTGGTCAGGTCTGTGATGCTGGCTTGGAGTTGCAAAAAAAGGATTTCGTCATTGAGCGTCACGATCGTTGCCTGCAACTGGCTTTCCTGGTCTTTCAGGCTGCCGGCCACGCCGACATCGCCAATCTCATCTTCCAGCGCCGTTTGCTCGCCTTCCTTAGCCGTCTTTTCTGTCGTATGGTCGATGATGCTCCGGGTGAGTTCCTTCCAGTCTGGCAGCAAGGAGATAATGTGTTCGCGCTCAGGCGTGGTGGTATCACCCTCGGGAGGGGCCACGGCTAAATTGATGAGGGCTTCCTCTTCCGTTTCAATGTCATCTTCAGTGTTGGCGATTTCACCGTTTTTCACACCTATTTCATCCTGCTTGGCAGGGTCACCACTCTGTCGGTATTCCTCTTCCAGCGTAGCCAGCTCGTCTTCCTTTTGGATAAGGTCCCGCAACAGGCCCTCCAGGTCGTTGAGTCGATCCTGCGCCGGTGCCTGATTAGCGGTCGGAATATTCCCCTTGATCAGTGCTGAAATATCATCCCGCACTGTCGTGGTTTCGGTGAGGATTTCATTCAGGTCGCCGACCTGTTCGATCGAGTCAGTCAGCGCAGCTTCTTTATCTGCCAAGGTGCTACTGACCGTTTCCAGGTTGGCTTCCGCTTCCTCCAGTTGCTGTTGTAAAGCGGCCTCCGTCTCCGTTGGCGGAGTGGTCACCGAAGCCGGTAATTGGCCTTGCAAGTTCGTGCGTTGCTCCTTGGCCTCTGTGTTCTCATTTTGCAGGCTAAGCAGTACCGATTGCAGGCCTGTTAATTCGCTTTCCGCAACGCCCAGAGCGTCAGCCGCTGTATTTGCTTGCTCGATCAGGCCGTCCGTACTGCCGTCGGCGGCGCCATCCCGCTCAATGATCTTGGGATCGAGTTCGGCTTGCTTTTGCGCGATTAAGGTGGAAAAGGAGTCATCGTCACCGCCGTCATCGGGATCGCCCGGGTCTCCGGAGCTACCATCCAGGTTGTCCAGCTCAGCCTCGGCAAGCGCCAGGCGTTCTTGCAACAGATGCAAATCAATAACCTGTTGATCGAGCTGCTGCTGCAGATCGGTCTGAAAAAAAGGTAGATAAGCATAGGCTAATGCCAGTGATATATTTTGTGCAGCCAGGGCATCGTGCAGGCTTTGGAGTTCTTGCTCCGTTGGTGAATCATTGCTCGGAGGTAACTCAAGGAAGGCTCGCAGCTCTTGCAGTATCAACGCACTAGCCGGATGTAGATCAAGGTACTGATTGATCTGCGACTGAATCACCTCCACGGAAGTGGTACTGCCGGCGGCTGTGGTCGGCTCGGTGACGGCCGCTGCTCCGAGTGTAGTTTCCAGTTCCGTGATGCGCTCTAGTGTTGCGGTCAAGGTCTCCGGATGCTCCGTCACCAGACTGAGTTCAGCCCGAAGTTGGGCCAGAGTGGTGGCCAGCGGAAAGAGTTCCGCTTCTTTGTAGAGCGTAAATTCTTGCTTGATCTCTTTGATAAGTTGCAGTAGTTCGCCGGTATCGTCGCCGGGGTCTTCCAATTGCCCGAGGTAAGTGCGGATGGCGGTGATGTGGCTGTCGACGCCCGCGGGATCATTCAAAGCCTCATCCAATACGTCCTTCCAGCCGCTGAGGAGTGCCGCCACTTCCGGTTGGCTTTGTTCGAGCAAGAGCAAGTTCTGCCGCATGAGGGCAAAGCTTTCCGCTTCCGTGCTTACGGCCTGCAGCAATTTGGGCTGCTTATTTTCGTCGGGGGGTAGTCCGTCAGGGGCCGCGGTAGTGGCCAGACCCGATAGTTCGTCTACCATCTCACGGAACCCTGCCAGTAGGGTATCGTCGTTCCGGTCGGCTAAAAGCACCAAGGAGCGACCGGCGCCCCAGGCTTGCTGCAATTGCTCGTGTAAAACCAGCATGGTGCTCTCTTGGTAGCGGCTGATCAGCTGTTCGACCTCGATGAGCTGTTGGAGTCGCTCCTCTTCCGGCCACAGGAAATTGCTTTCCACTACCCATCGGCGTTCGGCCAGGTTACCGCCTGATCGCTGTACCAGCCAACGATCGGGTACCGCCGGGAATTCCAGTGTGGAGCGTTCGTCGCCCGACACTCGCCGCCCGCGGGTAAGTGCATCCGGCAGAGCCCAGTGCAAATGCAGGCCCTGCGGGTAAAGTTGATTCTGATTCTGTAGCGGAGGAGCAACAAAGTTTTCACTAATGTTTGCTACGTCGGGATTGACATCTCGTTGACCATTAAAGAAAGGGAGGCGAGCAAAATCAACGGAAGGTTCAGCCATGAGGGTATCGCGATCCAGATAAAGGGCATCAATCCGGATAGGTACCAGGTGAAGTTGGTCAGCCATTGGGTTCTAAGGTTAAAGGTGCGGCTGTAAATACTGGTAATGCACGGGAATTACAGGTTCAGCACCTCGTTTCAAAAGTTCACTTGTCCCTATCAAAAAAGAAGAGGCAAGTGATATGATCTGAAATATCTTTGGAGGAGTGCGTAGTACATCATCTAGCGCTACGTGCTAAGATGTCCTATTCATTGCAGTGTAAGGGGGTGGTATTGGGGTAGTGCAACGTAACATGGGAAACCGACGTTTATTCGCGCTCTTTAAGGTAGTTAATGTTTGGCAAAACCACAAGACAGGTAGAAAAAAACACCATACAACTTGCAAGAGATCCCTCGTGACCAATGTACGTTTTGAGCAGCTGTCATTCCTAGAAAAAGCAGCGGCCTTCAACCATAATCAACAGTTGAAGGCCGCCTAGCCAATTCAAGTTAAGTAAGCCTACTTGATAAACTTCCGCACCGAGCTTTCGCTACCGTTCGAAATGGTCAGCAGGTAAACCCCATGTGGCAATTGTGACACGTCCAATTGCTGCGTCCAATCGCTGCTTGGCTTATCCATCAACTGATTGAAGATGATCGCGCCGTTGTTTGCGGCGATGCGAACCTGTACCCGTCCGATGAATGGATTCTCAATATGGAAGGTCAATTCGTCTTCCACTACCGGAACCGGGAATAAGCGCAATTGACCGAACTCGGTAGCCACATTGCGATTCCGCACCATCGTCTGGTTTTCGTAGGCCCCCATATCCACTTCGCCGACGCGTGCATTGCCTTCCAGGTCAAGGAGAGGCGCACCATCTGCGATGCCCATATCTACACACGGGCTGCCATCTTGTAAGTGGTAATCCAACCCATCAAAATCCACAAATAGCGGATCGGTTTCGTTCAGGTCATTCGTTCCCGTCAGTACGCCAACTGTACTGGCATCAGTACTGAGGTTGCCGCCGTTCGATACGAAAATTGGATCGCCATCTTCGATTTCGTAATTGTTGCCATCCGGGTTGTACATGATCGTATTCTGCATCGTTAGCGTAGAAGTGCCTTCTTCGCCGTCTTCCCAGTTGCCGATCCCTGCGCCCAGGCCGATGTTATTCACCAGGGTGGAATTCATGATCAGGTATTCAGTAGTAATACTATCGCTGGCATTGAACGAAATAGCACCCCCAGCTCCTTCATTGGTGACATTAAATTCAAACAGTGTACTAATGATGGTAGCATTTGTATTGCTGATATTTAGACCGCCTGCCTGTTGGATCGAGCTATTCCCGGAGATAATCACATTCTCGAGGTGTAGCTCCGCCAAAGGAGTTTCAGTAAGCGGATCGTCATCACCACTCATCGCAATAGCACCACCGTTATCCGTAGCTGTATTGAAATTGATGACACTATTGGTAATGGTAAGGTGCGAGCTATCGTTTTGACTATAAAGCGCCCCTCCAAAGGAAGATGAGTTATTAATGAACGTGCAGCTATCCACCAGGCTCGTCGCACCAAAGGCATTGGACAAGGCGCCACCTACATTGGCCGAGGTATTGCCATCAAAGGTACAGTTGGACATATCCAGCACCGAGCCGCCATCGTAACAGCCAACTGCGCCACCGAACGTAGCTACGCTATTCATGAAGTCGCAGTTCATCACTGTAACCGTGTACACTGGGTTATCGTCACTATTCCGCACCTGGAATGCGCCGCCCGAAGAATTCTCCGCCAGGTTCCCGTCAAAAGTACAATTGAGGTAGGTAGATGGTGAACCGGTATTGTACACCCCGCCACCTCGGTTGGCATCGGCGCTGTTGTTCAAGAACATACAATCGGACACCGTGGCACCACCGGATACATTGTTGTAAATGCCGCCGCCAAAGGCGGTCGCAAGATTGCCTTCAAACATACAGTTGGTAATGGTTCCACCTGGGGAATTGATATAAATCGCTCCTCCCGAACGGCCTTGGTTATTTTCAAAGACACAATCTTCAATCAACACCTCCGTCGCGCCACTACCCCGTGGGTACACCGCACCGCCGAAATAGCCATAGTTCTGTGTGAAGTAACAATTGGTGATCTGTGCTGCGCCATAAGCCAGAATAGCACCGCCACGCCGGTCATTACCAGAGCCTTCTGCCGGAGCTGTATTCCCGTTGCGGAAGGTGAGCCCATCGATGATAGTAGCTACTGTCACGGTGTCGGTTAGCCACATCACGTGGTAGGAATTATCCCCGCGGTTATCGGCAAAATTGTTATTGATATCATTGTCGGCATGATCACCGGACAGGATCGTTTCATTGGTGTCAGGGTCTCGCTCCGAGAGCATCGTTTCAGTCCCAGCGAAGCCACCATACAGCTCCAGGTCATGCGGGAATGTAAAGAAGGCCCCAGTAGAGTCTTCGTCTACTACACGAGGCAAGTAGGTGCCAGCTGCCACCCAAATTTGATCGCCCGTCATAGAAGAGTCGATGGCTTCGGTTAAATCGGTAAAGGCATCATCCCAGGAAGTGCCGTCATTGGCGCCGGTGGCACCGGCGTTCACATAGATCTGGGCTTGTAGGCCCGTAGCACAAAGTAATAGGATCGGTAATAGTGAAGTGTAGAAATACTTCTTCATAAACAGTCAGTTTTAGAGATGTAAGAATGGCACTCAAATGGAGTACCTAAGGTGGTTATCAGATTTTAACGACTTTATGGGTCGAAAAGCCTTGCTCGTTATAGATTCGAACTTGATATAGCCCAGCGGGGAGGTCACCAAGAAGTGGAAGTTGAAAATCTGTTGCTCCTTGCGTTGACTTACCCGTCCAGAGTAGGCGCCCTTCCTGAGAATACAATTGCAACTGGCTAGGTACGTCTAAACCACGCACAGACCAAGTAGTGGAGGAAGGATTGGGATGAACAACATAACGACCAGGGTCCACCACTTCACGGGTATTCGTCATCATGCCAAGGTCACACACCAAGAAGCCACCTTCCAAAGCAAAGTAATCTTGCATTTGAGTCCGCTGCTCCGCAGAAAAGTGATCGCGACAGACCTTGCGAGAGTACGACATGAAGTTGCCGGTATCCGGATCGTAAGGCATTTGGTTGGCATCCAGTGCTTCACCAGTATACACACAATTTGAATTGACAACATCTGAAGAGAGTCGAGGATCAGCTGGTGTATCACAAAGCAAGTCGCCGGCTACCTGGCAATTGCTGCCATTCACCAACTCATCCCCATTACTGCTAGAGTGGGTATGTAAAAGGGAGAAGGAGTGACCAAACTCGTGGGTTAAGGTAGAGCCGTTAAAGGAACAACTGTTCTCCATAAGCACCCGCGGCCGGACATCAATATTGTAAGCATAACCGCACAGATCATCACCATCGTCATCTTCGAGGTTCGGTACAAAGTAGACATTGATCACATTGGGTACGTCGTGTTGGTCGCACAACCACTCGTCTTCCCCTTTTACAAAGGTCAGAACGCTATTGTTGTAAATGAAGTTAACCGGGCCACAATGCACTAATTGGATATTGGCCTCCAGGTAGAATTCATTGGCCTCTGCCAATTCATCCAATATGATGGCAGAATCAATGGCGAAAGCACCGTTTGTAGCACCGATGATGTGAAATTGAACAGGTACTTCAAATACACCACCTTGCCTGGGGGAGGCGACAAGGCCAGCCCGTTGCGATTCTATAAAATCCAGTGTACTGCGCTGGTCTTCCATGGTAGTACCGCACGCTCCTTCTTGAGCGGCCAGGTGGAGAGACAAGCAAAGGCTCAGGCCTACTAAAAACGTAGTTGCTAATTGAGCATTCATCAACAAATGGGTTGTTCAAGCAATTGGAAAATCGACTCTGCCACTAAGTGCCTGTTGGAGAATTAAATTTAGTGGATAAAATGCTCATCCGGCTCTTAAGCTGTGCAAAGCGATATCAGTTAGTGCGTTTTTTCATGATTAACCCTAGTGTACGTCTGGTCTTCTGGAGGTAAGAGGAGGTTAAGATACTATTTCACCTAACACGGAGCAATGATCTTAATGAGAAAGGGTGTATTGGGGCTTACAAAAGTTGCTTGGCCTCAAAACTCCCAGCGCAAGGTAAAACGCACATTGCGTCCTTCTTCATCGGCAAAATAGCGCAGCCGGTTGAGGTAGTCTCGGTAGGTGGTATTTAACAGGTTATCTACCTGGAGGATCGTCAGCAAAAAGGCATCCCCTACTCGCCACTTGGCCTCTACCGAAGCTTCCAGCAAGAAATAGGCGGCTGGTGGTGGAAGGAAATCTTGTTCGGGCTGCCAGCGGGTTTGTTCCCAGACGTAGCGGCCGGCCAGGCTGAGCCGTGGTGCTTCCAGGATGCCACTGCCATTCCAGGTATAACTCAAGGATGAGTAGGCATTATCAGCCGGCATGTAGACCAGTGGTTGGTCATTCGTTCGATCCGTACCGCGCACGATGGCGTACTTGCCGATCCACTCCAGGCCTGCCGTTGGTTCGTACTTAAACAAGAGATCAAACCCAGCCACGGTAGCATTGGTTTGTCGGTACAAAAAGACTGGAAACGCCCCTCTGATCGTGAGACGTGGCTCAGGCTGTGGCTCCAAGAAAATGTAATTATCGATCCACTGCACATAAGCTCCTGCTTCTATAAAGGCCCGATCACCAAGCGTCACACTCGGCGTCAAGATCATTTTCAAAGCCGATTCCGTTCGCAGGTTTGGGTCACCTTCTTCAATACCACTCACTCCTTGGTGGAGGCCCGCGCTATAGAGTTCGTTGACCTCAGGTGAACGCTTGGTCAGTCCTACATTCAGCTTGGTGGTAAATCCATCACCCAGTTCGTAGCGCACACCACTTGCCAGTGAATAGTTGTGGAAATTATGTGTAAAGCGTTCAATTCGACGCGGCAGGTCGCTGGAGATGGTCTTCACCAGCCAGTGGAGATAATCGTAGCGGGCGCCTACTTCAAAATGCCAAGCCGATTGGCCCCAATGATAGGTCGAATAGAGTGCCAAATTATACTGATCATAATCAGGGATCAAAGGTAGAATACCCGTTTCGGGTTGGTTGTCATTCTCTGCGTAGCGGTATTGGATGCCGCTTTGCCAATGCGTATCTCCTGATCGTTGGTACTTCAGTTCCGCGAAATGCGATTGGAGCAATAGGAAGAGCGCCGGTATATCGGTACGGCCGCTACGACGTACATCAAATTCTTTTCGGCGATTCAACTGACCGGCATAGGTGAACTGCAAAGACGACTCCGTATCAAAATAGTAGCGGCTGCTAGCCTTGAGCAAGTGGTGCTCCACGGCCTGATGCGGTGCTTCCAAGTCGTAGCTAAAGTCAGCTTCTGTAAAGAATGGTTCTTCGCGGCCAATAGCATCCGCCAGATCGGTCAAATTGCCAATATGGGAGCCTCTTAAGATGCCCAGGTCGGTATTGAAGTAGCTGTAGTAGAGTTGAAAAAACCACTGATCATTCACTGATTTGGCGAGTTGCAGCGCCACATTACGCTCCCGCAAACCGGTATTGCGAAGGAAGTAGCCCGGCGCTCGGCGATCGCCCCCATATTTGACCGTTCCACTCAGCCGCCAATCCAACCATTCACTGCTCCGTTCTACTCGTCCCGATAAGGTTTGCACACGGCCGTTACTAGCCAGGTTGTAATGTAGCGCGCCATGAAGGTGAGGATCCGAATCAATGGCGCCGGGCTCTACCAATACGGCTCCGCCCAAGCTGTTGCCGCCATAAGGAATCGCATCCACTCCTTTGACCACCGACAAATGACGGGCCGCAAACGGGTCGATCTCCGGGGCATGATCGTTGCCCCATCGTTGCCCGGCTTGCACAACACCATTATTCAGCACACTGATCCGGTTGCCGTAGAGACCGTGAATAACCGGCTTGCTGATGCCGCCACCGCCTTTGATGGTGCTTACACCAGCAATACTGCTCACCATTTCGCCTAGGCTTTTACCCCCTAATCGATCCAACTCTTCTTCCGTCAAGGTATTCTGGGTGCGTGCACTTTCTGGCTCAGCCGATCCTTCCACGGTTACCGTTTGCAGAAATTCAGCGTGGTGTTCTAAGCCAATAACCAGGCTCGTATCGGCACGCAGGCTGAGATAAATCCGCTCAGGGTGACAACCTAAATGCGATACCCGCAGGTGAAAATCTCCTGCACAAAGCCCTGTCAATTCGAAATAGCCATTAGAATCAGCAATTGCTCCTATTCCTGATTCTTCCAATAACAGCGTCGTAAATTCGAGAGGAGCCTCCGAAAATTCATCGATGACTTGCCCACTGATTGTCAATGAGCAGTTCTGCGCCCTCAGGCAGAAGGCAAAAACAACGAAAAATAAGGAACAACATAAGTAACGCATGTTGCTGAAATTTACCCTACAGTCCCCATGAAAGTAAAGAAAATAGCCCACCCTACTTCACATGCATAAGCATAGCGATTAAGGTGGGCTTTCCGTGCAGAAATGGGGTTTACTGCACTGTTACTGGAAAGACAACTTCAATATCTGTCTCACCTCCAGCATTAGTAATATCGCCCTCTTTAACACCAGTACCAAACTTGTCTGGCTCATGGCGTAGAATAATCGTAAAGTCTCCGCTGCTAGCCGCGCCAGTGGTCAAGGTGCTGGCTAATCCAACTGGGTTACCGTCAGCATCAGCATCGCCATAGGCTACTGCTACATCCAGGCCTCCGCTGGTCGAGAAGAAAAATTGGTGTTCAGCATCTTCTTCTTCGATCTCAGTGGTGATCACCTCTACTGGCGTCTCTGACTCATTCAGCAATTCCATGGCACCGGTATAAGTCGTATTTGCCGCAAGCGTACCTCCCGTGATAATGGGGTCATTGCCACCGTCACCATCCAGGTCTTGGAATTCCATGGTGACAGCCGTTCCTCCGCCGCTCGGGGTGAGGGTATAACGCAAAGTGGTGATCAGTTCTTCTTCGTCTACGATAATCGGATCATCATCTTCACAAGAGGTGCCAAAGAAAACGAGGCCAAGAATAAGTAGCGCTAAAAATTTATTAGAAGTCGACATAGTCAATAATAGTTGGAAGGTAGAAGTCCTTCGCTAAGCCAAAGGCCCGAAGGTTATCTACCCAATTGTTGGCCTAAAGGCCATTTGGGTTAAAATCAAAATGGATTAATATGGAAAATTGTAGTCTATACTGACCGATGCCGCCCGTACGGGCCACTTCGCGTCATGTATGACAGATCGCACTAAGCTAAAACTGGTGGGCCACGATTGTTCTCTGATTTAGAACTGCGCGTTAATAACGGAGCCAGGTATAGGAGTACCGTGCTGTCAGACAAGGCCAAGGCATCGACGGATGTCGCGAAAGGAGAAAAATAGTTATTGGATACAATGAAGTGGCACAGCACACAGCTGTCCTCCTCCGGATTCAGGTGCGTGTCGTGCGCACAACCCTCGGCTACATCTTGGTGGTAAACGGCGCGGTGGCAGGGATCTTCTTCATGTTCCGGCGTATGGAGGGCCACGTGTTCGTGCCCATGGTCCGTCTGATGGGTGAGTGGCCCTGCCACCATGCCCACCAAGTACAACAGCAATAGCAACCAAGCCGCTAAAGCGCGGCTCACGGTGATACTATCAGGTTGATATGAGGAACTTCGAAGAAGCATCTAGACTGTAAAGGTAGAAAAATGCAATAATGTTGCATGAAAGACGCGATTTCATTTACTCCATTTCTAAATCCATCACTATCCGCAGGTTGTCTATTACTTTCTCTTGAGCGGCACGTGCCAATGTTCCAACTTTCTTGATCAACCGTCGATTATCAATAGCTCTGA